>OMNU01000519.1_pt1 | contig 17613 bp, 14 predicted proteins | sample 1673511 | NCBI WGS metagenome assembly OMNU01 (sample SAMEA103958113, study PRJEB25191) | human gut metagenome | reverse complement strand
AAAAAGGTTGATCGACTATTTCTCAAAAGGCGAGCTCCTGCTTTGGTGCTCGTCTGTGATTCTTATCGTGGTATCGTTCTGCGTGTTCGTCCGGGAGAATTTCCTGACCCTGGCGGCGTCCCTTGTCGGCGTCATCTCACTCATCTTCAATGCGAAGGGGAATCCGTTCGGGCAATTTCTGATGGTGATATTCAGCCTGCTGTACGGAATTATTTCGTTCACCTTCTCTTACTACGGCGAAATGCTCACCTATCTCGGAACGACGATGCCCATGGCGGTATTTGCGCTTATCTCATGGCTCAGAAATCCGCACAACGGCAACAAAGCGGAGGTGAAGGTGGGCAGCCTCGGCAAAAAGGAAATCGTGTTCATGTGGGTGGTGGCTGCCATAGTAACCGTCGCATTTTATTTCGTTCTGGACGCCTTCAATACAGCAAATATCGTGCCGAGTACAATCTCGGTCACGACGAGTTTTGTCTCCGTTTACCTGACTTTCCGGAGAAGCCCGTTCTTTGCGCTCGGATACGCCGCAAATGATGTTGTCCTGATCGTTTTATGGGTTCTTGCCAGCGTTGCGGACGCACGCTATATTTCGGCTGTCGTCTGCTTTGCCGCATTCCTCGTCAATGACATCTATGGATTTTTAAGCTGGCGGAAAATGAAGGAGTGCCAGAAGGCAGACAGCGCAAAGGCATAGGTACTTAGCGCGTTTTTAAGGACGGATATGGCACTGCCGAGCTGTGGCGTGCTGCAACCGCGGCGGCATCGGAGCAGCCGGCGAGGGCGGCATAAAACAGGGAATAATACCGCATCACACCCTGTTTAAAGTGTACAGAGGATACATTCAAAAAGCAGCCCTCGCAAAGAACAACATCTTTACGAGGGCTGCTTTGGCTCTCAATCGGCCTTTTTTGAAAGTGTCCTTATGTGCGCTTTAATTCCAATCGGTTTTCGGGCATAGAAAATGCCACCGTAATTCTATCAAAATTACGATGGCATTATGGTGCCGGTGGCGGGGGTCGAACCCGCACGGTGTCGCCACCACTGGATTTTGAGTCCAGCACGTCTGCCAATTCCATCACACCGGCCTATCTACAGACAGCAAAGGTATTATACAACAACCCATATCCAAAAATCAAGATATATTTTTGGCATACGACATATTTTTGGCGTACGGGTTTTTTTGCTGCCGCAAGCCGCGCGTCGGCGCTTTTTGTAACCCCACTCTGCCCGCCGGGAGAGGAGGGCTCCCTCCCTTTGCGGTAAACGGCGCGGGAGAGGTTGGCACAATGTTCTTTTCTGCCTGCGGTTTTGTTCTGCAAATTTCGCAATTGCGGCAAATGCGTGAGAAAGTTGCAGTCGGCCGGTTGACTTTGCGCCCGGATTTCTACTATAATAAATGCGTTGCTTTTCCGGCTTTTGTCCAGAGGGCGTCGACCGTTGCCAAAGGCGCGCTGCCAATCCGCTGCGGTTTGGCGCAAATCCGGATAAAACCGCCGCAAAATCACCCAATGTTTCCCGGCCGTCTGCGGCCTTGGGATGGAGATGTTTTTATGACGCATTTTATAAAGCGGACCTGGGCGGAAATCGACCTGGATGCCGCTGCCCATAATTTTTCTGTAATACGCCGTGCCGCGGGAGAGCGGGCAGTCGTCGCGGTTGTCAAGGCGGACGCCTACGGCCACGGGGCGGCGCGCATGGCGCGGCTGTATGACGCTTTGGGCGTGGAGCGGTTCGCCGTCTCGAATATAGAGGAGGCGGCCGAGCTGCGCCGCGCCGGACTGCGCCAGCCGATCCTCATCCTCGGCTATACCCCGGCGGAGGAGGCGGCTGCCCTCCACAAATGCGACGCGATTCAGGCGCTGCTGGACATGGCCTATGCAAAGAAGCTGTCGGCGGCCGCGCTGCGCGCCGGGGTGGAGGTCAAAATCAGCCTCAAGCTGGACAGCGGCATGGGACGAATCGGCTTCGACTGCCGGAGTGAGACGGCGCTGCCGGAAACGGTGCGCCTCGCGGCGGAGGCGGCGCGGCTGCCCGGCCTCCTCTGTGACGGGGCCTTTACGCATTTTGCGGCGGCCGATCGGGACAGCGATCCGGATGGCGTATTTACGGCCGGGCAGCGTGCCCGCTTTTTCGAAGCGGTGGAGGGAATCCGCGCCGCCGGCGTCCGGCTGCCCTTTGTGCATTGCTGCAACTCGGCCGGAACCATGCTGCAAACCGAAAAACCGGGAGACGGCGTGCGCGCCGGGATTATCCTGTACGGCCTGACGCCCAGCCCGGGGCTGGAGTTTATAAAGGACTTTCGCCCGGTGCTCTCCCTTTACTCGACCGTGTCCATGGTCAAAACCATCCGCGCGGGGGAGTCGGTCAGCTATGGCCGCACCTTTACCGCCGAGCGGGAGATGACGGTCGCCACGGTGTCGGCCGGATATGCCGACGGCTATCCGCGCGCTCTCTCCAATAAAGGAAGGGTGCTGATCCGGGGGAAATTTGCATCGGTCATCGGCCGGGTCTGCATGGATCAGTTCGTTGTGGATGTTTCCGCCATCCCCGGCGTGGAGGAGGGGGACCGCGTGACCCTGATCGGCCGGGAGGGGGAAAACGCCGTCCCGGTGGAGGAGATTGCCGCCCTGACCGGCACGATTAACTATGAGGTTGTCTGCGACATCGGGTATCGCGTGCCGCGTATCTATATGCAAAACGGCGAGGTGGAGAGTGTTCTGGATCACCTTGTCCGAGGTTCAATATAAAAAATCGGATTTTGCACAGATTTTAACAGAAGAAATTTCAATATTCAACAGGAGAAAAGAGGAACGCATATGAAAATGAAGCTGCATCATCAGGATCAAACCAGCCTGCACATCGGCTGCGAACCGCCGCGGAGCTATTACATCCCCTACGGGCTGCCCGGCACGGCCGCCGCGATGGAGCGGGAGAAATCCGACCGCCTCCGCCTGCTGGACGGGGAGTGGGCTTTTTCCTACTACGGCAGCCTTGCGGACATCCCCGACTCTGTGCTGAAGCCGGAGGCCAACATCGGCGCGTGGGATCGGATTCCGGTGCCCTCCAACTGGCAGCTGCACGGGTATGACCGCCCGCAGTATCTCAACACCCGCTATCCCTTCCCAATAGATCCGCCCTTCGTGCCGGACGATACGCCGGTCGGCGTCTATGCCCGGAACTTCACCCTGACGCAGGAGTGGGACGGCTTGCAGAAATACCTGGTGTTCGAGGGGGTGGACTCCGCCTTTTATCTCTACATCAACGGGCGGCAGGTCGGCTACAGCCAGGTGGCGCACATGACCAGCGAGTTTGAAATATCCCAGTACCTGACGGGCGGCACCAACCGCATTGTCGTCCTGGTAATGAAGTGGTCGGACGGCAGCTATATGGAGTGTCAGGATAAATGGCGGCTGTCGGGCATTTTCCGCAGCGTGTATCTTCTTGCCCGGCCGAAGGGGCATCTGCGCGACATTTCGGTAACGACTGAGCCGGCGCCCGACCTGCGCAGTGCCAAGGTGCGGGTAGCGCTGGATATGCTGAACCCGGATGAGGCGCGGCTCACCCTCACAAGCCCGACAGGGGAGGAGGTCGGCACGGCGCGTCCCGACGCCGACGGCCTCGCCGAAATTACGGTGGAATCTCCGATCCTCTGGAGTGCCGAGTCGCCCTCTCTCTACACCCTGATGGTGGAGGCGGCGGGGGAGTACATTCCCGAGCAGGTCGGCATCCGCAGCGTCTCGATTGAGGACGGCATTTTCAAGGTGAACGGCCGCGCCGTAAAGCTGAAGGGCGTAAACCGGCACGACTTCGACCCCTATCGCGGGTATGCCTGCACGCCGGAGACAATGCAGGCTGATATTTTCCTGATGAAGCAGCACAACGTCAACGCCGTGCGCACCTCCCATTACCCCAACGATTCGCGCTTTTTGCAGCTTTGCGACCGCTACGGCCTCTATGTGCTGGATGAGGCGGACATTGAAGCCCACGGCATTTGGGAGCTGGACTCGGGCGACTGGCTTTCGGACAATCCCGACTGGACGGACGCCTACCTCGACCGGGTGGAGCGTATGGTCGAACGGGATAAAAACCGGCCGTCGGTAATCGGCTGGTCGATGGGGAATGAGTCGGGCTACGGCCGGAACATCATGGCCTGTATCGCTTTCTGCAAGCGGCGGGATCCCTCCCGCTTTACCCATTATGAGGGGCACTGGCAGCTGGAGGAGTATAAATACGCGCCGGAGCCGGATGTGGTCAGCCGCATGTACGCGGGAGTGGAGTGGTGCCGCAATTACTGTGCGGATGCGACCGACCCCCGTCCGCTGATGCTTTGTGAATACAGTCACGCCATGGGCAACGGCCCGGGCGACCTCGCCGATTACTGGGAGGTAATTTACCAAAATCCGAACTTTATGGGTGCCTTCGTGTGGGAGTGGTACAACCACGGCATCTATATGGGGAAAACGCCGGCCGGGAAAGAAAAATTTGGATACGGCGGCGATTTCGGAGAGTATGATCACGACGGCAACTTCTGCTGTGACGGACTGATCTCCCCCAAGAAAGAGCCGATGCCGGGCCTTCGCGAGCTGAAGGCGGTTGTGCAGCCGGTTCGGGTAGAGGCGGAGGATCTTTCCGCCGGGCGTTTTAAGGTGCACAATTTGTATGATTTCACCTACCTCTCCCGGTTCGAGTGCTATTATGAGGTGACCCGCAATGGGGCGGTGTTTGACGAGGGGCTGGTCGGCACGCTGGTCATCCCGCCGCAGAAGAGCGAAACGGTTGAAATTGACTACAAGCGGCCGGAGGACGGCGTGTGCTGCATTCGACTTTCCTTCCGGCAGCTGGGCGGCGACCCGATCGTTCCCGCCGGAACCGAGATGGCCTTTGCCCAGTTTATCCTCCCGACCGTGCAGCAGCCGCACCTTGCCCCCCTGCCGGAGACCATGCTCAGTGCGACTGAGGGCACCCACGCCATCCGGATTACCGGAGCGGGCTTCTCCTACACCTTCGATAAGCGCAGAGCCGCCTTCTCCCGGTTGGAAATGGACGGGAAAAACCTCTTGTCCGAGCCGATGGAGTATTCGGCCTGGCGCGCACCGACCGATAATGATAAGAATATCGTCAACCATTGGCGGAACGCGGGCTATGACCGGCTTGCGGTCAAGGTGTACGACCTCAAATGCAACCAGAACGATACCGGCGTGGAGATTAACGTTGACTTTTCCCTTGCCGCGCCGACCAAGCCGGTGCAGCTTCGGGCGACCGCTTGCTGGAGTGTGAACAGCGCGGGAGAGATTTCGGTCTCCACTGCGGTCGAGGTGGGGGAGAAAGCTCCCTATCTGCCGCGATTCGGCTTCTGCTTTGGAATGGATAAGGCGGCGGCGCGGGTGCGCTATTTCGGCTACGGCCCGGGAGACAGCTATGCCGACCGGCACCATGCCTCCAGCCTCGGCCTGTTTGAGACGACGCCGGCCGACTCCCTCACCGACTACATCCGGCCGCAAACCTGCGGGAACCACTGGGGCGTACGATTTGCCGCGGTGGAGGATGCACTCGGCAGCGGCCTTCTCCTGATCGGGGAAGAGGAGGGCTTTGAGTTCTCCGCCCTTCCGTACAGCCAGAAGGAGCTGGAAAGCGCGGCGCACGACTTCGAACTTCCGGCGGCGGGCGTTACCCATGTCTGCGTGGATTATAAGCAGAGTGGGGTCGGCTCCAATTCCTGCGGGCCGGAGCTCCTGCCGCAGTACCGGCTGGATGAGAAGAGCTTCACCTTCCGGATGCGGCTTCGCCCCTTTACCGGCGGTCTGTCGGATTTTTGCGCGGCGGCGGAGACAGTTTACGCAAAATAATTCTGCCGGGTAAAGCGGGTAAAAGGCTTATGCCGCGCCGGATTCCCGAAAAGGCCGCGATGGCTGAGCTTTTGCAGAATACAGAAAAGAGCCCCGGAGCTTTTTATATGGACTCCGGGGCTTTTACCGTAAGCGGCGGGCGGCGCCGGCCTCTCTTTGTGTTTTTCGATGAAGGCTCAAGCCTGCTTTCGCCGCCTTGCTATTGACAAAACGGCGGCTTTGTGCTATCATTCAAAAAAACAAGGTGTTGAACGGAAGAAGTAGCCGTTTCCGCCCGACCCAAAGAGAGCGGCCGTTTTGCTGGGAGGCTGCGGCGGGGGATTTTGTGCGAATACATCCGGGAACTGTCGGGCTGAAGGGGGCGCGTCTCCTGCGTAGGTTCGACCGGGGTACAGCAGCCGTTATACTGCTTTGCGGGTTTTTAAAAAACCCGGTGAGGCGTCGGTCGTGAGGCCGCCGTGAACCAGAGGTGGTACCGTGGATTTTTCCGCCCTCTGCTGCGTGTTCTGCGCGGCAGACGGGCGGTTTTCTTTTTGTCGGCTTTTATCTGAACCGGAGAAAAGCCGCATGGCTTCGTGTTTTGTCCGCGACGGGGAAGAGGCTTAAAACGCCGTATCATATTGGAGGTATAAAAATGACGCTTTTTGATGAACTGAAGGAGCGCGGTCTGGTCGCGCAGACAACGGATGAGGAGAAGGTGCGCGAGCTGCTGAACGGCAGCGGAGCTGCCTTCTACATCGGCTTTGATCCGACGGCCGATAGCCTGCATGTCGGGCATTTTGTGGCCATGATCGTCATGTCGCATATGCAGCGGCACGGGCATCACCCGATCGCCCTGTTCGGCGGCGGCACCGGCATGATCGGCGACCCCTCGGGCAAGAGCGACATGCGTAAAATGCTGACGCGGGAGGAGATTGATCACAATGTCTCCTGCTTTATGAAGCAGATGGGACGGCTGGTCGACTTCTCGAACGGAAAGGCCACCATGGCCAACAATGGCGACTGGCTGCTCGACCTCAACTATATCGACTTTCTGCGGGAGGTAGGGGTGCATTTCTCGGTCAACCGGATGCTGGCTTTTGAGTGCTATAAGCAGCGGCTCGAGCGGGGGCTTTCTTTCTTTGAGCTCAACTATATGCTGATGCAGAGCTATGATTTTCTCGTCCTCAACCGGAAATACGGCTGTGTGCTCGAACTTGGCGGCGACGACCAGTGGAGCAATATCATCGGCGGCGTCGAGCTGATCCGCCGCAAGGAGCAGAAGGAGGCCTATGGCATGACCTTCAACCTGCTGCTGACCAGCGAGGGCAAGAAGATGGGCAAGACCGAAAAGGGTGCTGTTTGGCTCGATCCGGAAAAGACTTCTCCCTATGAATTCTATCAGTACTGGCGCAATGTGGATGACGCCGACGTCATCAACTGCATGAAGATGCTGACCTTCGTTCCGCTGGAGGAGATTCGTGAGTATGCGAAGCTGGAGGGCGGCGCGCTGAACCCGGTTAAGGAACGGCTGGCCTTTGAGCTGACCGCCCTGATTCACGGCCTGGAGGAGGCCGAGAAGGCGCAGGCGGCCGCGCGCGCCCTCTTTGGCGGCGGCGCTGACGACAGCAATATGCCTACCACCGCGTTATCTTCTGCCGAGTTTGGAGAGGGTATGCCGATTCTTGACCTGATGCTGCGCTGCGGCCTCATCCCCTCCAAAGGGGAGGGGCGGCGCCTGATTCAGCAGGGAGGCGTCAGCCTGAACGGAGAAAAGGCGACCGATCCGCTGTATGTGGTGACGGCAGCCGATTTTGCGGACGGCGGCCTGAAAATCAAGAAGGGCAAGAAGGTTTTCCACCGCGTAACGGTTGAATAAAAGAAAAAAGCTCCGCGTTAGAGGATTTTTTAAAATTTCTCCTTGACGCGGAGCGTATTTTATAGTATAATCGTTAAGCCGCATATTCCGGGTATTTTGAAAAGACGGACAGGTTTTCCTGCCGCACCCGGGGAATAGCGAGTCTGAAATCAAGGCAGGTGCTACATTCACATGTACGCAATCATCGAAACCGGCGGTAAGCAGTACCGCGTGCAGAACGGCGACATCCTTTTCGTAGAGAAGCTGAACGCCGAAGCAGAGGAGACGGTCGAATTCAAGGCCATCGCAGTCGGCGACGGAAGCGAGATCAAGGTGGGCGCACCCTACGTTGACGTTCCGGTTAAGGCTGTTGTTCTGAAAAACGGCAGAGGCAAGAAGATCACCGTTTTCACCTACAAGCCGAAGAAGAGCAGTTCCCGCAAGATGGGACACAGACAGCCCTACACCAAGGTGCAGATCAGCGCCATTGGAGACGAGGTCTACTCGGCTGAATAATGAACCGTGTAACCTTCCGGAGCAGGAACGGCCTGCTCACGGGATTTACCCTTTCCGGGCACTGTACGGCCGACGGGAAGGATGAAACCGGCCGGTTGGTCTGCTCGGCGGTATCGTCGGCAGCCTACATGGCCTGCAACACGATCACAGAGGTGATCGGCGCAAAGGCGGAGATTGAGGTGGATGAATCCTATCTCCGGCTGGAGCTTATCGACTCGTTTGCGCAGGCGCAGACGACACTTGAAGGCTTCCGGCTGCATATGACCGGCCTTGCGCAGCAGTATGAGAGATATATTGAAGTCCATTCGGAGGTGTAACAAATGTTAAAGATAAACATTCAGCTTTTTGCGCATAAGAAAGGGCAGGGCAGCTCGCACAACGGACGCGATAGCGAGTCCAAGCGTCTCGGCCCGAAGCGTGGCGACGGTCAGTTTGTTCTGGCGGGGAATATCCTCGTTCGGCAGCGCGGCACCCACTTCCATCCGGGTGAGAATGTCGGCAAGGGCTCGGACGATACCCTGTTCGCCAAGATCGACGGTACCGTCAAGTTTGAGACTTTCGGCGGCAACCGCAAGAAGGTCAGCGTCTACGCTGCCGAGCAGTAAGGCGATTATCAAACACCGAAAATCCCGGGTTTTTGACCCGGGATTTTTTCATAAACGGGCGAAAGGCGGCCGCACCTTCCGCTTTGAGGATGCTTTTATAAAAATAAGAAAGGCGGCGCCGCATATGGTAAAAAGAGTATCGGCTTTTCTGCTTGCTTTTATCCTTTTGCTTCTCTCAGGCTGCCAAACGGTCGAAACTCCGCAGGAGGATAGCTCGGCTTCCTCCGGAATTACGGTGGCGACCCGGGATGGCGGAACGGCGTTTGATCCAGACGCGCCGGAGGGGGAAAAGTATCGAAACCTCGATTTCGAGGTGGAGGGGGACAAGCTCTACGCCATGGTGGTCGCCGATTTCTGGGACGGCACGCTGGGCAAGGCGTACGAGTACCTCGATGATAAGAGTCAGACGGCCTTCGCCTGGCCCTACGGCAGCTTTTTGCAGATGCAGAATGCTTATCTTACCCTCCATCCGGAGGATAGCGAGGGCGCCGACCGCTACAAGGCTGCCCTCGCCGCCCTCGATACCCGGTACATGTACATACGCACCGACGGGCTGCTTTCCTACAGCTCAAGCTATGATAAGGTCGGCGGAGACGTCTACTACGACGACAACGCCTGGCTGGCGCTGGAGTTCTGCGATGCCTATGATCGGTTCGGCGATCCGGCCTATCTGGAAAAGGCGAAGGGGCTTGCCGAATACCTCTATTCCGGCTGGGATACGGAGATTGGCGGCGGCATCTGGTGGAAAGAGGGGCTGAAAGAGGATAAAAACGGCTTCACCAACTCTCCGGCGGCCATGCTGTCGGTCTGGCTGTATGAAAAAACGGGGGAGGCCGCTTACCTCGACTGGGCGAAGAAGATTTATGCCTGGGTGCGGGAGTATCTCCGCACGGAGAACGGGCTGATCGCCGACTCGATCGACACGGCGTTTGCGGTTAACCGCACCTTCTTCACCTATACGACCGGCACGGCCATCAGCGCCGCGGCCATGCTCTACGGCGCCACGGGAGAGCAGGCCTATCTCGACGACGCGGTGGAGTCGGCGGCCGCCTCCTTCGACGGCTTCGGCCTTTTCGATGAGGAGGAGGGCGCCTATGTGTTCGGCGTCGATTTTCCCAACTGGCACGGCTGGCTGCTCGACGGCTTTATGCGGCTCTATCCCTATGCGCAGAGGGAGGCGGAGCGCGGCCTCCTCATGTTTGAATATGCCCTTGGGCGTGCCTGCCTGCGGGCGAGGTATGCGAACGGCTATTTTATCGTGGATTGGAACAGCACCCACTCGGATAAAAAAATCGACCTTTTGCATCAGGCGGGTACGGCGCGATGCCTCCTGAACATACAGAATTTTAAAAACAAAATCCGGGAAGAATAGTGACTGCCGCCGGGATTTTCACGGCGCAAAAGGGAAGGCAGGCCACTTTTGAATTACGCAGAGCGAACAGGGCGGCCGCCCTTCAACCGAAAGGAAGCGATGTTTCATGTTTGTGGATACCGCAAAAATCAAAATAAAAGCAGGAGATGGCGGAAACGGCGCCGTCACCTTTCATCGTGAGAAATATGTGGCCAACGGCGGCCCGGACGGCGGAGACGGCGGTCGGGGCGGCGACGTGATTTTTCAGGTTGACGACAATCTGTCGACGCTGGCCGATTTCCGCTATAAACGCAAATACCTTGCCGAAAACGGGAAGAACGGCAGCGGCGGCCGCTGCACCGGAAAAAGCGCGCCCAACCTGGTCGTTCGTGTTCCGCGCGGCACATTGGTGAGGGAGGCGGAGACCGGCCGCCTCATCGCGGACGTATCGGGAGATGCGCCGGTCGTGATCGCCAAGGGCGGAAAGGGCGGCTGGGGAAATACCCATTTCGCCACCGCGACGCGGCAGATTCCACGTTTCGCCAAGAGCGGCGCCCCGGGTGAGGAGCTGGAGGTGCAGCTTGAGCTGAAGCTGCTGGCCGACGTTGGACTGCTCGGCTTTCCCAATGTGGGTAAATCGACCCTCGTCTCGGTCGTGAGCGAGGCCAGGCCAAAGATCGCCAACTATCACTTCACCACCTTGACGCCGGTGCTCGGCGTCGTCCGTATGGGAGAAGGGGAGAGCTTCGTCATGGCGGACATCCCCGGCCTCATCGAGGGCGCGGGAGAAGGGGTCGGCCTCGGGCATGAGTTTTTGCGCCATGTCGAGCGCTGCCGCCTTCTGCTGCATGTGATCGACGTGTCGGGCAGCGAGGGGCGCGATCCGATCGAGGATTTTGAGATTATCAACCGTGAGCTTGCCACCTTCAGCCCCGAGCTGGCCGAACGGCCGCAGATCGTGGCGGGAAACAAGTGCGACCTCGCGGATGAGGCGCAGCTTGCGCGGGTTTCCGATTATTTTAAAGAGAAGGGGCTGCCCTACTTTCCCATTATGGCCGCCATCGCCGAAGGGTGCGATACGCTCATCAACTTTACGGCGGCCGAGCTGCACAAGCTGCCGGCTGTGCGGATCTATGAGCCGGAGCCGGCTCCGCCGGAGGATTTTGCCGCTCGCTCCTCGGCGCGCGACTTTACCGTCCGGACAGAGGACGGCGTCTATTTTGTGGAGGACGCGCCCTGGCTGCTGAAGGTGATGGAAACCATCGACCCGGAGGATTTCGAGTCTCTGCAATATTTTGAGCGTGTGCTGCGCCAGAGCGGCATCATCGACGCGCTGGTGGAGGCCGGCGTGCAGGAGGGGGACACGGTCAGTGTGTATGATATCGAGTTTGATTATGTGCCCTGATTTTCCGGCGCTTTGCCGGGCGATTTTCTGCCGGAATGAAGCCCCCAAAAACGGGGCTTTTTGTCCGGCCTCAGATCTTTTCGGGAGGAATGCATATGTCAGCAGGCAATCAGAACCCCGCGCTGCTCAGCCCCTTGGCGCTGGCCTTTGTGGGGGATGCGGTTTACAGCCTCTTGACAAGGGAGCGACTGGCCGCACAGGGAACCCACCCCTCGCGCCTGCACGGGCTGTCGGTGAAGCTGGTCTCCGCCCCCGCGCAGGCGGCCGCGGCCGCGCAGATTGTGCCGCTGCTGAGCGAGGGGGAGGCGGCCGTCTACAAGCGCGGCCGCAACGCGCACACCTCCACCACGCCGAAAAACGCGACGAATCAGGAGTATCACGCTGCGACCGGGCTGGAGGCTCTGTTCGGGTATCTCCATTTGAAAGGGGAAAGTGCGCGGATTGCACAGCTTTTTGAGGTAATATGGACGACCGGTTTTGGGAACACTACTTCCGAACGGGTCGACTGAATAAAAAATCCGACCCGAAAAGGGCGGATTTTTTTATGCGTAACTGGAAACGCAGTCTCGCCGACGCGATCTTTTTTCTGGCCGGCGTGTCGCTTTATGCACTGGGAGTGGCGGTTTTTATCACGCCGTCGGAGATTTCACCCGGCGGGGTCACGGGTATTGCGGCTCTGCTGACCCGCTTTTCCGGGCTTTCCACCGGCCTCTGGGTGCTGATTCTGAACATTCCGCTGGTCATACTCGGCCTTTGGCAGTTCGGCGGCCGTTTTATCTGGAAAACGGCGGCGGTGGTCATTTTGAATGCAATCATACTCGATATTTTTGACGCGCTGCTGCCGAAATATCACGGAGATCGGCTGCTGGCGGCCGTTTTCGGCGGAATTTTTACCGGAGCCGGGCTGGCGCTTGTGATGCTGCGGGGCGCAACGACTGGCGGAATCGACATCGCCGCCAAGGTGCTTAACCGACGCTTTCCGCATCTGTCCATGGGGCGGCTGATGCTTATGATTGACGCGGCGATCGTGATCAGCGCCTCCCTCGTTTACCGTCAGGCCGAGACGGCCATGTATTCCGCAGTGGAGCTGTTCGCGGCCTCCTTCGTTATGGACAGCCTGCTGTACGGCGCCGATCGCGGAAAGGCAGTGCTGATTATGACCGACCGCCCGACCGAGATTGCCGACGCCATCTTCACGGGTGTGCGGCGCGGCGTAACCATGGTCAAGACGATCGGCGCCTATACCGGGAGGCCGCGCACCATGCTGATCTGCGCCGCGCGGCGGAGTGATGTGGCGGCCGTGCTGGCTGCTGTGCGCGCGCACGACCCCCGCGCCTTCATCATCGTGGCGGAGGCGGGCGAAATCCTCGGCGAGGGGTTTGAGAAGCGCCGGCAGGAGGTTTGAAGGATCCCTCCGCCCCTTTCCCCAAAAAACAAAAGGCCGATTCCACCGCAAAAAGCAGCGGCAACCGGCCTCTTTTTATGCATACCATGTCCTTTGGGCGCGGCATGAATTTTAATCAAAATCAAACCTGAAACCGGGCAGGGTGCGCCCGATACCTTAAAGTCAGCCCCTTGCTTTTTCTAAAGCCAAAGCCCCTTTCAATCGTCGGCGCCGGCAGCTTTCCCATTTTCAAAAACCGCCCGGGCGCAAAGTGCCTCCAGCTCGGCGATGGAGGAGATTTCTCCGCATTGCCGGCGATATTCCGCCGCGCCGCGCATGCCCTTCATATACCACGCCGCGTGCTTACGCGCCTCCAGAATCGCGGTGCGCTCCCCCTTATAGGCGGCCATCCGCCGCACCTGGTCGAGTAAAACAAGCATTTTTTGCGAGAGCGGCGGGGCAGGGAGGACCCGCCCATGCTCCAGCAGGGCGTTGATCTGGCTGAAAATCCAGGGATTCCCCTCGGCGGCGCGCCCGACCATGACAAAGTCACAGCCGGTCTCCTCATACATGCGCGCGGCATCGGCGGCCGTGAAGATGTCACCGTTGCCGATGACCGGGATGCTCAGCGCCTCCTTAACCGCGCGGATGATCCCCCAATCGGCCGAGGGGGCGTACATCTGGGTGCGGGTGCGGCCGTGTATGGTAAGCGCGGCAGCGCCCGCCTCCTCGCACCGGAGGGCGACCTCCACCGCGTTGATTGAGGAGGCGTCCCAGCCGGATCGGATTTTCACCGTTACCGGAATTCCCACCGCCCCGACCACCGCGCGGACAACCTCTCCGGCCAGCTGCGGCGTCTTCAAAAGGGCGGAGCCGCCGCCGCCCGAGGCGACCTTGGGCGCGGGACACCCCATGTTGATGTCGAGAAAATCCGGCTTTTGCGCAGCTGCCTGTCGGGCGGCCTGCGCCATGGTTTCGGGATCGTTTCCGAAAAGCTGAAGTCCCATCGGCCGCTGGCTGTCGGTTACCTGCAAAAGCTGGCCGGACTTCCGATCTCCCAAACTGACGCCTTTGGCGCTGACCAGCTCGCTTACGGTATAGGCTGCACCGTGCTCCCGGCAAATCTCCCGCATGGCGCGGTCGGCGACGCCGGCCATCGGCGCAAGTGCCGCATGCCCCGAAATTTCCAAATTACCGATCTTCAGTGTGTGCATATATGGTCCCCTTTTGCAAATGTAAAGCCGCCTTGCCCGAGTGCAAAGGCTTTGAAAAGCACTTTTCGCCGAAAAAGAGAAGAACCCGCAAAATTCATTGCGGGTTCCCGTAAAAATGGAGCTGCTAACCAGATTCGAACTGGTGACCTCATCCTTACCAAGGATGTGCTCTACCACCTGAGCCATAGCAGCATGTCCGGTTCAGCGACGAGATTTATTATATGATAAATCTCTCCGGTTGTCAACAGTTTTTTTGATATTTTGCTTGACTTTTCTTTTTTTTCTGCGTACAATGATGGGGCGGTCAGCTTCCTCCCCTCCGACAAGCTGCGGCGCTGCACCTTGTGCCGGAGAGGGGCGGCCTTTATCTATCTGCGGGCGTGGTGAAATTGGCAAACACGCTGGTCTTAGGAGCCAGTGCTTCGGCTTGTGGGTTCGAGTCCCACCGCCCGCACCAGCGGCGAGTCGCCGCGGACAAACGCGCACTTGTGTATGGGTGCGCGTTTTTTGCTGTATTGCCCGCGTTTGAGCAATATTTTTTCATAGTTCTTTCAAAAAAAGAGAACGACAATCTTCTTCATGAAAATTGCCGTTCCTTTTTTGGTTCTCTTCGCCTTTCGCCCTTTTCTCTCGAAATGGTCGAAAAATGGGGGAGAGATAAAAGAAAAAAGGCGGCCTTACTCTATCAAGCATTGACTTTCGCAAAAATCGAGATTTGTGCGCACAGCCGACGGATAAGTCTTTTTATAAACCGTATCGCAACGAGCACCCCGATTTGCCGTTTCGCGTTCGGGGTTTTCTCTTTGTTGGGCGATGGTACCTATGCCTCTCTTTGTTCAACACCTCATCAGATGCTATAATGACAGTAACAAAGTGCAGGAGGTCGGGACAAAATGGGAATAACCATACTTGCAACACTTATGATTATGGCGGCATACTTTCTCATTCTATACGGTGCGGTCGGTTTTATCCAGAATAAGAGGTTTTTTCTTCCGCGCCGAAAGAAAATCTGGCGGCCATTCCCGATAAAAAGGAGAGGTTCCCCGGCGCGCATGTCATCGGCTGGATCATAGAGGGGCTTGCCGTTTTGCTGTTTATGGGAGCCGTTGTTATCGGCGCGTGGGACGGTATAAGAAACGATTTTGGATTTTTCCGGTTCTTTGCGCGGTTCCTTGCAATGCTGTATTGTATGGAGGTTTACGATATATTCTTCTTTGACTGGTTCCTCCTCTGCCGTTCCAACTTTTTCCCTCATTTTTATCCGGAACTGAAAGGTATTGTAGGGCCGCATATGTTTGGATATAACAAGAAAACGCACATTCCCGCAGAAAGCCGCTGGGATAGGAAATCTCCCGCACCTTTTCCACGAACAGGAGGTTCTTCTGCTTGAACACCATGCCTTCATACGCGATGTAAACGTGATGTTTGCCGGAAGGGGAGGCGTAGGGCGTCATGGAATGATGCAGCCTTTCCGGCCAGAAAATCATGCTCCACGTAACGCCGAGGCAAATTGCCCAAAATATGACCGATAAGAGGGTGGCTATGGCCTTGCGCCGCGCGTGCAGCAGAAGGGCGGTAGGACCGCAAATGCAGCATACAGCCCAAAGCGCAAAATGGATGGTAAATGAAGTTTTGCCGAAGCAATACAGCTCCAGCCCAAAAATCGCCTCAATGGCGTAGGATAGTAGATTCACGCCCAAAGCGAACAGGAAGAGAATGAATAAAAATTTAAAGATGCGGTTGGATACGTTCTGCTTCATCTGAAAAACCTCCTATTACAATAAATTTGGACAGGAAAGTTGGGCAGCCAGTCCGGCTTTCTTCCCATCTCGTGCCTATAAGCTACAATAAGGGGAGCAACTGGCTGACCAACACGTCCTTGGGCTTAGATGTCCGTTGATAAGACTGTCAGCCATCCTCTTATTGCAGCGTTCGATTTGAGCAGGTTGAGCCATAGAGTTCGCGTCACCCAATAGATTGAATCGGCAATGAGAAAAAGATGGATTCCGGTTGCAAATTCGTATGGGAGGCAGATACATGAACTCTGTTGGTATCGACATCTCCAAAGGCAGGAGCACGATTGCCGTCATGCGTCCCTTTGGAGAGATTGTCATCTCACCCTTTGAAGTGCGCCACACCGACAGTGAACTGAGCGAGCTGGCAAGGCGGCTCAAAAGCCTAAACGGTGAGACTCGTGTGGTCATGGAGGCCACAGGGAACTACCATGCGCCGGTGGCAAAGCTGCTTCACGATGCAGGGTTATATGTTTCCGTTGTCAACGCAAAACTGGTGCATGGCTACGGGAACAACGATCTGAGGCGTGTCAAGACCGACCGAAAGGATGCCGTAAAGCTGGCGAACTATGGTCTTGACCGCTGGCTTACTTTGCCGAGATATGTCCCGGAGGAAAATACCCGGCTATTGCTGAAGAACTGCTATCGCCAGTACCGACAGTATTCCAAGGTGCAGACTGTGTTGAAGAACAATCTGATTTCCTTGCTGGATATGACCTTCCCAAATGCAAATCGCCTGTTTGTTAGTCCTGCCCGTGCAGATGGAAGTGAGAAGTGGGTGGATTTTGTAGCGGAGTTTTGGCATTGTGAATGCGTCTCTGAACGCTCCCTAAAGTCATTTGTGAACAAGTACTGGCGATGGTGCCGAAAGCATGGGTACAACTTCAGTGAAGAAAAAGCACACGCCATTTACGATGAAGCCAGCGGACACATTGGTGTCATGCCGAAATCTGAAACCACAAAGCTACTTGTGGAGCAGGCTGTATCTCAGCTTAGCGCTACTTCCGCTGCGCTTGCTGCGCTCAAACAGGAGATGCAATCCCTGTCCTCTCAGCTGCCGGAATATCCTGTTGTCATGGGCATGTTTGGGGTTGGCCCGATTCTTGGGCCACAGCTCATAGCCGAAATTGGGGATGTTCGCCGCTTTTACTCCAAGAAAGCTCTCGTTGCTTATGCCGGTATTGATGCCCCACCGAATGACTCTGGTGATGTGATCGGTAGGCACAAGAGCATGAGCAAGGTAGGTGCATCATCGCTACGCCGGACACTATTCCTTATCATGAGCGCCTATTTGCAAAACTCGCCGCCGAATGAACCTGTCTACCAGTTCATGGACAGAAAGCGGTCTGAGGGAAAACCTTACCGCGTCTACATGATGGCATCCGCGAATAAGTTCCTGCGGATCTATTACGCCACAGTGAAAGCCTATCTGGAAACATTAGAGCAGTTCTGACCTCATTGTGTTGCATAGCATTGGCTGGCCGCCGTTTCATTTTGAGATGCAAAGCGGCTTGAATAGGTGCACCGATTTTCAGCTACTTACAATGTTTGCTTTTTCTTCTTGACAAAACTTAGCAGGTCTTCTCAAACGTACGCAATTTCGACTGACACAGGCTCAACTTGCAGAGGCGGTTGGGACCTCCCATGGATGGATTCAGA
>OMNU01000504.1_pt1 | contig 17850 bp, 20 predicted proteins | sample 1673511 | NCBI WGS metagenome assembly OMNU01 (sample SAMEA103958113, study PRJEB25191) | human gut metagenome | reverse complement strand
AATCAGAGCGAAATGAAATGGCAGTAACAAAGTTGTGGTCGGTAACAGAAAGGCTCGGTCAGGTCATTGACTATGCAACCAATCCCGAAAAGACTTCTGCAAATATCAAAAGGGAGTTTTCACCGGAACAGTATCAGGCTCTTGCTGATGTTATTGCTTATGCAAAGGATGAAGAAAAAACAGAGCGAGAATTTTATGTTGAGGGTATCAACTGTAATGTGGCGATTGCCCGTGACCAGTTCATAACGGTTAAGGAACAGTACCAAAAGACAGACGGTATCCAAGCCTATCACGGATATTTGAGTTTCAAGGAAACAGATATATCTCCTGAGATGGCACAGAAAATCGGAATGGAATTTGCAAATGAAGTGTGGGGGAAAAGATTTCAGGTCGTTGTGACAACCCACCTGAACACAAAGCACCTGCATTGCCATTTTGTCATCAACTCTATTTCTTTCGTTGATGGGAAACATTTATGGGGAGAGGAAAAGGCGTGGTTCAAATTCCGAAAGGTTGCAGACAGGATTTGTGAGAAGTATGGACTTTACTATGACCCGAATCCGAACCGCAGTAAGCAGTCAGATTATCTGACGATGAAAGAAAAAGCAGGTATGCCGACACGCTACTCGGTTGCAAAGGAAGCCATTGATTATGCTATCGACCACAGCAAGACCTTGAAAGAATTTCAGTTTGCTCTCAAGGAAATGGGATATGCCTATAACCTGAGTCCAAGCCGAAAATACTGGACGGTCATTCCAAAGGGATACGATAAGCCGATACGACTGAAAAATCTCGGAGCAGATTATACCAATGACCGGATTGTAGAGCGTATCAAAGAAAATCGTGACAGATGGGCAGAGATTGAGCCGTTCCAGAGGGCGACTTATAAACCAAGACAGTACCGTATGCAGACCAGAGGGCAGAAGCTGAAAAAGAAAGGCGGGCTTTATGGACTGTATCTGTATTACTGTTACAGACTTGGTTATCTGCCCAAGTATAAGAAACAGAATAACGCAAGGCTTCATTATCTTTTGAAAGATGATTTGATGAAGCTCGATAAGATTACTGATGAAGTAAGGCTGCTCGGACGAGAAAATATTTCCACGGACGAACAGCTTTTTTCATATAAGACTTCCTTAGAGGAGCAGATGAAAAATCTGATTGCCGGAAGAACACATCTCCGAAAAAAGATAAGAACAAATATTGATGATGGTCAGCTTCAGGCGGCAAAAGATGAAATCGCTTCTATCAATGGAGAATTGAAAAAACTCCGACGGGAAGTAAAACTCTGCGAGGATATTGCGGAGAGGTCAAAGGTTATGGAAGAAAATCTTGAGCATATCGAAACAGAGGAACAAAAACAGCAGAGAAAGGCGGTTTTTTGTTGAATAACAGAGATCAGTTCAAAAAGATACTTAACTATCTCAGCGCACTTGTTATAATCTGTGCCTTTATGAAGTGCTTCGACACGGTTTGGAACAACTTTTACAACAAGGCGATGCGTGACCCGTTCTGGCATAATGGTAACATTCTTATGGTGGCTATCTATGCGGTGCTCTATATATCCATGGCAAAGACCTTTAACGGCTTCCGTCTTGGATATGATAAATTCACGGGGCTTTTTGGCTCGCAGGTGCTGGGTGTGCTGGGTGCGAATTTTATAGAATTTATACTCGTTTCTCTTATCGGACGAGGCAGGCTCAACATAGCGCCAATACTTGTTATGACGGTAATTCAGGTGGCCATAGCCTTTGCGTGGAGCTATGTTTTCACTTGGATATATCAGGCGGTATACCCTCCACGGCGAATGATAATCGTTTATGGAAACAAGAACGCTAAGTACCTTGTTTCAAAAATGAGCGTGAGAAATGACAAATACAGGATATGCGCTTCTATAAGCTGTGAGGAGAGCCTTGAGGATATCGAGTGTGAGATATTAAAACACGAGGCTGTTATAATCTCAGATATCCCAAATGACCTGAGAAACAAGCTTTTGAAATTTACTTTTGAAAATTCTATCAGGACTTATATAAACCCTAAGCTGTCAGATATTATCGTAAGGGGTGCGGAGGATTTCCACCTTTTTGATACGCCCCTTTTGCTGGCGAGAAATGACGGATTGCGCTGGGAACAGCGTGCGGTAAAGAGAACGCTCGATATTTTGTTGTCAGCAGCAGCGCTTGTTATCGCTTCGCCGTTCATGCTAGTGACGGCTATTGCAATAAAGGCTTATGATGGCGGTCCTGTGCTTTATTCTCAGAAAAGGCTCACAACAGGGGGCAGGGTGTTCAAGGTATACAAGTTCAGAAGCATGATAGTTGACGCTGAAAAGAAAAGCGGTGCGACCCTTGCAAAGAAAAATGACAGCCGTATCACTCCTATAGGAAAGTTTATAAGAAAAGTAAGGATAGACGAGCTTCCGCAGCTTATAAACATACTAAAGGGCGATATGTCGTTTGTAGGACCTAGACCTGAGCGGCCTGAGATCGCGCAGAAGTATGAAAAAACTATGCCTGAGTTCAAATACAGGCTGAAAGTCAAGGCTGGACTTACGGGCTATGCGCAGGTAATGGGAAAGTATAACACTACGCCTTATGACAAGCTGAAGCTTGACCTTATGTACATAGAGCATCAGTCGCTTATGCTTGATCTTAGAATATTCTTTATGACGGTAAAGACCTGCTTTATACCAGAAGCCACTGAGGGCGTAAAGGATTCAGCTCCTCTTGAAACTCACCGTGACAGGATAGAGCATGACAACAGCAAGGACGAAAAGAACAGCGAAGAGATAAAGCTGTGATAATATGAAAATGCAGAGGGCGGATCATTTTCGCCCTCTTTTTTTGTATTTTGTGTGTAGGGGCGACCTGAGGTCGCCTGTGTTCGGAAATGCAACGTCACACCCAAAGCGAAAAAGCTTGTCTTATTGCAAATTTAGCAGGCGAACAAAGACGGACGAACACTGTTCGCCCCTACATTTATCAACAAGTAACAAAAGAGCAGAACGTGAAAATGCGTTCTGCTCTTTTTGCATATATGACTTATGACCCCTAGACCGCCATGGTGGTCTTGAATTTAAGGCTTATTTTGTCTGCGATAAGTGCGATAAATTCGCTGTTTGTGGGCTTGCCCTTGCCTGTGTTTATTGTGTAGCCGAAGAAGCTGTTGAGGGTGTCGATATCTCCTCTGTCCCATGCTATCTCAATGGCATGGCGTATGGCTCTTTCCACTCTGGAGGGCGTAGTTGCGAATTTTTTTGCCACTGCAGGATATAATAGCTTTGTAACGCTTTCAAGCATTTCCTTATCGTTCACGGACTGTATGATAGCTTCCCTGAGATAGTGATAGCCCTTGATGTGGGCAGGGACGCCTATCTGATGGATTATGTCTGTGACAATTATCTCAAGGTTTATGCTCTGCTTGTTTTTCGTATAGCTTGAGTCGGAGGATATATCGGTGTCGATATCAAGCATGGACTTTATCCTCTCGCCAAGTATCTTTATGTCGAATGGTTTGAGCATGAAATATGATGCTCCTGCGTTCATGACCTGTGTTTCTATAAATGAGTTCTCATAGGCGCTTGTGATTATAAAAAGCGGTTTCTGATAGGACGAGTTCTGTATCTTTCTGATAAGTTCGATTGCGTCAAGGCTCGGCATCACTGCGTCTGCGATAACAACGTCCGGCTGTTCATTTTTGATAGCGTCATAGATAGTAAGTCCGTCCTTGGGACGTGTTATCACGAAAAAGCCCATTGCTCTCAGTGAGGAAGCACATGCTACCCCGTACTGTGCCGAATCGTCGCCAATAAGAATTTTGATCTTGTTTGTCATTGTCATTTCCTCCATTACCGTATTTTTACCCTTTTCGCCTTTGCGTACATGACCTTTATCAGCAGCTCGCCCACACAGTCCGTATATCTTCCCGCCGCAAGTAACTTGTTGCGGAAGTCGATCAGAGCGTGGAGAACAAGCTGCCTTTCTTCCTCGCTAAGATACAAGTGATATTTTCCCATAGCCTTTCCTTTCTTTGAGAGGGCAGGCGTTTTTCCTGCAAGGGTGTTTCAGCACCTTTGCGGAAAATACCCGTTCCCCTATGTAGCCGCCGAAGCGGTAACAGATTTTAATCATCTGTTCTGCCCCGGCATTGGTTTCCGTGCGGTCATAGACCTCAATCCTCTCCACAAGGAGATTGAGATTTTCAGCAGTCAATTCCTGTATCCCCACATACTGCGCCATCAATTCCGCCCACCTGACAGCGTTCTGCTGATTGTCCTTAACCTCCTGCATGGCGGCTTCTAAAGCCTGTATCTGCCCTAAAAGCTGTTCCTGCTCGGTCTGGTACTTATCCATCAGACGGTTAAAATTGTCATGGGAGATACGCCCCGATACACTGTCCTCATACAGACGGTCAAACAGTCTCGTCACTTCCTCATACCGTTTCTTTGCCGCTTTCAGTCTGTCGGCATTGTTTTTCCCCTTGCTCCCGTCTGCTTTGGCGTTCATCTTCACTGCCAGAGCCACCGCTTTCTCCCTGTCCTCATAGGCAAGACGGGCGTGGTACTGAATGTCCGCAAGCACCGCCTTGTATAAATCCTCATAAAAAATACGGTGGTCTGTGCAGGCTTTGGTATCGTGGGCGTAAGTGGTACACACATAAATCCTGTGCCTTTTCCTCGTCCAGTAGCGCAAGCCCAACGCCTTTCCGCAAGTGCCGCACTTCACAAGCCCCGCAAAGGGAGAGACAAAGTTATCGGCGGTATCCCGCCTGCGGCTCAAAATCTTCTCGTTTGCCCCGTCAAACACCTCCTGCGTCACAAGCGGCTCATGGGTGTTTTTCACGGTAATCCAGCCCTCTTTTGGTACTTTCTTTGAGGCGTTGACCTTGAAGATACTCTCGGTCTTGCACATCACGCAATGCCCCAGATAGAGGGGATTGGAGATGATATTGCGTATGACAGTGTGCGACCACTCATACTTGTTCTCTGGATTTTCAAACCGCTTGGAGTAATCCTTTTCGCCCCGGCTGTGCAGCCACCATGACGGGCAGGGTACTTGTTCCTCACGGAATACAGCAGCGATTTTGTGCGTTCCCATGCCTGCGTTGGCAAGCTCAAAGATTCGTTTTACAATCCACGCTGTTTCCTCGTCCACCATCAGTTTGTTGTGGTTGTCGGGGGATTTGCGGTAGCCGATGGGATTAAAGGAAGAACGGTACAGCCCCGCCTTTGCCCTCGCACGGATAGAGGAACGGATTTTGCGGGAATTATCCCGGCTGTAAAACTCGTTCATCACATTTTTCAGAGCCGCTATATCGTTATTCTTGTTGGCGGTATCCACACCGTCATTGACTGCGATATACCGCACATTTTTCATGGGGAAGTAAATCTCCGTGAAGTGTCCGACCTTCAGATGGTCACGCCCCAGACGGGATAAGTCTTTCGTAATGACCACATCAATCTTTCCCGCCTCGATGTCATCGAGCATACGGTTAAAGCTCGGACGGTCAAAATTTAAGCCACTGTACCCATCGTCCACATAGATTTCCACCACCAGAAAGCTATGCTCCTTTGCGTACTGCGTCAGCATGGCTTTCTGCGTTTTGATACTCTCGCTGTCGCCCTGCAGCATATCGTCCTTTGATAAGCGGCAGTACAGAGCCGCCCTTAACATTGCCATTCAGCTCGCCTCCTTTGTATCTGTACTGCCCTCATTGTATTGCGGAAGTTTGAATATCTCAAAGGTGCGGGGAGAGGATTTTCCCCTCCGCACCTCATTTACAAGCAGGGAAATAAACAATTCCCGCATATCTGCGCCGCCCGTGTAAGCCGCTTGCACGATGATTTTCGGGCGTATCGCTGTCTTTGCCATAGGCATACCTCCCTTCAAAATCTCACTGTTTTAGTTCCTTTTTCAGAACTGCAAGGAGTTTCTCCGCCTCCGCCCTTGTCAGCGTAATGCCCTTGCCGCATTTCTCACGGGCAGGGGAAAAGCTGCGGATGTCGTACTTCGGCTCGTTCCCGTTCCACGCAATCAGGTTGATTTCCTTTGTATAGCCGCTGTCGCTTGTGGAGAGGACAGCGATTTGTTTTACGATTTCATACTGGATTTCTTTCATCAAAGACCTGTCCTTTCTGTCCGTTACCCGCCGAGAAAAGAAGATTATCGGCTGTCACGGTTTCGTTTTCTCTGTAATTCACGCTCTAATAAGCGGATAATACAATCTTCTATCTGCTTTGGCGTTGTGCCTCTGGGAAAATATTTCCGCAGCTTGTCCATACCGATTTTCACGGTTTCCCTCTGGTTTGCCTTTTCCTCGGTCATAATTGCAAAGATGGAATCCATGTCAAGCCGCCCCATCTGGCTTAACTTTTTCATGCGCTGCGCCTGCGAAAGTGAAGGGGTAGCGTCCTCGCTCTCCATCGTAATCCGCAGGTTTTCCTGCTCGTCCTTCTTCAAAAAAGACAGTTCCACCGCAGGGGTAAGGGCAATCTGCCCCTCGTCCACCATCTGCAAAATCGGCGGGATTAACTCGGTCAGGCGGATATATCGCTGTACGGTGGTCTTTCCAATACCAAAGCCCTGCGCCACCGTTTCGTCCGTCCGCAACTTCGTCCCAACTTGGGACGAAGTTAAATCCGTGCGGTATCCCTGTCTTTTCATCGCCTCCAACTTCATCTTGTAAGCGAAAGCCCTCTCGCTCGGCAGGATATTTTCTCTCTGGATATTGCTGTCCACAAGGGTAATAATCGCCTTGTCACGGTCTAAGGGCAAAACAAAAGCAGGGATTGTCTCTATCCCTGCAAGCTGTGAGGCACGGACACGCCGCCGCCCTGCGATGACTTCGTACCCGTTCCCGTCCTCCTTCGAGCGGGTTATGATGGGCGTTACCACACCAAACTCCTTGATACTCTCCGCCATTTCCATCAGCAGTTCGTCCTCCACCAGACGGAACGGGTTATCGGGAAACGGGTGTAAATCCGCAATCTTCAATACGGTAAAATCCTGTTTTTTCAATGGCTTTCCTACCTTTCTCTTGATCTGTTTCTATTCGATTTCTGTAATTCTTCCAACACTTCGGGCGGGATTTTCCTGAGCAGGCGTTCCAACTGCTGATTGGTGCGCTGCAACTCAAATATCTTCTGGTTGGCTTTCTGCACCTTTAATTCCTCTGCGTATTTCTCGTCACGCAGCCGCCCCGCATAGTCGCTTTCCTGCCCGATTTTCTTTTTCAGGCTGTCGATATAGGCGCTCTGTTTCCCGATTTCCCGTGAAAACCTTTCCGCCTCCGGCAGCCATGCGGAAAGCAGGGAGAGCGCCTTATCCCGTTTCTTCCCTGCGTTAAAGGCGTTAATATCGGACAGGGCTTTGACGATTTCCTCATACTGTTTATCCAGCCTGCCGCCTAACTTAAAGAGCCATGTGGGGATATGCTTTCGCCCCGTAATCATCGAGGACTGCCCCCGTTCCAACTCATTCCACCGTGCGGACATACGCTCATGGTAGGCGGTCTGCCACTCGGATAAAGACTTCTGGTTGCCTAAAAAGTATTTGGCAGACAGCTTTCCCTCTGGCGTAATCGGCACAAAGCAAAGGTGCATATGGGGTGTTTTCTCGTCCATATGCACCACAGCAGAGAGGATATTTTTCTTTCCCACACGCTCCGCTATGAAGTCCAAAGCCATAGCAAAGTAGGCTTTCTGTTCCTCCGGCGGCAAACTGTTCATAAATTCGGGAGAGGCGGTAATCAGGGTTTCCACCATCATCACACTGTCTTTCCGCACCTTGCAGTCTGCCGCCTGCACCATGCGGTTAATCTCTTTTTTATAGGTGTAGCGTGGCGGCGGCACAAGATGATAGTTGTACTTGGAGTGTTCCATATCAATATCGGGATTGCTCTTGTACGCCTCCTTCTTCCGTTCATTGTGGCGTTCACAGGCAGCCACGGAGCCTGCCTTGCGTTTCTGAAAACGCAGGATTGCGTAAGGCATAAGCGTTCAACTCCTTTCTTTTTTCGGCGGGTGTTCTTTGGGCGGTGACGGTGGTGACAGTGATGACGGTGGTAATGGGATACCCTCCCAGATGGCACAGCACTGTCACCGGCACCGCCTTTTCCCGCAGCCGTAGGCGACGGGGAGCAGGGCGCAAGCCCTGCATAAAGGGAGTCCAGAGGGAACGTCTGGCACACGCTCCTTGCCTGCAAGGTGTAGTGTGTTACACCCTGCAAAAGCGTGCTGTAAAAACCGGGGCGGTTTTTTCAGCCGCAGGGGTGGCTTTACGAGCCGAGGGAAGCGAGAAAAGCCCACGCCTGCACGGAGCGTTTGCGGGGTGTTCTCCCGCAGGGTGGCAGGGCGCATATCGAAAAAGCATTGTCATCTCCGCCACGCCTGCCACCCGTAGGGCAAGAGCGATAGATTTCACTTTGCTGTGGTGTCAGTGACAGACGCAAGGGGTATCCCGACATCGCCGTCACCACCGTCATCACTGTCACCCGACTGCTTTGTGAGCGCAATCAGCCTGCCCTCTTTCTTCCTGCGGTACGCATACCCGATATGGTTGTCCGCTAAGAAAGTCGTGCGATACTCATTGAGCCACTTGGTAATGACGGTGGGTGGGGTGTCTGTTTCTTTCATCGCCGCCAGAAGCTCCGTGGCTGTGCCGCACCAGTTTTCTTTGTCCTGCATGAACTCTACGAGCCGAAAAAGGACAGGCGGTATGCTTTCCCTCGCAAGCTGCTCCTGACCTTTTCGCTCCACCATCTCCCAACTGCACTCCCTGAAACGCAGGACAAACTCCTGATACTCAATATCCCTGCCCACACAGTAGAGCCTTGCGGTGTCGGACGCACGGGTTTCCTTTTCCAGTACAAAGGTAGCGTCTGCGCTCCCCGTCAGCCCTGTTGTCCCCGATACCTTGTTGAACACATCGCTGTCGTTCTGCTTGCGGATATGGTGGACAACGATGACCGCAAGGGAATGCCGGTCGGCAAACTCCTTAATCTGGGAAATATCCCCGTAATCACTGGCATAGGCGTTGTCCTTTGAGGCAGTGCGTACTTTCTGCAAGGTATCAATGACAATGAGCCTGCTGTCTGGGTACTCCTTCAGATAGTCCTCCAACTGCACGATCAGCCCGTCCGTCAGCTTGCAGCTTGCCACAGCGAAGTGCAGGCGGCTGTCCGCCTCGTCTGTCAGACGAAAAAGCCTGTCCTGTATGCGGAAAAAGGTATCCTCCAGACAGAGGTACAGCACATCGCCTGCCCGTGTCTCCATCTCCCAGAAAGGCAGCCCCGCCGACACGCATAAGCAGAGTTTCAGCATGAGCCAGCTTTTGCCGATTTTCTGTGAGCCGCAGAACAGGATCAGCCCCGTGGGGATAAGACCGCCCACCACAAAGCGTGGCTTGTCAAGCGGCTGATAGAGCAAGGTATCTGCGTCCACCATGTTCAGCTTTTGCATGGGCGTCCTCCTTCCGCTTTCGTCTGGTTATTGCATACTTGTCCATAGGCATTCGACCTCCTTAAAATTTTTATATCTCCGCCATAAGGACGGGGATATGTAAGCACAGCCATTCCATACAGTTCCACGCTTTCCCAAAGCGGCGTTGCCTCTGCCTATGCTGTGCATGGATTAAGCAATGGGTGCGCTCGTATCATGGCGGCACTGTCCGTTGCGGCAGGTATCCCTCTGGCGGCTGCTGTGAAATTTTCAAGGTACAGACGGGCAGACTTGCCCCCTACCTTACAGCCCGTGCGGATAGCCGATTTTGGACACTGTGTTCTGATTTTTTGAAAAAGAAAAGCACCTGCATATATCCGTTCTTTTCTCGGATAGTTGCAAGTGCTTGCCATCGGATAAATCCGTATTCAGTTGTATATGTTCTCTAACAGAAATTCACATCTGCAAAATTTCCGCAGGTACGCATCACACCCACAACAAAGAACAGCACGAGCAGGGCAAGTCCAATAGCCTGCACCGCACCGTGAATATCCACGATGACATTCCATATCGTGCCTCCCTTAAAGTTCTCTGGGGATTGGGTAATGAGCTGCCATATCTCGGCTAATTTCTCATTCCAAGTGTTTAGGGCGTTCTCTAAATTCTGTACCACCCAGTTATCAGACATTTGACCACCTCCTTGATGATATTAGATAACGGGAGCGAGTTCCGCACTCGGCGGATCTGCTCCCGTTATCTTTTTGTGTCAGTCTGTTATCTTAGCCTGTGATAAGAGTCAAGATTTCCTTTGCGAAGGTAATGACAACGCCGCCTGCAAGGGTCAAAAAGCCGTTAGCCCTCTGGGACGGGTCGTGGGATTTGAGGGAAAGACCAATCTGCACGATACCAAAGCCGAGCATAATCATACCAACAGCCCTCACCAGACCGAAAATGAAATCGGACAGATTGTTGACTACCTGAATGGGGTCATTGGCAGCAAAGGCGGTTACGGAAGTACCAAGCACAAATGTCATTGCCATAACAGCCATACAGTAATAGCGGAAGCCTTTCTTAACCTTTCCAGTCATCGGCAGCTTCGTGGTTTTCTTGTTCTCATTCTTCTTAAAAAGTTTCATAGGGTAAATCCTCCTTATAAATTGAATATTTCTTCCAAGTCCTCATCGGACAGAAGCTCATAGGAAGTGCTGACAGCTGTCACGCTCACGGCGTTATCTGGAATATCACTGTCAAACACAAGAGTTGCGACAGCCTGCGTAGGCTCTCCGTGGATATACGGCGGTTGCCCTCCGTCAGCCGTCAGCTTCACATTCGGGTGCTTCAAGATGTCATACTTGAAGTCCATAACGGGGCGTTCTCCACGCACAAAAAGAAGTGCGTATCGGTTATCAAGCATACGCACTTCGTCTGGGGTCATCAGCTCACGCCCCGAAATCTGATAATTTGTTGAATAGTTACCACTCCGCCCAGAGCTTTTCCCGTAGGTGTTAGTATCAATGGTTTCCTTGCCCAAAAGTTCTGACACATATTTGTGGGTGCTTTGCTCGTTGCCGCCCAAATACAGAAACTCATCGCAGTTGCCGACAATGCTTTCCCATTGCTTTTCAAAAAGGGCTTTGAGCTGTGCCAGATTTTGCAGGATAATGGATACCGATACCCCTCTGGAACGCATAACAGACAGGATTTTATCAAAGTCATCAGGCAATGAAACATTCGCAAATTCGTCCATTATAAAATGGCAATGCACAGGCAGGCTTCCGCCGTACTTGTGGTCTGCAAGATAAAAAAGCTGCTGAAAGAGCTGGGTATAAAGGATACTGACAAGGAAATTAAAGCTCGTGTCGTTGTCTGGTATCAGAGCGAACAGAGCGACCTTCTTTTCTCCCAGACTTGGCAGGTCAAGCTCATCGGTGGCGGTAAGCCCTGCAAGGCTCTCCAGATTGAATTTTTCAAGCCTTGCGGCAAGGGTTATCTGGATACTCTTTAAGGTCTTTGCACTACCAGAGTGGTAATCCCTGTAATACTTGAGGGCGATATGCTCTGGGTTTACCATTTCCAGACGGTCAAACAGCTCGTCCAGAGGGCTTACATAGCTGTCATCGTCCTCTCGGACTTCGCCTGCACGGAGCAGCTCCATAACCATCGGGAAATTCTGCTCGTCTGACGGTGCTTCATATTTCAGATAGAACACCAGAGCCAGAAGCAGCATACTTGCCGCCGTATCCCAGAACGGGTCTTGCGACTGTGAGCCTTTCGGCGTGGTCGCTTTAAACAAATTTGTTACCAACCTCTGAACATCGTTATCGTTCCGCAGATAGACAAAAGGATTGTAACAATGACTGCGGTGCATATTGATAAGGTCAAGTACACGCACCTCATAGCCTTTATTTTCCAACAGACCGCCGATGTCACGGACGATTTCGCCCTTTGGATCGAGTATTACAAAAGATGTGTTGCACTGCATAGCATTTGGCTTGCAGAAAAACCTCGTTTTACCCGCACCAGAGCCACCACATACTAAAATGTTCAGATTCCTGCGGTGCTTTTTCCCGTCCAACCCGATACGGACATTCTGGGTCAAGAGCTTATTAGCTGACGGGTCTTTATCTCGGTACTTCTTATTCAAAGCACCTGCGTTGCCCCATTTCGCAGAGCCGTGTTCCTCACGCCTGCGGTAATTCCTGCGTGTAGAGAAATAAACGCCGATGCCCATAGCGTAGGCAAGCAAAAAAATAAGGACAGTCTTTACGCTGTCCTCACACATCGTTATTTCCAGCGGATTGCCCATCGCCACGGGTATACCTCGGATAATCTCTACAAGACCGCCGCTGACATAGGGTGCTGTCAGCAGGGCAAGCCATACAACAGGAAGTATGCCGCAAACAGTAAGGATTAGGCTCGTTTTCTGGTCATCGTTCCTCATTACACCTGCAATGCACGACCTTAACCTTTTTTGTCGGAGCGTGTGCCACCTTACTTATCAGCTCGTCAACAGGCTCGGTGGGGCGTTCCTCCTGTAACTGCCTTGTACGCAGGGTGTTTAAGGCGTTGATGACGATATTCTTATCGTACTTATCAAGTGCGATATGGTATCGTTCCTCTCTCATAGTCTGCACCTCCGATTAGCGTTCCTGCTCTTTGTTCTTTGCAGGCTTGTTCTTCTCCATACTCTTATACATATCGCTCTGGATTTCGCCCAGAACATCACGCATCGTGCCAAGCTCTCCTTTGAACGCCTGCGTATCCATTTCCGCATACTCTCTGGGAAGTCTGGAAAAGTCAAAACCTCTGGTATCCACGCCATAACGAGAGCTTACCATATAGGCAACGCAGAAGGAGTTGAAATCGGAAACATCACGGCTCTCGTTGTACTTAAAGTCATAGACCGCCGCCGACACTTCTTTTGCCATACTCACGAACAGCACTTCCTCGGAAAGCCCCTTCTTGACAAAAATGGTCTGCTGAGAGCTGTCATAATAGGCAGGCAGTTCAAGCTCATCGACAGGAACACAGGGTACAGGGCTTGCATCAATCAGAGCCGACACAAGCTCACGCATGGATTTCGGCTCCTGTTCCTGCTGCCTGTCCTTTGCCGAGGTTTCAGAAATGTCATAAACCACTTTGGCATTGTAGGAGATACCCTTTGTCCCGTCCTCACGGGTGTATTCCTTGCTCGGCTCAAGAATAATGATTTTTTGTGCATCCTTGTTCACATAGACACGGCTCGCTTTCCATTTGCTGTACTCTTTAAGCTGCGTTGCTTCGGGCATCTGTGCTGACACCAGAATAGCGTTAGCCACGGAGTAACGGTCAAAGCGACCCTGCACATCAAGATACTGACGGAAGCTGTCTCCGCTTGCCATCATTTCAAAGCAGGTATTGTCAATCAGCTCATAGGCTTCTTTCCGCTGTGCCTGCTTTGCGGCAGCCCATTCCTCTTTATCAAAAGGTCTGTTGCCGCCGCTGAATACATCATAAATACTCATAGCTGTTTACCTCGTTTCTTTGGATTTTGGTTTCTTTTTCTTTCTCTGGGGCTGTTTATGCTCCGTTTTCCCGTTAGCACTTTTCGCCCTGTCGGAAGCTCCGCTTTTGTCCAGGGCGGAAGTGCCAATCTCTGCTTCCTGCTCCTTGCGGCTCTCCTTGATTTTCCGCAGTTCCTCTCTGACAGAAGGTTTCTCCTTAGTCATAGTAGCCCCCTCTGCGGACTTCTTTGGCTGCTCTGAGGTAGGCTCGGACTGAGGGGATTTTTCTGTCTTTGCCACCGAGGGGTTTGGGGCGTTTTCCTCCTTCTGGACGGGCTTGCCCATAAGCTCGTCAAGCAGCTTGTCTTTCTCCGCCTTTTCCTGCACACCAATCTCTGGCTCTGGCTGACCGTCCTTTGCATCTTTGGATTTCTCGGCTTCCGTCACAATAGAAGCGGTATCCACCGAAGCAAGATTAAAGCGTTCCACGATGCGGCTGATTTTCGATGCGTCCTCGGCACGGGCGATGACATCGACCTCCGCATTGTGGTCTTTGTTTTTCCTGTCTGTGAGGACACAGTAAAGCACACCGTATTTTTTTGCTTCCTGCGTGAACTTCTTTAAGTCGTCACTTTTGACGGTAAAGACTTTCAGCTCCTTGCCAGAACGGAGCATACTTGTCAGCCTTGCTTTGCCTTTGGTTTTCTTTTCTTCTTTGAGAATGGAATACAACAGGATAGCGATGTTCTTCGCACCTGCACCTGTGATTTTGGCAGCGACCTCAAAACCCTCCAAGCTCATTCGGACGATTTGTTCTGCCGCTTCGCCGCCTGTGTTCATTCTTCATCAGCTCCTTTCTTTGCTGTTCTTTTTCGTCTGCCCGTATCGTCTGCAATTTTTCTTTGAGGGTATCACTACGGGCAGCGATGCCCTCGCACATTCTGACCTCCTTTCGGATAATTTTCAGCCGTCCCGAAATATCGGAAAGCTCCGCCTTGACCGCTTCCTTTTCTTCGCCGCTTATTCTGCGGGATTTGGAATAAAGCTCCTTTCGCTTCTGAAGCAGGGCAGACATCTCCGTTTCCAGAGAGCCTTTATATGAACAAAGCTGCTCCGCCGTATCAATGTGATTGTGGCAAAGCAACCTTGTTTCCAGTGTGATGGCTTCCATCTTCATAAGGTCGTCCTTTAGGAGATAATGAAGCCGTGCATAATTTTGTTTTCTGCCTTTTGGCAGGATACCGAGCTTGTAGCAGTAATGGAGATACAGCCCACGCAAGCCGCCCATTTTCTTGGCGTTCTTCAATGAGCCTTTGACCCGATAGACCTTGACCTGCGGCTGTGGCTCTGAAAAGCTCTGGAATTTGACCGCATAGGAATTTTCGCTGATACGCTCCATAATCCTGTCATTGGTGTATTCCTCTCCAAGCTTATAAAGCCGCTTGGGTCTTTGCCAGCCCTTGCCGATAATCGTCCAATACTTGCGGTTGGGGTCAAAGTTTATGCGGTAACCCATTTCTGCCAACTGGCGGTCAAAGTCTTTCAGCGTAAATGATTTGCTGATAGCTTCATCCACCGCTTGTCTGGCAACATTATCCCTCGTGGGTCGCCCCTGCTTTTCGGCTTGGTAAAGGGCGTAGGGCTTTTTCTTGCCGCTTGGGTGTTCGATGACAGACAAGGCGTACTCACGGCAAAGCTCATCGGAACGCTGACGGAGCAGCCGCAGATTTGCTTTGTTGTCGTGGTAGTGCATACCGTCCGCAAAAGAAACAGAGTTCACGACAAAGTGATTATGCAGGCAGTCGGTATTTAGGTGGGTGGCGACAATGACCTGAAACCTGTCGCCCCACATTCGCTCGGCAAGTTTAACGCCGACCTCGTGTGCCTGCTCTGGCGTAACCTCACCGTGCTTGAAGCTCTGGAAACCGTGATAGCAGACAATCTCACTCGTGTCGCTCCATCCCGCTTTGGTAATCATCATTTCATCTCTGGCGGTGGTCGGGTCACAATTTACACCTGTGACAAAGAAACGCTGCTCGGTCTTATTCTTATTAGTAGCGTACTCCATTACATCGACCATCGCCTGCAGGTCGACTTCGGTGTATTTGGGATTGGCGGTCTTTGCAGGATTTTCGGCATAGTCGATTGGATGGTCGAGCCTGCCACGCACATCCCATATCTCGCAGACCGCCATTACGATGACCTGCGTGGAAGCAGATACCTTTTGCGAATGTCAATCTGAAATTCGTGCCACTTCCTTGCTTCCTCACGGAGCATCGGGGTATCCACAAAGCCGAGGGCGTTTGCCTTAACCGCAAGCTGATTGATACGGTTGCCAATAGCGGACAGCTCACGCATCATTTTATAGAACTCTGGGTCGGGCTTTTCGCAGAGCTGATAGCCCCTTACCATTTCTCTTAAAAAGGCTTCTTTTGAGCGACCCGATTTCCGCACAAGCTCATTAAGGTGTTCGGCTTCCTCCTCAGTCAGACGGAAAAGTATCTGCACATTTCTTTTTCGCATTGTCCTCTTCCTTTCTCTCGGAAAGTCTGTTTATCTGCAAGCAGCACATACACACAACGCCGAACAGACCGCCGAGCATTGTGCCGATAATGAAAAATAAGAACTCACTCATTCTTGAACTCCTTTCTGTTCTCACGGGGTATTAGGGGCTGCCCCCTAACAAGCGAATTTGGCTAACCAAATTCAGTGCTTGGTAAGACATCTCATTCTTCGCAGTCGTCCTCATACATACACTCACCGCACACGGGGCAGAAGTACGGACAGTCCGAACAATCCTCATTTTCCTGTAATATATTCTCACCCGCACCATCAAGACCGTCCTCGCTCTGCTCGGTAATATCGGCTTCGCCGCAGACAAAATCATCATCGGTAAAGTTGATAAGGTCGGTATCGAACAGGATAATTTTTGTCTTTTCCTTTGCCTGTTCGGGGCTTTCCGCATAGACGGAAACGGTCTTTCGGTAATGGGCAGTAAGGGTTACATCATACTTTTTCAATGGTTCATTCCTCGCTTTCAGTAATAAAATTTGATTTAGTTTCGGTTGTTCTCGGAGCAAAAAAGCGTTACACAATCAACGGGCATCACTCCTTTCACGCTTGGGCATAGGTCTTGCAATTTCCAGATAGGACAGCAAAAAATCGTTGAAGTCCTTGCCGACAGGCGGAGGATCATCAACGATTTTGTAGTCTTTCTGCAACAGTTCCTTCAAAGTGGCAGTACAAAGCCTGCCTACCTTGTCATTATCCAGATGCAGAACGATGGTTTTAATTTGTGGATTGGCACTCAAAAAAGTTATGAGGGCTATGGGGATTTTACTGTCCTTCATCTCTTTCTTTGGCTGATACACTCCCGAAAGAGAAAGCAGACTTTCCGATTTGTAATCCTTGCCCTCGCATTTCAGATAAGTGGCATAGGACAGTAAATCAATGGCGGCTTCAAATAAATGCACGGTATCCGTTGGCTCTCTTGCCAGAAGTCGGAACGAATACCGCTTGTCGCTGCCCGATGCGTCCTGCTTGAAAGTGCTACCGAGAGTGCTTCGCAGAGCGGCATATTTCGGTGTTCCGCTTTCATCTTTGCCGATAAAAACAGCATTGTGGTAATCGGCACTCTCGTAGAGCGTTCCGTCTGAGATACACTCTTGTATGAGCTGATAGTCAATACCACGCCCGAAAAGATACTGTATCACTCTGTTACAATCCTTATTTTTGGGCGGCAGGAGCAGGACTTTCGGTTCATCTTTCTTGGGAGCAGGGGGCGGCTTCCAGTCCGCCAACGTCTGTCCCGTGAGAATTTCCACGGCTTCCACAAAATCATATTCCTTGACCTTGATGAGATAATCGAGGGCAGAATAGCCGCCGAAACCCCTCGACCACCAATACCATTTGCCGTTGGAAATCTTCAAGCTGTCGTGTTCTGCGGTACAGTACACATTGCTTGTGCCTTTGACCTTAACGAGATTGCTCGGCTCAAACTCACGCAGATAGGATAACAGGTCAATCTGTCGTACCCGTTCAAGCACATCTGGGTCAATCTGCACATAGGGTCGGTTAGTTCTCAATGGATAAAATCACCTCCAGAAATAGAAAAAGCCGAGGGGATTTCGTTAAATAAAAACCTCTCGGCTATGTAAAATATAGTTCTTTTAGAATGAAAAAAGCATCCCTTTTTCTGTTGCGATATTATAAATCCATTTGTTACCCGTAGGGCTTACCAAATTACTAATATTCGCAATTTCCTTAATTGTTTTTTCTACAAACTCTGAATTATGCAACTTATAATTTTTTGCAAAGCAATCGCAGCACTCCTGCATTTTTGCATCGGCAGGTGGAAAAAGAGCCATTGGAACATCTTTTGCATCTAATCGACCCTTGATATTACCTCCCGATATTAGGCTTGCATTACCG
>OMNU01000497.1_pt1 | contig 18017 bp, 11 predicted proteins | sample 1673511 | NCBI WGS metagenome assembly OMNU01 (sample SAMEA103958113, study PRJEB25191) | human gut metagenome | reverse complement strand
GATCCAACACAGAAGAACATTCGTCATCCAACACGCAAAAATTATAGGAGGGGTTTTTATGAAAAAACTGATCAGCTTTTGTCTGGCTTTTCTATCCATTCTCGGTTTGCTTGTTCCCGCCATCTCAGCCGAGGGCGCCGTCTCCCTTACGACAGATGAAAAGCAAGCGATCTTCGATGCATGGTTTTCTTTTTTACACGAGGATTATATTACAGCTTTTAATAAGCGCTACGACTCGTATGAAAAATTCAAAGCCGACGAAAGCAAAAAATTATCTTTGGATAATGTTGCAATCGCTTGCTATGGCCGGGAAGACGGCGTTTATATCGTAACGGTCGAACACAGGGAAATCAGCTATATCGACCTGTACTGGCTGGAATCTGCCGGTGGTTATGTGTTTAATTTTTCAGGTGTAAATCAGGCGCTTTGGGTATACAAGGATGGGAAGCTCTATTATTTCAAGGACGCGTATGAGAAGGGGCTGGTTTCTCAGAATGCGCTGCTCGACCTTAGTGCATCCTATCCCCAAATGGTTCGCGCCGGCGACATGGACGGCAACGGAAAGCTGGAGGTTTCGGATGTCATTGCGCTGCGGAGTGAAATTGCAGCAGGGCATTCCGACGCCTCCTCCGGAGTGAAAAAATCGAGTTCAAATGCATACGGCGACATGGACGGGGACGGCCTGCTTACCGTCTCGGACGTAGTGCGGCTGCGCACTGCCATCATGGCGGGGGATTAAGAAAGCAATCCCCCTCAGCAGCGTTCAACAGCTTCCCCTAAAATACTGCAAAAAGACAGCCGCCGGCCTTTCATGAGGGCCGGCGGCTGTCCTTTTTCGTGATAAACACCCCGCTCCTTCGTGATTGCAAAGGTGCCAAGACAGGTTTCCGCCCGATTTTGGCCGGTATATTTTCCCCTCCCTTTGTGCAGAAATCACAAGAATTGTCCAGAATTTATTAAAAACACACCTTTCTAAATAAAGCTGAATGCATTATGATTAGAATGTAAAAATTCGTCGGTACGCAAACGACGGAATCAAGCGAAAATCGAAAATGAAAGGAAGTGTGCTTTGCAATGAAAAAAATGCGAACAATTGCCCTGTTTCTCTGCCTTTGCATGCTGGCCACGGCATTCCAGATTACCGGAATCGCCGGGGCGGACAGCCCCTCCGGCACGGGAGCGGCAGCGCAGGCCGGGGCCGACGCCTACGACGTCGTGATCGGCGATGTGCGTGTGCAATTGCTGTCCGGCAGCCTCGCCCGGGTGGAGGTCAGAGGTCCCAAGGGTTTTGAGGATCGAGAGACCTATCACATCACCGGACGCGACTGGGACGGTACGCCCTACACGACGCAGACGGTCGGTGATCTGATCGCCATCTCCACCGAGAACTATGTGGTTTATGTTCCGACGGAGGCGAAGGCGCTCGACGGCGTTTACATGACCGACCGGGACGGCAAGGTGATCTGGGCCTATACCAGCCTGCCGGAGGAGCCGGATTACCTTCCCGACCCGGGCGACACGCCCAAGGCCTGGGCGATTGCCGACACGCCCCGCGTTATCCCAAGTGAGTGGGGCTATGCGCCTCTGCCCGAGGGGGAGACCGACAACGGCTACAACGGCTGGGACGTGGACAACGACGCGCCCGACATGTACATCTTTGTTCCGATGAACGACGCAAAGCAGCTCCGCGCAGACTTTATTGCCCTGACCGGATCGAGCGAGATGGTGCCGCTTAAGGCACTCGGCCTCTGGTACAGCTGCTTCCGCGCCTTTTCGGAGGAGGCGGCACTCGAATATGTGCAGACCTTCCGGGACAAGGGCTTTCCGCTCGACTACTTTGTTATGGACACCGACTGGCGGATGGGCGGGTCGCACGGCTATAACATCAACACCAGCCTGCTGCCCGACGCGACCCGCTTCTTCAACCGGATGCATGATGAGCAGCATGTAAACCTCGTCTTTAACGACCATCCGGAGGCGCAGAACAACATGCATGCGCTGGAGCAGGGTGAGCTGATCTTCCGCAACACCAACCTGAGCAAAATTCTGAAGTACGGGCTGGACACCTGGTGGTTCGACCGCAACTGGACGGTTTCGATCAAATCGCCCTTCAGCGGCATCCCGAAGGAAAGCTTCGGCATGTACCTTTTCCATGACATTACCCTGCGTACGACGCCGAACGAGCGGGCGATGGTGCTTTCCAACGCCGACGGCATCGACAACGGATACTTCAACAGCGCGCCCGACTATGCCTCTCACCGCTACTCGGTGCAGTGGACCGGCGACATCGGGCAGATGAGCGACAGCCTCTATCGGGAGATTGTAAACTCGGTGCGGTCGGGAGCCATCTCCTCCTCGCCGTATGTTGCGCCCGACGTCGGCGGTCACTACGGCATGCAGTCGAACGAGCAGTATACCCGCTGGATACAGTATGCCGCTTTTGCCCCCATCTTCCGCCTCCACAGCGTCAGCGCCTCCGTCGACCGGTCGCCCTGGCTGTACGGAGAGCAGGCGGAGGACACCGCCCGCGAGTACGTCAACATGCGCTATCGGCTGATGCCGCTTTACTATGCCCTTTCGCACGAGAATTATGAGGACGGCATGCCCATCCTCCGCCGGCTGGATTTCAACTATCCGCAGTATGCCGAGGCGCAGGATGACACCGAGTACACGGTAGGCGACAACATTCTGGTCGCCCCGCTGTACGAGGGCGGCACCGAAATGCCGCTGCCCTCCGCCTGGATGTCCTGCGACGGGCAGGCCGGACTCAAGGCCGAATATTTCAACAACACCGAGCTGTCTGGCACGCCCGTCCTCACCCGGTATGAGACCGAGGTTTATCACAACTGGGAGTACGGCAAACCGGCCGATGAGGTGAATGCCGACAACTTCTCCGTCCGGTGGACCGGCAGCATCACGATCGGAGACGAGGATGCCCGCATTGCGGTCCGCACCGACGACGGCGTTCGCCTCTGGATTGACGGAACACCGGTCATCGACATCTGGTCGGGCATCAACAACGTGAACAACGTTGCACCGGTTCTGCTAAAGGCCGGCTCGACCCACGACATCAAGATTGAATATTATGAAGGCAGCGGCGGCGCCCGCATGGAGCTGAAGGCGCTGGTCATCCCGGAGGAGGGAGACCACCGCGAAGTCTTCATTCCCGACGGCAACTGGATCGACGTCTGGACCGGCGAAAGCTATGAAGGGCCGCAGACCATCACCCGGGCGCACGGGTATGATACCTCTCCCCTCTTCGTCCGCAGCGGCACGATTCTGCCACTGGTTGACACGGCCGGGTATCTGGGTGAAAAGGCCTGGGACAACGTGGCGCTGGACGTTTATCCGAGCACGCAGCTTGCCGGCACGGCCGAGCTGTACGAGGATGACGCGACCTCCAATGCATATAAGGAGGGAGCCTACCGTACAACTGCCCTCTCGACCTCTTTTGACAAGGCGACCGGCGAGGTCGTGGTTCGGATCGGCGCGGCCGAAGGCTCGTTCGAGGGCAGCGACGCCTTTGACGCCCGCACCTGGTCGGTGCGCGTACATGCGCCGGAGGGCTGGGGTGCGCTGACCGGTCTCACAGTGGACGGAAAGGCTGTCGAGGCGACCACGCTCGCCCGCTCGCTCGATGCTTCTCCCTTCGCGTTCTCCGGTTCGGTGCGGGATGCCGAGGTGTACACCGTAAGCTTTGAGCGGGCGCTCTCGGCCGAGAGTGAAGTGCGGATCAAGTTCGCCTCTCCGCAGGATGAAAGCCTGCCCGCAAACGACGCCGTGGCGGTGGACTACACCTCCAAGGAGAGCAACACGCCGGCCGCCGTTGATCTGAACGCGCTGGGCTCGACCGGATGGATGGCCTTTGACGAGGCGGGAGAGCCGCTGACTCTGGCGAAGGATGAGAATCTGTTTTCAGGCCTCGCCGGGGAGGGAGACACCTTCCCCTACGCCGGGAACACAACCTACAAGCTGGCGGACGGCAAAACGACCACGACCGGCTACGGAATTTCCGAATCCCTCTCCTTTGACGTTGCGGTCGGCACGGCTGATGAGCGGATCTCGCTCTATATCGCCGGGGAAAACACCGACGGCGTGCTGGAAATCACCGACGGCGTTTCAGCCAAGGTGATCTCTCTGACCTCCGGAAACGAAAGCTTTGCAAAGCGGATCACCGTGGACGCCGCAGCCGGCAAGGCCGGTGCAAGCCTGAAATTCACCCTCAAAAACAAGGGAGACGGCAAGCTTGCTCTGATGGCGGTCGCGGTGGGCGATCCCCTCTCCGAGCCGGATGGATCGGTGACGCGGATTATCTCGATCGAGACGGCGAAGGAAGGCACAAACCTTTCGGACAGCGGCATCAAGGATTGGGTACATCTCGGCCTCGGCGGAGATACAAACGCGATCAACCGCAAGAGCGGTGTAACCCAGCTGCTTGGCGCGCCGAGCTTTGACGGCAGCAGAATGCCGGTGTACGATTTCCCGGCCATCTCCTTCTCGGATGGGACGCCGACCGCCTCCGCCGATCGAAGCCAGAACGCCATCACAGCCTATCGCGGCACGATTTCCTTCTCGGTTCCGGCGGGAACCGAGTGGCAGGAGCTGAAGGTTTACACCGGCTCTTATCAATCGACCAACACAATCAAGGTCTATGATGACGAGGGTGTCGTCACCACCAAGAGCTTCAGTGCCGGAGATGTAACCCAGTACCGGGTCGTCACGGTGAGGTTCCGGGCGCAGACCGACACTACCCTGCATATTGAAAGCAGCGGCACCGAGCACATGTTCATCGCCGCTTACACGCTGGCGGATATAGACGACAGTCTGCTGAACGCGCAGGCCAAGCTGGCCGAAGAGGCTGTAGAGGCCTACATCCCCTCCGCGGACACGACGGCAGCCGAGCTGCTTGCTGCGGCCGGCGGCGCGCTGACCGACTCCTCCACCTCCGTTACCTGGGATGAGCCGGCGCATGTGACCCCCTCCACTACCGAGGCAGAGGGTCGCATCAGCGGAAAAATCCGGGTAAGCGTGGGAGGTATCTACCTCGACTTCACGGTGAACAAGGTACTGCCGAAGCAGACGGTCACCGTTCGCCGCGGTGACGTCGACAACGACGGCAAGGTAACCGTCTCCGACGTGGTGCTGCTGCGTCGGCTGATCGTGGCCGGCAGCTGGACCGACCGTGAGTTCGCGGCCGGCAACCTCGATGATTCGGATCAGAACCTGACCGTCTCCGACGTGGTTGCGCTGCGCGCTTTGATCGTCTCCGGCGGCGTGGAATAAGCCTCCTCGGTTCACCGAGGTATATAGCCAAAGCAAAATTTTAAAAACCGGAATCGGGATTGATTTTTTTCAGTCCCGGTTCCGGTTTTTCTTTTCGCCCGTCCGGCTGTCCGCCCATTCGCCCGTCTGTCCACCTGCCTGTCCGGCCGGCCAGCTATCCTCCGGCCGGCCCAGCGATCCTCCGGCCGGCCATACGCCTATCCGGGTCTGCGCCGCCGTTTCGCAAAGCCGGCGCAGACCCGGACGCCGGCAGGACGCTCCCGCCGGCGAAAAGCCTCCCCCACCCATTGACCTTACAGGTCCGCCGTGCTATAATAGGCTCGCATTATGGATTTTTGTGGATATATGTGTAGTTTGGAAACAGGAGGTTATCATGGCTTTATTAACGGAAGAACGATACAACGTCATCCTGGAGCTGCTGTACAGGCAGGACGTGGTGCGGGTGAACGATTTATCCTCCCGGTTTGACGTTTCGATCGAAACCATTCGCAGAGATTTAAAGTATCTGGAGGAGCAGAATCTGCTCAGGCGAGTGCACGGCGGCGCGGTACCGGCCGAGCATTCTCCGGAACCCTCCCGGCGGGAGGAGCGGCAGGTCATACACTGGGAAGAAAAGCTGGAATTGGGGGAGACGGTCTGCCGCCTCGTACAGGAGGGGCAGGTCATCACCATGGACGCCAGCACGACCAACCATGCCGCGGCCATCGCCCTCAAGCAGCGGTTCCGCCGCCTTACGGTGATCACCAACTATCTTCCGATCGTCAACGAGCTTTCGCAAAATACGGAGTTTACGCTCCTGATTCCCGGCGGTGTGCTGCGCCACGGCGAAATGTCCATTGTCGGCCCCATGGCCGAGGAAAACATGGACGCACTCCACGCCGACGTCGGCTTTATCAGCATAAGCGGCATCTCCTTTTCCGGCGGTCTGACCGATTTCGGCCTCGGAGAAATCGCCGTCAAGAAAAAAATCATGAAAAACTCGACCGTCAATTATGTGCTGGCCGACAGCAGCAAATTCGAACGCAATTCCATGATCAAGATCGCCTCTTTAAACGAAGTAGACGGCATTGTCACCGATTCCAAGCTGCCCGAAGCGGTGGAAGAAAAGTATCGGAAGGCGGGCGTCTCCATCCTCCGCAAAAGGCCATAATCAACACAAGTCCACAAAAGTCAAAATAAATCAAACAAAATCCTTGCTTATCCAACCTTGCCATACTATACTTGCTGTGCGATCACTGAAAAAAGAGAGCCGCGGTCTCCTCTTTTTTAGCGGTCGGTTCCATCATTTCAGCAAAAAACGCTGATTTTAAAGGAGAGGGTTGGATCATGCGGCTTGTTCAAAAATTTTCCCATTGGATTGCGAGCCTTGCGGCGCTGGCGATTTTCGGAAGCCTTGCCGTCTCCCCCGCGGTGGCAGAAGCGCCTTCCATGACGCTGGACAGCACGGAATTTGTACAGGGAGACGAGATTTCGGTCCGCTATACAGGCAGCAGCAAAAAGGACTGGATCGCAATTTATCAGAAAGGGCAGCAGCCCGGGGCGGGCGGTCCGCAGGCGACCGTGTACGAATACACCGAAAAAACCAGGCAGCCGGACGGCAGGATGGACTTTAAGGACCCGGATCGCGGAGATGTAAAGGCGCTGCCGCCCGGTGCATACGACATTTACCTGATGGAGGACGACGGATACAACATTCTGGCGCAAAGCGCCTTCGTAATCCGGGAGAACGGCGATCCCGGTCAGACTGACGCTTCTATCCGCACGGATAAAAGCAGCTACGGCCCTGGCGAGCGTCCGGTTTTCTCTTATACCGGCAGCAGCCATAACGACGCCTGGATCGGCATCTACACCGCCGGCGGAGATCATACGCCGCGCGACGGAAACCCTGCGCTGGTCTGGTCCTATACAAGGAATTAAGGCCAGCCCGACGGCTCGGCCACGCTGCAGGAAGCGTCGGCCGAGGGCATCACAACCATGGCGAAGCTTGCCGTGGGGGAATATTACGCTTATCTTTTTGCGGACGGAGGTTATACCATCGTGGCCGAGTGCAGATTTACCCTTTCTCCCCGTGAGCCGGCGCTTTGTCCCGCGCCGCGCCAGATCAGATATCACCACGCCGGCAAATACCGGGGCTATGCCGACGGCACCGTTGCCGTCACGCCGCCGGAAAACGCCGAGGGGCTTACGGGCTATCGGTTATACTGGGGCGACGCGGCCGGCCCTCTCCCGGAATATACCGGCATTCCGATTCCAGCCGACGACGCAGACGGGCAGACGATTCGCGAACTCAATGAAAACACCATGATTCCCTGCGGCGCGACCCGACTCTACGCCTTTGCGGTTTACGACGACAGCACAGAGTCTCCCGATGGGGTGTATACCGAGCTGAAAAAGGACGCCGCCGCGGTGGAGGAGCAGCCTCTCTACTCCTTCCAGGTGCTTTCAGACACCCATATAACGGCCGATTCCAACCATCTGCACAGCCAGCACCTGCGCATGGCGCTTGAGGATATCCGGAACACCGACCCGGACAGCGTCGGTATCTTCCATGTGGGGGACGTCACCGACAACGGTGAAGCGGCACAGTATATGGAATATAGCCGGGTCGTAAACAGCGTAAAGGACATCCCCTACATCTACTGCGTGCCCGGCAACCATGACCTGAGAAATCAGACCTATGATATGGCGTTGGAGCGCTTTTTGGAGAATACCAACGCGCCCTCCGGCTATTATTCCAAAAAGGTCGGAGACGCTACCTATATTTTCCTGACGTCGCAGGATCTCGACAACTGGGCGCTGGACCGCTCCTCCGCCCATCTGCGGAATGACCAGCTGGCTTTTTTGAAGGCCGAGCTGGCGAAGGCGGCCGATGGCATGAAGCCGATTTTTGTGTTTTTGCATCAGCCGCTGTACAACACCGTTTCCGGCTCTCTGCCCGGCCAGAACTGGCACGGAGTGGACAGAGACGCCGAACTCCGCGAGATATTGCGGCAGTATCCGCAGGTTGTCTTTTTCACGGGGCACACCCATTGGGAGCTGGACGCCAAAAGCGCCATGTATGCCGGAAAGGGTGTGGACGCCACCATGTTCAACGACGCGGCGGTAGGCTATCTCTGGACCGATGACGACACCGAAAAGGAAGGCGCGCAGGGCTTTTATGTCGAGGTTTATGCCGATCGGCTGCTGGTCAGGGGAAGAGATTTCGTGGCCGGGAAATGGGTTTCCGGCGCGCGGTTCATCGTTGATCTGAGCCAGAACATCAATGGACTCTCCGAACGGATTTCCGAGGATGAGACGCAGCTGCTCTCCCAAAAGGGGCAGATTGAAGCCCTGCTCAGGGACATCCGCTCTCTGCCGGAGGGTCGCGCGGCCGCATATGCGGCACAGGCGCAAAGGCTGATCGAGCTGCAAAAGCGTATAGAGGCGCTGGAGCCTCCGGCGGAGATAGAATCTCTGCCGGAGGCGGCCGATATCGGCATGGAGCATAAGGAGGCCGTAAACAGGGCATGGCAGATATTCAGCGGCTTTACCGACAGTCAGAAGGAGACTCTGGGAGCGGCGGCGCAAAAGCTGGCCGCGCTCAAAGCGGCTGTAGATAAGCTTGCTCCCGCCCTCCGCCGCGGCGACGTAGACATCGACGACTCCGTCACGGTTTCGGACGTCGTTGCTCTGCGCGGCCTCATCGTTGCGGGAAGTCAGACCGACGCCCAGCTCGCCGCCGGAGATTTGGACGGCAGCAAAACGCTTACGGTGGCTGATGTCGTAGCCCTCCGCAGTTATATCGTCGCCGGCGCGTTTGCATAACGCCCATTAGGGGAAAAGGCGAAAAGCGCCGAAACGAGGGCGCTGACAGGCGGCGAGGTTCGACCCCACCGGCGCAAGCCAAAAAGCCATTACAAAAAGCAAAAGGCGCTGTCCGGATAGACAGCGCCTTTTGCTTTTGCACATTTTTAATGAAAGGCAAGCCTCTCCCCTGTTTTAATCGGATAAAATTCGACCGGATGATTTTTCTTTCACGCTTGCGGAGATTTACATAAAGTGCTATAATGTAATTTGTATAATTATCTTTTCATCCAAAGCAGGCTGTTTTGGTATGCATGAAATCTCCCGCGCGGCAAATACTAACCCAAAGGGAGGTTTTACAGCTTATGAAACAACGAAACAGCCAATCAGAAAATAACGACGATTACATCGGAAACGCGCCCGACAATCCGGATCAGCCGGACGATCCGAACCAGAACGAGTCGGACGAGCCCGGCCTTTCCAAGGATGAGATCGGCGCGATCAAGGAAATCGGCGCCGTCACGGTCGGTGACGGCCGGCACACCATCCACTGCCTGTCCATCATCGGGCAGGTGGAGGGGCACTATATCCTCCCCAGCCAGAACAAGACCACCAAGTATGAGCACGTCATCCCCCAGCTGGTCGCCATCGAGCAGTCGCCCGATATCGAGGGGCTGCTGATTATCCTCAACACGGTCGGCGGGGATGTGGAGGCCGGCCTCGCCATTGCCGAGCTGATCGCCGGGATGAAAAAGCCGACCGTCTCCCTGGTGTTGGGGGGCGGACACTCGATCGGCGTACCGCTGGCCGTCTCCGCCCGGCGGAGCTTTATTGCCCCGTCGGCCACCATGACCATCCACCCCGTGCGGATGAGCGGCCTGGTTCTCGGGGTACCGCAAACCCTCGACTATTTTGAAAGGATGCAGGAACGCATCACCCGCTTTGTCACTGAAAATTCGGATATAGAGCCGGCCAAATTCCGCGAACTGATGATGAACATCGGGGAAATGGTCACCGACGTCGGCTCGGTTCTGGATGGAGAAAAGGCGGTCGAGACCGGGCTGATCGACAGCCTCGGCGGCCTGTCCGACGCCATCTCGGCTTTGTACGGGATGATCGAAGAAGGAAAAGAGGCGGCAGCCAAATGATTCTGCATACGGTTGTTCCCTTTTCCTGCATCTTCCCGGAAAAGGACGGCGGAAATCCTGCCGGAGAGGCTTCGCCTCCCTCCACCGATCCGGCCGACTACCTGAAGGGCAACGCCCTTCCGGGCGAGACTCTGCCGAGCGAAACCCTTCCGGGAGGAATCCTCCCGGGCGAGCCGCTGCCCGATCCGGCTGGCAAGGCTGGGAGGGCGCCCGACCTCCCACCGGCAAAGTAAAGCTGCCGATGAAAGGCAGATCGGTGCGCGGCTGCACTGCCGCACGGCTGCATATTCACGAAGGGTGCGGCGGCACATCCCGGTCGTTTCGACCGGTCATTCCGATTTTCAAAAGATGTGCCGTCCTTTTAACATACCGCAGTTTATTTTTAAAAAAACAGAGAAAGGCGTTTTACATACTATGGGCTTTTTTGAGGCGATTTTTCAGGGAATCCTGCAGGGCGTTTCGGAGTTCCTGCCGATTTCCAGCTCGGGGCATCTTTCGGTCTTTCAGCACATCACCGGGATGGAGGAGTCGGCCTTCACCGTGCTTTTGCATCTCGGCACCCTGTTTGCCGTCATCCTCTGCTACCGCGGACGGATCGGCCGGCTGATTGTCGAATTTTTCCGAATGCTCGGGGATATTTTTCGCGGCCGATTCAAATGGAAGGAGCGGTCGGAGGACCGCAATTTCGTTTGCATGGTGCTTCTGTCCCTGCTCCCACTCCTGCTCTTTTTCTTCATCCGAAAGCCGATTCAGGCAACCGCGACCGACGGCAATCTGTATGTGGAGGGGTTCTCCTTCCTTGCGACCGGCCTGCTGATTTTTGCCGCGTCGGCCGAGGCGCAGAGAAACAAACATCCGTCGGAGCAGATCACCTGGCCGGTCGCCCTGGCCATGGGCGTCATGCAGGGAATAGCGGCGCTGCCCGGTGTCTCCCGCTCCGGGTCGACCATCGCCATCGCGCTGCTGCTCGGGCTGGCGAAAAGCCGGGCGGTAGAGTTCTCCTTCATCATGGGAATCCCGGCCGTACTCGGCGCAAATCTGTTTGAGATGATCGACCTCTTCCGGGGAGAGAGCGAGCTTTCCCTCCTCCCGGTGCTGGTCGGCATTGCGGTCTCCGCCATTGTGGGGATCTTCGCCATCCGGCTGCTCGACCGGCTGGTAAAACGCGACCGCTTCCACATATTTGGCTATTACTGCACCGTGCTGGGCGCGGTCTGCCTGCTGCTCTCGATTGCGGAGAGTCTGGCCGGACACAGCTTATTTATTTAAAACCGAAAAAAGCTTTTTTAAAAACGGAAAGGAATGTACATATACTATGGCGGCACAATCCGGAAAAAAGAAAAAAAACACAAAACCCAAAAGCGCCACCGCGACCGAAATACATGATCGCCGCACCGCGCCGGCAGCCGATACAGGCCGGCGGCAGGTGGTCGCGATTGTGCTGTTTGCAACGGCCATCTTCCTGCTTTTTGTCGCGCTGATCAAGGGGCAGAATGTTTGGGCCGCGCTGCACAATTTCCTCTTTGGCGTCTTTGGCGTCTGCGCCTGGCTCTGTCCTTTTGTGCTGGGGTTTATCGCCGTCCTCTGCGCCAAGGGAGATCGCACCGCGCACTTTGGCCGCAAGACGACCGAAAGCGTGCTGGTTGTCCTCCTGCTCGGCGCGGCGATCGACATCTTCGGGCGGGAGAGCGGCTCGACGCTCGGCTTCATCGACTCGATCGTCACGGCATACCAGTCGGGGGCGGAGATGAAGGGCGGCGGCTTTTTCGGCTGCCTGCTCGGCTATCCGCTGACCAAAATGTGTGGCAAAACCGGAGCAGCCATCACCATCGTGCTCTTAACCATTGTATTTTTCATGCTGGCCACCGGCACTACTCTGATCTCGGCCTGGAACTTTTTTGCCAAGCCGGCGCAGAAAACCGCACGTGCCGCCGGGGAGGCATTCTCCGCCCACCGGGAGGAGACGGCTCGCCGCAGGGAGGAGCTGGCCGACCTGACCCGGCGCAAATTTGACGTGGATGTTCCCCTCGACGATGAGGAGGCGCGGCAGAAAGCGATTGCTGCGGCAGCCGAACGCGCGGGAAAAGAGCCCGACCTGCGGGAGATGGAGCGCAATGTAATCGATGCCTACCACGACCGGAAGCCGGAGGAAAAGCCCAGAAAGAAGAAGCAGAAGGCCGAGCCGAACCCGATTGACGCCGCCATCGACGGCATTTCGGACGAGCTGTTCAAGGTTCCCGAGCCGGAGCAAAATCCGGCCGAGGCGGCCGGAAATGCCGGAAACACCGGGGCGGCCGAGCCTTTCTCGGTTCCCGAAAGCAGCGGCATCTCAATCGAGGGGGAGGACGACTACCGCTTCCCGCCGGTCTCGCTTTTGCAGCGGGGCGGCGCCGAGCGGACGGCCGACATCAGCGACGAGCTGAAGGCCACCGCAACCAAGCTGGTGGACACCCTCCGCAGCTTCGGGGTAGAGACGCGGATTGTCGACATCAGCCGCGGCCCTTCGGTCACCCGGTATGAGCTGCAGCCGGCCGCCGGCGTCAAAATCAATAAAATTACCAATCTTTCGGATGATATCGCCCTCAACCTGGCCACCGCCGGCGTTCGGATTGAAGCGCCTATTCCCAACAAGGCGGCCGTCGGCATTGAGGTTCCCAACAAAATCAGCTCGATCGTCCATGTGCGGGAGATTCTGGAGTCTCCGGCCTTTCTGGACGCCAAGAGCAAGCTGACCATCGCCCTCGGCCGGGACATCGCCGGAAACGCCGTCGTGGCGGACATTGCAAAAATGCCGCACGGCCTGATCGCCGGTGCGACCGGCACCGGCAAGACCGTTACGATGAAGGTGCTGGCGGAATCCCTCTCCGATGCGGGCGTGCCCGTTTTCCTGTGCGACGTGAAGGGCGACGTCGCCGGTATCTGCGCCCCCGGCGCGGACAGCGAGGATATGCAGAAGCGTATCGAGCGCTTTGGCCTCACCGGAAAATTTGCCTATCGCGGCTACCCTACCACGTTCTGGGACATTTACCAGACCGGCGGCCATGCCGTGCGCGCCACCGTGAGCGAAATGGGGTCTGAGCTGCTCTCCCGCATTCTCGGCCTGAGCGAGGCGCAGACGGGCGTTCTGCAGATCGTTTTCCGCCTTGCGGACGACCGCGGACTGCTGCTCGACGATCTCAAGGACCTGCGCGCGCTGCTGAACTATGTGAACGACCATAAAGAAGATTATCGCATGAAGTACGGCAACATCACCACGCAGTCCGTTGCGGCGATCCTCCGCGCGCTGCTGCCGCTGGAGAAAGAGGGCGGCGAGCTGTTCTTCGGCGAGCCGGCGCTCGACGTGAACGACTGGATCCGCACCGATGCCGAGGGACGCGGCATGGTCAACGTGCTCGACTGCGTCAAGCTCGTGCAGAACCCGACGCTGTACGCGAGCTTCCTTCTCTGGCTGCTCTCGGAGCTGTTCGAGACCATGCCGGAGGTCGGCGATCTTGAAAAGCCGAAGCTCGTGTTCTTCTTCGATGAGGCGCACATGCTCTTCCGCGACGCCCCGGCGGTGCTCGTACAGAAGATCGAGCAGACCGTGAAGCTGATCCGCTCGCGCGGTATCGGCGTGTTCTTCGTGACGCAGAGCCCGGCGGACGTGCCGAACACCGTGCTCGCGCAGCTTTCCAACCGCGTGCAGCACGCGCTGCGCGCCTATACGCCCACCGAGCTGAAAGCGGTGCGCGTGGCGGCGCAGGCGTTCCGCGAAAACCCGGCGTTCAACGCCGAGGACGCGATCATGGAGCTCGGCGTCGGCGAGGCGCTCACGTCGTTCCTCGGCGAGGACGGCATCCCCGCCATGGTGCAGCGCACGAAGATCATCTGCCCGCAGAGCCTGATGGGTGCGCCGGAGGCGATGACGCGCGCCAAGGCGATCCTCCGCGACGGCATGGAAAAGTACGACGAGGCGGAGGACAACGTCTCTGCTTATGAGGTGCTCGCTGACGAAACGCAGGCCGCGGAGGAGGCGCTCGCGCAGGAGCGGGAGCGGCTGGAAGAGGAAAAGCGTGCCGCCGAAGAGGAAAAGCAGCGCCGGAAGCAGGCGGAGGCGGACGAAAAGCGCGCGCAGAAGCTCGAAGACGAAGCGCGCCGCCGTGCGCAGAAGCTCGAGGATGAGGAGCGCCGCCGCGCCCAGAAGCTCGAGGACGAGGCCCGCCGCAAGGCCGAGCGCGAAAAGGAGAAAAAGGAAGCGGAGGAAAAGCGCAAAGCCGAACGCATCCGCTCCAAGATCGAAACGCAGCTCATCTCCGTCGGCGGCCAGATGCTCAAGCGCGGTCTGCTCGGTATCCTGAAAAAGTAAAACACGCTTTTAAAGTTTATACACAAACACGGAAAGCCGCTTCGGCGGCTTTCCGCCGTTTTTGAGAATTATTCTTTACGGAGAACTGATACCCATGATAACCATCCGCGAATATGTCCGTCCCGCCTCGCTTGAAGAGGCGTGGACACTCAACCAGAAGCGCACGAGCCGCGTGATCGGCGGCATGCTCTGGCTCAAAATGCAGAATGCCGCCGTCGGCACGGCGATCGATCTATCCGGTCTCGGCCTTGACAAAATCGAGGAAACGCCGGAGGGCTTTGCCGTCGGCGCCATGGTCTCTCTGCGCGCGCTCGAAACGCACGCGGGGCTGAACGAGTACACAAACGGCGCGATGCGCGAAGCGCTGCGCCATATTGTCGGCGTGCAGTTTCGGAATACCGCAACGCTCGGCGGGAGCGTTTACGGGCGGTTCGGCTTTTCCGATGTGCTCACGGTGCTCCTTGCGCTGAACGCTTCGGTCGAGCTCTATAAGGGCGGAATCGTCCCGCTGGCGCAGTTTGCCGAAATGCCGTTTGACCGGGATATTCTCGTGCGCGTGCACATCCCGAAGGAAAATGCCGCCTTTTTCTATCAGTCCGTGCGCCCGACAAAAACGGACTTCCCCGCGCTCACCTGCGCTGCGGCGCGGCTTGCGGACGGAGCATACCGCTTCGCTGTCGGCGCGCGGCCCGGAAGAGCGGTCGTGCTCACGCCGCAGTGCGCGCTGGGCGAGCTGCCGGAGATCGTGAGCGCGCAGGTCACGACCGGCTCCAATCTCCGCGGCAGCGCGGCATACCGGAAGCATCTCGTCCGCGTGCTCGTCCGCCGCGCCGTGGACGAACTGGAAGGAGGCGCGAAGTGAATATCACCTTTACGCTCAATAACAAAGCCGTGTCCGCGGATATCGCACCGGACACGCTGCTGCTCGACCTTGTGCGGCGTCTCGGCTGCAAAAGCGTCAAGCGCGGGTGCGGCACCGGCAACTGCGGTCTCTGCACCGTGTATCTCGACGGCACACCCATTCTCTCCTGCGCCACGCTCGCCGCGCGCGTGCAGGGCCGGAGCGTCACGACGCTCGAGGGGCTGCAAAGCGAAGCCGCAGAGTTCGGCGCATTCCTCGCCGACCAGGGCGCGGAGCAGTGCGGCTTCTGCAACAGCGGCTTTATTATGAATACGCTCGCGCTCCTGCGCGAAAACCCCGACCCGGACGAGGACGAGATCAGGGAGTATCTCGCGGGCAATCTCTGCCGCTGCTCGGGCTACGAGGGGCAGCTGCGCGCTATACAGAGCTTCCTCGCGTGGAAAAAGGCGAAGGAGGCGAGCGAAGAATGACCACCGTCAATCAGGGCGTGCGCAAGCTGGACGCCATGCAGCTCGTGACCGGCCAGCCGGTCTACACCGAGGACATCGCGCCGGAAAACTGCCTTGTGGTAAAGCTTCTCCGCTCGCCGCACGCGAACGCCATGGTATGCGAGATCGACACCGAACGCGCCATGCGCGTGCCGGGCATGGAAGCCGTGTTTACGTGGAAGGACGTGCCGCAGAATGCCCGGCGCTATACGCAGGCCGGGCAGACCGCGCCGGAGCCGAGCCCGCTCGACCGGCTCGTGATCGACCGCCATGTCCGCTTCGCGGGCGACGTTGTCGCCATTCTTGCCGGGCGGGACGAGGCGTGCGTCGATAAGGCGATGAAGCTCATAAAGGTCGAGTACGACGTGCTCGAGCCGGTGCTCGATTTCCGCACCGCGCTCGATAACCCCGTGCTCGTCCATCCGGAGGACAACTGGGAGGCGCAGTGTCCCGTCGGCGCGGACAACCGCCGCAATCTCTGCGCGCACGAGGAGGACGGGCAGGGTGATATCGATGCCGTGCTCCGTGACTGCGATATTGTCATTGACCGCGTGTACCACACGAAAGCCTGTCAGCAGACGCCGATGGAAACGTTCCGCACATTCTGCACGATCGACACCTACGGCCGGCTGCACATCGTGAGCTCCACGCAGATCGTGTTCCACACGCGCCGCATCGTGGCGAACGCGCTGCACATCCCGCGCTCAAAGATCCGCGTGAGCAAGCCCCGCGTCGGCGGCGGCTTCGGCGCGAAGCAGACGGCGGTGAGCGCCGTTTATCCGGCGTTCGTCACGTGGATGACGAAAAAGCCGAGCATGATCGTCTTCTCCCGCCGCGAGTGCATGATCGCGGGCAGCCCGCGGCACGAAATGGAGATGCATGTGCGTCTCGGCGCGGACAAGAACGGCATTGTCCGCGGGATCGATCTCTATACACTCTCCAATACCGGCGCTTACGGCGAGCACGGCCCCACGACCGTCGGGCTTTCCGGCCACAAATCCATCCCGCTTTATGCCAAGGCCGAGGCGTACCGGTTCGTGTACGACGTTGTATATACCAACCACATGTCCTCGGGCGCGTACCGCGGCTACGGCGCGACGCAGGGCCTCTTCGCCGTGGAGTCCGCCGTGAACGAGCTGGCCGCGCGGCTCGGCATCGACCCCTTTGAGATACGAAAGCGCAACATCCCCCGCGAGGGGGAGATAATGCCCGCCTACTACGGGCAGGAGAATACGAGCTGCGCGCTCGAGGCGTGTCTCGAAAGCGTGCGGCGGCGCATCGGCTGGGACGAAAAGTACCCCTGCCGCGATATGGGGAACGGCAAGGTGCGCGCCGTCGGCATGGGCATGGCCATGCAGGGATCCGGTATTTCCGGCATGGACGTGGGCAGTGCGACCCTCAAGCTGAACGATGATGGATTCTACTCGCTGATCATCGGTGCAGCGGATATGGGCACCGGCTGTGACACCACGCTGGCGCAGATCGCCGCCGAAGTGCTGGACTGCCCGCTGGACAATATCACGGTCTTCGGAGCTGATACGGATACCTCGCCCTATGACTCCGGCTCCTATGCGTCCAGTACCACTTACGTTACCGGCAAGGCCACCGAAAAGTGTGCCATGAAGCTGCGCGCCCAGATCTGCAAGCTGGGTGCAGAGCTGCTGGAATGCACCGAGGACGAGGTGGAATTTGATGGAAAAGATGTTTTCAAGAGCAAAGATCCCGCACAGAAAAAGTCTCTGAGCGAGATCGCGTATGCTTCGCAGTTCGGCCACATGGTTCCGCTGGAAGCCACCGAAACGCATACTTCGCCTTTGTCGCCGCCGCCGTTCATGGTTGGTGCTGCTGAGGTGGAAGTGGATACCGAGACCGGCGAGGTAAAGCTGCTGGAATTTGATGCCTGTGTGGACTGCGGCACGCCCATCAACCCGAACCTGACCCGTGTGCAGGCTGAGGGCGGTCTGCTGCAGGGCATCGGCATGACTCTGACCGAAAACATCACCTACGATAAAAATGGCTACCCGGAAGAGAATTCTCTGTTCCAGTACAAAATTCCGGCCCGCACCGATGTGGGCAAAATCAAGGTTGAATTCGAGAGCAGCTATGAA
>OMNU01000495.1_pt1 | contig 18045 bp, 18 predicted proteins | sample 1673511 | NCBI WGS metagenome assembly OMNU01 (sample SAMEA103958113, study PRJEB25191) | human gut metagenome | reverse complement strand
AAGCCTGTTACGACCGTGGCTTTGACTTCGGCGGGCTGTATGAGATTTACCACCGTGCGTCCTGCTGGTGCTGCCCGTTCCAGCGTATTGACGAGCTGCGGAAGCTGCGAAAGCATCACCCGGAGCTGTGGGAAAAGCTGCTGGAGCTGGATCGCCGTGCGCTGGCGCAGTTCGGCACCGGCCCGCTGGGACAGTTCAAGCAGAACTGGAGCGTAAAGCGGCTGGATACGCGGTTTGCCGAGGAGGACGGCCAAACAGGTTGACTGCCCTGCGGAAAGGATTGAAGCAATATGGCTGTATTTCGCGTTGAACGGACGCGGGATTACACGGTGATGTGCAACCATCACCTGAAAGACAGCAATCTTTCCCTGAAAGCCAAGGGGCTGCTCTCCATGATGCTCTCCCTCCCCGACGAGTGGAATTACACCACGCGGGGGCTGGCTGCGATCTGCAAGGAGGGCGTGGACGCCATCGGGAAAACGCTCAAGGAGCTGGAGCTGGCGGGCTACATCATCCGCCGTCAGCTTCGCGGCAAGGACGGGCGCATTTCCGACACGGAGTACACCATCTTCGAGAAGCCCCGAAAGCCCTCTCCACCGGATACGACTTTACCAGATACGGAAAACCCGTATCTGGATAACCCGGATACGGAGGCACCGGATACGGATAATCCCGCGCAATTAAATACTAAGAAATCTAATACTCAAAAATCAAATACTGATCTATCAAGCACTCATTCATTCTTTCTGCCTGCGGCGGACGGAATGACGGACGGATTTGAGAAAAAAGCGGAGATCAGAGAGCAAATCGAATACGACATTCTCTGTCAGCAGTATGACCGGATGCAGCTTGATGAGCTGGTGGAGATTATGCTGGAGGTCGCTATGAACCGCAGCCCCACAGTCAAGATCGGGCGGGATGCGGAGTATCCCACCGGCTTCGTGCAACAGCGCTTTGAAAAGATCACCTCCATGCACATCGAAAAGGTCATGGACGGTATCCGCGAGAACACCACCCGCGTCTGGAACACGAAAGCCTATCTCATGGCGGCGCTGTTCAATTCCGTTTCCACCATCGACAACCACTATGCCATGCTGGTCAATCACGATTTTCACGGCGGCCCCTAAAGGCCGTCATTTTTCATGCCCGATTCCGGGAGAAAGGATTTGATACCGATGAAACGCCCCCTTGCCTACATCACCGCTCCGTGGAGCGAGAACGAGTTTGAGAACACCGAAAATGCCGCCAAGTATTGCAGGGCGGTCTATGACGCGGGCTTTTCGCCCATCTGCCCCACGCTGTTTCTGCCGCTGTTCCTACGCGATGAGATTCCGCAGGAGCACAAGGACTGCATCGACATGGCGCGGGAGTATCTGCGCCGCGCTCGTGTGCTGGTGGTTTGCGGCAGCACCGTGGATGAAAGCGTGAAAAACGACATCGCCGTGGCCGAGCGCCTGCGGATCACCGCCACCACGCTGGACGGCATCCTGACCGTCAAGGGACAGGGGCGCAGAAATGAATGAGCATCTTCTGCACCGGCTGGTGGTACCGCCTTAGTGTCCCGGCGTTCTCCCTGCAAATCGAAGGAAAGGAGCGTGATAAGTCATGCAGGAAGAAGTTGAACAGAGAATCGTATCCCTGATGATCTCCTGCGGAAAGCTGGGTGAACAGGAATTTCGTAAGGCCGTTGCCAAGCTGCTGGAGCAGCTAAAAAACGGCCATCAGAAGCATCAGTACAGCAAGGCCAATCCCCACGGAAAAATGACCGTCAAGCAGCTTGCCGCCAAGGATAAGGGATTGCAGAGCATTGAAGTCACCGATCAGAATATCGGCTCATTCAACCGGATTGCCCGGAAGTATGGCATTGACTTCGCTCCATTCAAGGTCAAGGGCGAAAAGCGATACATGGTGTTCTTCAAAGCGCCGGACGCCGACGCCATGACCGCCGCGTTCAAGGAATATACCACCAAGCAGGTCAGAAAGGCGGAACGCCCCTCGGTACTGGAAAAGCTGCAACACTTCAAGTCGCTCATTCAGGCGGCTGTGGTGGACAGGACAAAGCGGAAGGAGCTGGAACGATGAAGCAAGTCAACGTCAAAAAGCTCATTCTTCCCAATATTCCGTATGTGTTCATCGCACTGCTGGCCACCAAGGTCAGCGAGGCGGTGCGGCTGGCTCCCGGTTCGGACGCTTCCGCGAAGCTGCTGAACATTATGACCGGTCTGAACACGGCGTTTCACTCCCTTGTCCCCAGCTTTCATCCCATTGACCTGTGCGTGGGCGTTGCCGCCGCCATCGCTATTCGGCTGGCGGTCTATATCAAGGGCAAAAATGCCAAGAAATTCCGCAAAAATCTGGAGTACGGCAGCGCCCGTTGGGGAACCGCCGAGGACATCAAGCCCTACGTCGATCCCGCGTTTGAGAACAACATCATTCTCACGCAGACGGAGCGGCTGACGATGAATAGCCGCCCCAAAGACCCGAAAACGGCGCGGAACAAAAATGTCCTGATCGTCGGCGGCAGCGGTTCGGGCAAGACCCGCTTTTGGTTGAAGCCCAATCTGCTCCAATGCACATCAAAAACCTATCCCACCAGCTTCGTCGTCACCGATCCCAAAGGGGACATCGTGGTTTCCTGCGGCCATGCGCTGCAAAAGAACGGGTATCAGATCAAGATTCTCAATTCCCTGAACTTCAAGAAGTCCATGCACTACAACCCGTTCGCCTACATCCACTCGGAAAAGGACATTTTGAAGCTGGTCACGACGCTGATCGCCAACACCAAGGGCGAGGGCAAAGCCGGTGACGATTTCTGGGTGAAAGCGGAAACGCTGCTCTACACCGCCCTCATCGGCTACATCCACTATGAAGCGCCGATGGAGGAACAGAACTTCTCCACGCTCATTGAATTTATCAATGCGATGGAGGTGCGCGAGGACGATGAGGACTTCAAAAATCCGGTGGACTTGATGTTCGACGAGCTGAAAAAGCGCAAGCCAGACCACTTCGCCGTCCGCCAATATGCCAAATTCAAGCTAAGTGCCGGCAAGACCGCGAAAAGCATACTTATTTCCTGCGGCGCACGGCTTGCTCCCTTTGACATTCAGGAGCTTCGGGAGCTGACGGCCTATGACGAGCTGCAACTGGACACGCTGGGCGACCGGAAAACCGCCCTGTTCATCATCATGTCCGACACGGATGATACCTTTAACTTTCTCATTTCCATGTGCTATACCCAGCTTTTCAACCTGTTGTGTGAAAAAGCCGACGATGTGTACGGCGGACGCTTGCCGGTTCATGTCCGCTGCCTCATTGACGAGGCCGCAAATATCGGCCAGATACCGCGACTTGAAAAGCTGGTTGCGACGATCCGTTCCAGAGAAATCTCCTGCTGCCTTGTCTTGCAGGCACAGAGCCAGCTCAAAGCCCTGTATAAAGACAGCGCGGATACGATCATCGGCAACATGGACTGTTCCATCTTTTTGGGTGGAAAGGAACCCGGTACGCTGAAAGAGCTGGCGGCGGCGCTGGGCAAGGAAACCATCGACAGCTATAACACCGGCGAGAGCCGTGGCCGCGAGGTTTCCCATTCGCTGAACTATCAGAAATTGGGCAAGGAGCTGATGAGCGTGGATGAGCTTGCCGTGCTGGATGGCGGCAAGTGCATCTTGCAGCTTCGCGGCGTCCGCCCGTTTCTGTCCAACAAATATGATCTCACCAAGCATCCCCTCTACCGCTACACAGCGGATTATGACAAGAAATACGCCTTTGACATAGAGCGTTTTCTGTCCCATCGCCTCAAGCTCAAGCCGGATGATGCAGTTGAGGTGTATCAGGCAGACCTTTCCGGTGAACCTGTCGCCTGACGGCGGCAGCCTGTTTTGACAACGACTCGATGAAACTTCGTGGAAGAAATGTACCCTCCAAAATCTAAAAACATATTTTTCGGAGGTACTATTTATGGCTTTCTTTAATTCTGCTGTTGGTGTTCTTCAGACCCTCGTTGTGGCGCTGGGCGCTGGCCTCGGCATTTGGGGCGCAATCAATCTGCTGGAGGGCTACGGCAACGACAACCGTGCGATGCGTTCCTGACTGAAAAGGTCAGGCACAGGTCGAAGGACGAATGAAGTCCAAAACCTTGGAGAACTGATATTTCGATGGATGAAATGAGGGGGTAACGCCCCGAAGCGTCCACACTAATACTCCGACTGGCATAGGTGCGCAACCGCCGATTGTCAGAAGCTCGGTGAAGTCGGCAGAGAGATGCCGTAGTTTTGGCTGCAAGGCTGAAATCGAAAGCTGTCCAGAGGTGGATAGCGCATCCTATATGCCGGGTGTCAGCCGCACATGGTTAGTATGTATGGAAATACTGACGAACTTCTGAATGTACAAGTCTAAACGTTGATACCATCGAAACGGTGGTACTCCTTATACGGAGGTATTCGTGGACAAGTAAAAATGGTTGTTATGGAAGTCCATGTGCCGTTACAGGCGGCACGATTCGTAAAGAATTGAATACAGGCTTAGAGGAAGAACCTAAATGCGGCCCATGATAGAAATATCGGAACGCAGGAAGCTGAAAACATTTAGCCTGTTGCAAGGCTGCGAGATGGTGGATGGGAATACCTTCGTGAGAAGGCAATAACCATTCTTTGTTTCAGTGAAAGTAGTGGCGTAGTACCTATGAAGCCGTGAAAAAGTAAACGGTGGAGGAAAGGCCACAAGTCGAATTTGGCAAAAGAAGCACACACAAAGTGTCGCAAGCCCTGTATGACCAAATTCGATGGAACGCCGTGTGCGGTGAAAGCTGCACGCACGGTGTGGAGCCGGGGAAAAGCTGGAGATCATATCAAATGCTTACCTATGGCTATCTGGTGCTAAATCTCAGGGCATGAAGCAGCTGATGGCCGGGGGCGGGGTGGCCTTGATTGGCATTACCCTCGTGCCGCTGCTGTCCGGGCTGTTCGGCTAATCAGGCAGCTCGTTTGCTTCCCATAAATCCACGGAGGGTGCCGCTTTCGGGCGGCATCCTCCCGAAAGGAGGGCAACCCTATGGATTTCTTATGGGATAAGATCACGGAATGGCTGAAAGAAATGCTCATCGGCGGTATCGTGAGCAATCTGTCCGGGATGTTCGATGCGACCAATCAAAAGGTTGCCGAGATCTCCGGTCAGGTGGGCTTATCGCCGCAGGCATGGAACGGCAGCATTTTCAGCATGATACAAAACCTGTCGGAAACCGTGATCGTCCCCATCGCAGGCGCAATTCTCGCCTTTGTGATGACGCTGGAGCTGATCCAGCTCATTACCGACAAAAATAACCTCAACGACATGGACACATGGATATTCTTCAAGTGGGCGTTCAAGTCCGCTGCCGCTGTCCTGATTGTAACAAACACATGGACGATTGTGATGGGCGTGTTCGATGCCGCCCAAAGCGTCGTTGCCAGCGCCTCCGGGCTGATTATCGGCGACACCAGCATCAACATTTCAAGCGTCATGGTGGGCATTGAGGATCGGCTGATGGAAATGGAGCTGGGGCCGCTCTTCGGCCTATGGTTCCAGTCTCTGTTCGTGGGCATTACCATGTGGGCGCTGACCATCTGCATTTTCATTATCACATTCGGAAGAATGATTGAAATATATCTCGTCACCTCTGTTGCCCCCATTCCGATGGCGACCATGATGGGCAAGGAATGGGGCGGCATGGGACAGAACTACATCCGTTCCCTGCTGGCGCTGGGCTTCCAAGCGTTCTTGATTATCGTCTGCGTTGCCATCTACGCCGTTCTGGTGCAGAACATCGCGCTTGTGGATGACATCATCTACGCCATCTGGACTTGCATGGGCTACACGGTGCTGCTGTGCTTCTGCCTGTTCAAAACCAGCAGCCTTGCCAAGTCCGTGTTCAATGCACATTAACGGGGGTGATACTATGCTGACACTCACGCCCGTCGCGCTTGCAACAGCGAACGCTTTTGTTAATGCGCATCACCGGCACCACAAGGCAACTGCTGGGCATAAGTTTTCCATCGGCTGTGCCAAGGATGGAGAGCTTGTCGGTGTTGCAATCGTAGGCCGTCCTGTGAGCCGGTATCTGGATGATGGCTGGACATTGGAAGTCAATCGTCTTTGTACCACCGGCGAGAGAAACGCTTGCAGTATTCTCTATGCCGCATCTGCGCGGGCGGCAAAGGCAATGGGATACCGCAAGATCATCACCTATACGCTGGATAGCGAGAATGGCAGCAGCCTCCGCGCCGCTGGCTGGAGCTGTGCAGGCATGGCAGGCGGCAAATGCTGGACAGGCAGCCGCAAGCCCGCCTCCGCTTTGTACCCGGCGCAGATGAAACTTCGATATGAAAAGCTCTTGTAAAGGGGGATTTCTATGGCCTATGTCAACGTCCCAAAGGACTTAACCAAAGTAAAAACCAAGGTGCTGTTCAACCTCACGAAACGACAGCTCATTTGCTTCGGAAGCGGCGCGCTCATCGGCGTACCGCTTTTCTTCTTGCTCAAGGGCAGCATCGGCACCAGCCCCGCCGCCATGGTGATGATGGTGGTGATGATCCCGGCCATGCTGTTCGCCATGTATGAAAAGAACGGTCAGCCGTTGGAGGTCGTCATCCGCAACATCTACCGCGTGTGCTTCCAGAGGCCGAAGCAGCGCCCGTATAAGACCAACAATTTTTATGCCGTTCTGGAGCGGCAAAACCAGTTAGACCGGGAGGTGTATCAAATTGTCCGAAAAGAAAAAGCTGACCCGCGCCGAACGAAAACAGATCGAAGCCGCCATCGCAAGAGCGAACCGAACGGATAAGAAAGAAAAATCGGCGCAGGACAGCATCCCGTATCAGCGTATGTGGCCGGACGGCATCTGCCGTGTGACCGACACGCGCTACACCAAAACGATCCAGTATCAGGACATCAACTACCAGCTCTCGCAGAATGAGGACAAGACCGCCATCTTTGAGGCGTGGTGCGATTTCCTGAACTACTTTGACAGCTCCGTGCAATTCCAGCTTTCCTTTGTGAACCTCTCGGCTTCGCAGGAAACCTTTGCACGGAGCATTTCCATTCCGCCCTGCGGGGACGAGTTTGACGGCATCCGCGCCGAGTACGCCGGTATGCTGCAAAATCAGCTTGCCCGCGGCAACAACGGCCTCATTAAGACCAAGTATCTCACGTTCGGCGTTGAGGCCGACAACCTCCGCGCTGCCAAGCCCCGTTTGGAGCGCATCGAAACCGACCTCCTGAACAACTTCAAGCGGCTGGGCGTTGTGGCTGCGCCGCTGAACGGCTTTGAGCGCCTGCACGTCATGCACGACATTCTGCGGATGGACGAGCAGGAGCCGTTCCGCTTTTCGTGGGACTGGCTGGCTCCATCCGGGCTGTCCACCAAGGACTTTATCGCGCCCAGCTCCTTTGAGTTCAAGACCGGCAGGATGTTCCGCATGGGCAAAAAGCTGGGTGCGATCAGCTTCGTGCAGATTCTGGCACCGGAGCTGAATGACCGGATGCTGGCGGACTTTCTGGATATGGAGAGCAGCGTCCTCGTCAATCTCCATGTGCAGTCTGTGGATCAGGTCAACGCCATCAAGACCGTCAAGCGCAAGATCACCGATCTCGACAAATCCAAAATCGAAGAACAGAAAAAAGCCGTCCGCGCCGGGTACGATATGGACATCATTCCAAGCGACCTTGCTACCTACGGCGCAGAGGCCAAAAAGCTGTTGCAGGATTTGCAGTCCCGCAATGAGCGAATGTTCCTGCTGACCTTCCTCATTCTCAACACGGCAGACACGCCCCGGCAGCTTGACAACAACATCTTCCAGACCTCCAGTATCGCGCAGAAGTATAACTGTGCGCTGACCCGGCTGGACTTCCAGCAGGAGGAAGGACTGATGAGCAGCCTCCCGCTGGGGCTGAATCAGATCGAGATTCAGCGGGGCTTGACCACCTCCAGCGTGGCGATTTTTGTGCCTTTCACCACTCAGGAATTGTTCCAGACAGGCTCCGAGGCGCTGTATTACGGCATCAACGCTCTTTCCAACAACCTTATCATGGTAGACCGGAAACTTCTGAAAAATCCCAACGGCCTGATTTTAGGCACTCCCGGCAGCGGCAAGTCATTTTCGGCAAAACGCGAGATCACCAATGCGTTTCTTATCTGCCCCAAGGATGACATCATCATCTGTGACCCGGAGGGCGAATATACACCGCTGGTGGAGCGTCTACACGGTCAGGTCATTAAGCTGTCGCCCACCGGCAAGGGCTACGACGGTTCGCCCTGCTACATCAATCCGATGGACTTGAATCTGGATTACAGCGACGATGATAACCCGCTGAGCCTGAAATCCGACTTCATTCTGTCGCTGTGCGAGCTGATCGTCGGCGGCAAGGACGGGCTTGCCCCTGTGGAAAAGACCATCATCGACCGCTGCGTGCGCATCGTCTACCGGGACTACCTCAATGACCCGAAACCGGAGAATATGCCGCTGCTGGAGGACTTGTATAACGCCCTCCGTGCGCAGGATGAAAAGGAAGCGCAGTACATCGCCACCGCCCTTGAAATCTACGTCACCGGCTCTCTGAATGTGTTCAACCATCACACGAACGTGGATGTGAATAGCCGCATCGTCTGCTACGACATCAAGGAGCTGGGCAAGCAGCTCAAAAAAATCGGGATGCTGGTGGTGCAGGATCAGGTCTGGAACCGTGTGACCATCAACCGCGCCGCCCATAAAACGACCCGCTACTATCTTGACGAGTTCCATCTTCTCTTGAAGGAGGAACAGACGGCCTCGTACAGTGTCGAGATTTGGAAGCGCTATCGCAAATGGGGCGGCATCCCCACCGGGATCACGCAAAATGTCAAAGACCTGTTATCCAGCCGCGAGGTTGAGAACATTTTTGAGAACAGCGATTTCATCTATATGCTCAATCAGGCCGCTGGCGACCGGCAGATTCTCGCAAAGCAGCTCAACATTTCGCCGCATCAGCTTTCTTATGTGACCCACTCCGGCGAGGGCGAGGGGCTGCTGTTCTACGGCAACACGATCCTGCCCTTCATTGACCACTTCCCGAAGGACACCGAGCTGTACCGCGTCATGACCACCAAACCGCAAGAGGTGGCGTCGGCATGAAAAGAGAACCGCGTTTGCAGTTTTCCGACGCCGATCTTGCCGAGCCGAAGCTGGAAAAGCCCATCAAGCGGGTAAAAAAAGCTGCGGCCAAGGCGGATAAGGCGCAGGCGAAAATCCCCAAGAAAACCGTGGTCAAAAAGGAACGCGGCTTTGATCCTGCCACCGGCAAGGTCAAAACGCAGCTCCGTTTTGAGGAAGTGGATAAGAAAAAGCCGCCCTCAAAGCTGACCCATGCCGTGCAGGATGCCCCCGCCAACTTTGTTCTCTCTCAGGTTCACCGGGAGGTGCGGCAGAGCGAGGATGACAATGTAGGCGTAGAGGCCGCGCACAAGGTAGAGCAAGCCGTGGAGAGCGGCGGGCGGCTGGTGCAGTCTGCCCACCGCGCCCATCAGCTCAAGCCTTATCGTGCTGCCATCCGTGCAGAGAAAAAGCTGGAACGAGCCAATCTTGACGCGCTCCAGAAGAAAGCAGAGATCGACAGCCCCACCAGCAATCCCGTTTCCAAATGGCAGCAGAAGCAGGCAATTAAGAAGCAGTATGCCGCTGCCAAGCACAATCAGGCGGCGCAGACTACGGCAAAGGCGGCAGAGAATACCGCCAAGGCCGCGAAAAAAGCCGCTGAAAAGGCTGAGAAAGCGGGCAAATATGTGTGGGAACACCGGCGCGGCTTTGCCATTGCCGCCGCAATTCTGCTGATGCTGGCGTTTCTGCTCAACGGCCTGTCCTCCTGCTCGGTGATAATGGATGGCGTCGGCTCCGGGATCGCGGCCAGTACCTATCCATCGCAGGACGCCGATATGCTGGGCGCGGAAGCGCAGTATTGCGAAATGGAAGCAGAGCTTCAGCGCTACCTCGACACCTACGAAAGCACCCATGACTACGATGAGTACCACTTTGATCTGGACACCATCGAGCATGACCCCTATGTACTCATTTCCATGATTACGGCGCTGCATCAAGGGGAATGGACGCTGGATGAGGTGCAGGGTACGCTCCAGATGCTCTTTGACCGCCAGTACATTTTGACCGAGGATGTGGTGGTGGAAACCCGCTACCGCACAGAAACCGACACATGGACGGACGCGGACGGCAACACCCATACGGACACCTATCAGGTGCCGTATGACTACTACATCTGCACGGTCACGCTGGAAAACTTCAATCTCTCCCATGTTCCCGTTTACATTATGAGCGAAGAACAGCTCGGAATGTACGCCACCTATATGGCCACCCTCGGCAACCGTCCCGACCTGTTCCCCGGTTCAGGCTACATCGGCAAGTATGTGGAGGGCAGCTATACCGACTACGACATTCCCCCGGAGGCGCTGGACGATGAGGTATTCGCCGCCATTATCAAGGAAGCGGAAAAATATCTCGGCTACCCCTACGTTTGGGGCGGCAGCAGTCCCTCTACCTCATTTGACTGTTCGGGCTTCGTCAGTTGGGTCATCAATCATTCCGGTTGGGATGTGGGCAGACTGGGCGCGCAGGGGCTATGCAATATCTGTACGCCCGTATCCTCTGCCAATGTCAAACCGGGCGATCTGGTGTTTTTCACCGGAACGTATGATACCCCCGGTGTCAGCCATGTGGGTATCTACGTCGGCAACAATATGATGATCCACTGCGGAGATCCGATCTCTTATGCAAACTTAAATTCAAACTATTGGCAGTCCCATTTCTACCGCTATGGGCGCTTGCCGTAAAGGAGAGTGAACGATATGAACCCGAAAATCATGAAGCTCCGTGGAGAGCTGGAGAAGAACAAAGGCAAAATCTCTGATCTGCAAGGCCGCAACCGCGAGCTGGAAAAGCAGATTCGTGAGCTGGAGGACACCGACATCATCGGCATGGTGCGTGAGAACGGCATGACGATGGAGCAGTTTGCCGAGCTGTTCCGCCGTATGCAGGCCGCGCCTGCACCGGCCACTTCGGAAAAGGAGGCGTTGAACCATGACTAAGAACACACCGCGCATTTTTATCAGTCTGCTGCTGATGCTCCTGTGTATCGGGATTCTCCCCGTTTCCGCCTTTGCCAGCGGCGGCGACTATCCCGATGATACACTGCCTGCCGCCGAAAGCAGCGCCGCAGACACGCAGGAAACAAAACAGATCGGCACGGTCACGACCAACGGCGGCAACCTGAACGTCCGCACCGGCGCGGGACTGGACAATACCGCGTTTACACAGCTCCCCAACGGCACGGTGGTCGATGTGATTGGCAGGGATGGCGATTGGGTAAAAATCCTGCTACCTGCCCGTGTGGGCTATGTGTACGGCAGCTATCTGACCGTCACCGACGCCGCCGACAGTACCGTGAGCATCGGCGGCATTACGCTTCCGTTTGATGAAAAAGAGCTGGCCGACCTCTGGCAGCTCCTTCTCGGCAGCATGACGGGCGGCAGCGACGCGCTGACACCGGACGGCAATCTGACGCTGATCGACGATATTGGCTCCAGCACCAAGGCAGGAAAACAGTTCATTACGTTGGAAAGCAAGAATGGTAACGTATTTTACATGATTATTGACCGCGACGATGAGGGCGAAGAAACCGTCCACTTCTTGAATCAGGTGGATGAGGCTGACCTGATGGCGCTGACCGGCGAGGAAGAAACGCCCGCCACTTGCTCCTGCACCACAAAATGCGTGGCCGGTACGGTCAATACATCCTGCCCCGTCTGCGCGGTCAACATGACCGAGTGCGTGGGCAAGGAGGCAAAGCCCGAAGTCCCCACCGAGCCGACAGAACCCGCCGCCGAGGAACCGGAGAAAAAGAGCGGCGTGGGCGGCATCCTTGTCGTTCTGCTGATCGTCGCGCTGGGCGGCGGTGCAGCGTTCTACATTTTCAAGCAGAAAAAGGCCAAGCCGCAGACCAAAGGCAGCGCCGATCTGGACGATTATGACTACGGCGAGGACGAATACGAGTTTGAGCCGTATGAGGACGAACCGGAACAGGATACTACGGAGGATACAGACGCATGAGATATTTCACCAATAATCCGCTGGAACGCCTGATGATGCAGAAGCCGAAAGCAGCGCGGGAGGACAGCCCTCCCGACGCTGCCAAGGAACACTTCTGCTACGGCTGCAAGCGCTTCGGACAGAGCTGCGTTCGCCCCTGCTACCGTGACGTAAAGAGAATGGAGGCTGCACCATGCGCCTTGTGATTGCCGAAAAGCCCTCCGTGGCGCAGAGCATCGCCGCCGTGCTGGGTGCTAAATCACGGCATGACGGGTATCTGGAGGGCGGCGGGTACATCGTGTCGTGGTGTTTCGGGCATCTGGCAGAGCTGGCCGACGCCGCCGTTTACAATGCCGATGATGCCAAATGGACGCTGGCGGCGCTGCCCATCATTCCTACCTCGTTCCGCTTCATCGTCCGCTCTGAAAAGCAGAAGCAGTTTGACATTCTGCGGGAGCTGATGCGCCGGGAGGATGTGGCAGAGGTGGTCAACGCCTGCGACGCTGGGCGCGAGGGTGAGCTGATCTTCCGCACGGTTTACTGCCTTGCGGGATGCTCCAAGCCGATTCTGCGGCTTTGGATTTCTTCAATGGAGGATGATGCCATCCGCAGCGGCTTCCAGCAGCTTAAGTCTGGGCGCGACTATGACGGCCTGCATCAATCTGCCCTGTGCCGCGCCAAGGCTGATTGGCTGGTTGGTATCAACGCCACGCGGTATTTCTCCCTGACGTATGGCCGCACATTGAACATTGGGCGCGTCATGTCGCCCACGCTGGCGCTGCTGGTACAGCGCGAGGCGGAGATCTCCGCATTTGTGGCAGAACCGTTCTACACCGTCCAGCTCGATTGCGGCTTTCCCGCCACGACAGGCCGAATGAAGGACAGGAAGGACGCCGACGCCATCGCCAACGCCTGCAAGGGCAAGGCAGTAACCGTCAAAAGCGTGGAGCGCAAGGAAAAGTCTGAGAAAGCGCCCGCGCTCTACGATTTGACCTCCCTCCAGCGCGACGCCAACCGCGTTCTCGGCTACACCTCTCAGCAGACCCTCGACTATCTCCAAGCGCTCTATGAAAAGAAGCTCTGTACCTACCCGCGCACCGACAGCCGCTATCTGACCGACGATATGGAGGGCAGCGTCCCCGGCCTTGTCGCCGCCGCTGCCGCTGTCTGCGGCATGGAGAAGCCGCCGACCATCTGCGCCAAGCAGGTATGCAGCAGTAAAAAAGTCACCGATCACCACGCCATTGTTCCCACCATCAGCGCGGAAAAGGTAGATATGGCCTCTCTGCCGCTGGGCGAACGCGAGGTGCTGAAGCTGGCGGCAAGGGGCTTGCTTCGTGCGGTGGATGAACCACATCGCTACGCAGAAACGGTCATTACGGTGGACTGTGCCGGTCAGAGCTTCACCGCCAAGGGCAAAACCGTCCTTGCTCCCGGCTGGAAGCGCTATGAGCAGGAGCAGGCAGAGTCAGCGCCCGCGCTGCCGGTGGTGACGGAGCAACAGACGCTTCCCGTATCTGCCGTATCGGTCAAGACCGGAAAAACCACGCCGCCCAAGCATTTCACCGAGGATATATGCTGTGAAAGGGGGATAAGAAATCGCCCATAGAAAGGAGAGTTTTTCAATGAAAGCAAAGAAAACGGACAACGGCAAGATAACCGCACTATACGAGCGTCTTTCCCGCGACGACGACCTCACAGGCGACAGCAACAGCATAATCAATCAAAAGAAACTGCTTGAAGATTATGCAAGGGAACATGGCTTTACGAATTGCGTCCACTTTACCGATGACGGCTGGTCTGGGGCAAACTTCGAGCGTCCGAACTGGAAACGCATGATTGCGGGAATTGAAAGCGGCGAAATCGGCTATGTACTGGTAAAGGATTTAAGTCGTGTCGGCAGAGATTATCTGCAAGTGGGATTTTACACAGAAGTCATGTTCAAGGAGCGGGGCGTCCGTTTTATTGCCATAGCAAACGGAGTTGACAGCGACAAGCGCGAAAGCAGCGAGTTTGCCCCGTTTTTGAATATTATGAACGAATGGTATGTGCGTGACAGCAGCCGAAAAATAACAAGCGTTCTCCGCGCAAGAGGAATGTCCGGCAAGCATACAAACAGCCATTGTATCTATGGCTATAAGAAAGACCCCAACGACAAAGACCACTGGATTATCGACGAGGAAGCCGCCGAGGTAGTACGCCGGATTTACCGCATGGCGTTGGAGAGCAAAGGCCCGTATGAAATTGCCCGTATCCTTGCTTTGGAAAAGGTTGAAAGACCGTCCTATTATCTTGCACAGCGCGGCGTGGGGAAACATCAGTCTAATTTTAACCCCGCTGAACGGTACACATGGCGCGGCGGCACAGTTGCCGATATTCTGTCCAAGCCGGAGTATATGGGGCATACAGTAAACTTCCGTACCTATAAAGAAAGCTACAAAGACAAACGCTCCAGAATGACACCCAAAGAGGATTTAGTCATTTTTGAAAATACGCAGGAAGCCATTATTGACAAGGAAACATGGGAGCGCGTCCAGAGCTTACGAAAAACAATACGCCGGACGGACACCATAGGCGCGGCAAATCCTTTAACGGGCTTGATGTTTTGCGCGGATTGCGGGGCTAAGATGTATAACCACAGGGGCGGGGCTGGACTGGCGCGGGACTGGGCGGGGCGACCCAACGGCAGGAAGCGTCCAGAACGCGACGAGTACAACTGTTCCCGTTATGATTTAGGCAACCAGCACTATGATAGATATTGCACGACGCACCTTATCCGCACAGCCGTTGTAAATGAGCTTCTGCTCGAAGCTATCAAGGAAGTATGCGACTACGCGCTGAACAATGAAGCGGCATTTATGGAGCAGGTCTGCTCTGCTTCCAGCGAGCGGCAGGCGAAAGCGGCAAAGGCAATCCGGCAGAGAAAACAGCGCAGCGAGAAACGAGCCGACGAATTGAGCCGCTTAATCCGCAAGCTCTATGAGGACAATGTAAACGGCAGACTTTCCGATAAGCTCTTTGAACAAATGCTGCATGATTTTGAAGCGGAGTTAGAGAGTTTAACCGAGAGCGTTACCCAAGACGAGCAGGAGCTTGACCGTATAAGCTGGGAAACCGTCAACGCTGAAAAATTTCTTGCCCTTGTCAAAAAATATACGGATTTTTCCGAGCTTACCCCCGCCATGATAAATGAATTTGTTGAAAAAATCCTTGTCCACCAAGCAGAGGGAAAAGGGGCGAGCCGCACACAGGAGGTTGAGATTTTCTTTAACTTTGTCGGCAAGGTAGAAATCCCCCATGAGGAAATCGTACTGACAGAGGAAGAAAAAGCGGCATTGGCAGAGCAGGAACGGCGCAGAGCAAAAAAAGCCGAATACAACCGCCGCTATATGGAGAAAAAACGCAGACAATGGAGAGAACAGCGGGAACGGGAGCAGGAACAAAAGCCCCATGAACTTCCCCCTGTCGCAGACAAGAAAGGAGAAAAAAGCGCATGAGAAGATTGATTGACAATGGCACTACCCCGCCCGCCAGATTGCCCCATATCGGACATTACGGACACTTGCGGAAATCCTATCTTGAGGGCTACCGCCCCGACCTCTATACCGCCCTTGCCGCCAGTGAAAAGTTGTATGAGCATTGCGCCGAGATTGACGAAGCCGCCCGGAGCCGGATTGACCTTATCATGCCGCAGCTTGCAAGGAGTGCGGGAGCTACCGAAGCACTCAAAGCTACCGACCCCATGAAATGGGTGGGACTGATGAATGCTTGCAGGGCGCAAGCGGAGGAAATCGCCAAGTTTGAGCTAATCTATGTTTGACGGTCAAGAGCCGGAAAAAACGGAAATCACGCGATAGGAGCTGCCCGGACGAGGAATGGTTCATCGGGGCGGTTTCTATTTGAAAATCCTCATTTTCCCCAAGTCAAGAGCCGGGAAAATTCCCTCAAAAATGCCCCTCTCTCCAAACGAGGGCGCAGAAAGGAGAGTTTATGCGAACAGGGCTTCCCAAGCAAAAAAAGGTCACAGACATCTGGTTTGATGAGAAAGACCCGTTGATCCATATCCGTACCCACAACACCGACTTGAAGAAGCGGCTTGCCGCCTATGCCGAGCAGCACCCCGATGTGTGCCGCCAGACCGACGCAGACCCGGAAACGGGCTGCATGGAGTTTGACATTGAGAAAGGCCGCTTCTCTTTCCGTCTGACCGCCCCATACAGCGAGGAACGGCGGGAAGCGGCGCGGCGGTACGCCAGAGAGAGCAACGCCGCCGACAGGCTGAAATAGAGTGGAAATGTTCATAGTTTTGTGCTATACTTTTTCTAAAAGCAGAGTAATACTGCGGAATTGATTGGAGGACAACACAATGGTTACATTTATGAGATTGTGAATGCTAAAATGGACTTGAGCCACTTTGGGTAAAATGCCAACGAATATTTGAGCCACCGGACTATATGCCCTACAATAGTCACAGCACTATTGGAAGGGGCGTTGAAAGGTGGTTACAACCTTGGATGTTTACAAGGAGATTCGTCGGTTGCAGTTGGAGGGCGTGACCAGCCAGCGCACAGCGGCGAAACGATTGGGGATCTCGCGGAACACGGTGAAGAAATACTGGGAAGGAGACAACGTTCCGTGGGAGCACAAACCCTACAACCGTGATGCGACAGTCATGACGCCCGAAGTGGTTCAGTTCGTGAAGGACTGCCTGGATGAAGACGATGTCGTCAATATCAAGAGGCAGCGACATACGGCACGCCGGATATACCAGCGGCTTGTTGAAGAACGCGGCTTCACAGGCAGCGAATCCTCCGTGCGCAACCTTGTACACGACATGAGGGCGGCACGGAGAATCAGTCAGGTTTTCATCCCACTGCGATTTGCGCCAGGGGACGCGATACAGATCGACTGGGGTGAGGCCACGATCATCATGGACGGTGAAAAGGAGAAGGTCAACCTCTTCTGCGCCCGTCTGTGCCACAGCTGTGCGCCCTATGTCATAGCGTACAAGCGGCAGAATCTGGAAAGCTTTCTGGATGCCATCATCCACACGTTTCAGTACTTTGGCGGCGTTCCCCGGCGTCTCATTTTCGACAATGCCAGAGTTGCGGTGAAGAGCGGCTTTGGTGCTCAGGCCGCAGCCCAGGATGATTACAGCCAACTGGCTGCCCACTATGGCTTTGAGCCGGTCTTCTGCAATCCCGCTTCCGGCAACGAAAAAGGACTGGTTGAGAACCTGGTGGGCTACATTCGCCGCAACGTCTGCGTCCCGCTGCCCCGGGTGAAGAGCCTGGATGAACTGAACGCGAAGCTGCTGGCAAAATGCACTCAGTACCTGAATCACCAGATTGAGGGCCGTCCCGACAAGGTCGGCGTAATGCTGAATGAGGACCAGGCAGCCTTGCAGCCCATGCCCCGCTATACGCCGGACATCTCCAAGAAGGTGTATCCCACGGTTGGCCGGTATTCCACGGTTCTATTCGAGACGAATCACTATTCCGTCCCCTGCAAGTATCGCGGCAAGGCAACCACGGTGAAGGCTTATCCGAACCACATAGAGGTTTGGATTGAAGGTACCATGGTTGCCCGGCATGACCGGCTCTTTGGGCGTAAGGAAGAATCGCTGGACTTGCAGCATTATCTCCCGATCCTCGCTCAGAAGGGGCGTGCAATACGCTATGCCCGGCCTGTGCAGAACGCCGTTCCAGCCCAGTTTATTGATTGGCTGGAATGCCAGGAACTTACAGCCAAGGAGATCGTGGAAATGCTGACCCGGTGTCTGGAAGTCGGCTACATTGCTGTTATGGCCGGGATCGTGTCTGCGAAAGAACAGCCGGCAATTCAGGATGCCGTTACCGTTCCTCCTGTGGATCTCGAGGCGTATGATTCCCTGTATGGAAAGGGGGCTGCCGTCTCATGATTGACCACAGAGAAGAGC
>OMNU01000486.1_pt1 | contig 18221 bp, 14 predicted proteins | sample 1673511 | NCBI WGS metagenome assembly OMNU01 (sample SAMEA103958113, study PRJEB25191) | human gut metagenome | reverse complement strand
GTAGCTTGAACAATTTTTATTCTTATTTTTGTCTAACTTTTTGGGGTCACTTCATTATCCTACATAGGGGCGCTTTGTCTATTGTCCGTTTTTACAGGGGCGGTTCATTTATCCAGTGGCGGCTTCTTTTTTATGAAAGCTTTTCGGTTTGTGCACGATCCTCTCCCACCGGGAACTCCACTGTAATCTCCGTCCCGGCACCCTCGCGGCTTCTCAAGAGGATTTCCGCCCCATGCCGACGGGCGATATGCTGCGCAATCGCAAGGCCGAGGCCGGTGCCCCCCGTCTCCTTCGAGCGGCTTTTGTCCACCCGGTAAAACCGTTCAAACACCCGTCGCTGATCCTTCTCCGGAATGCCGATCCCCGTGTCCGAAACGATCAGGCGCCCCGGCTCTACCCGGAGGGTGACGCTGCCGCCCGGCTTGTTGTACCGGATGGCATTGTCGGCGAGGTTATAGGCCAGCTCATCCAGCATGCTGCGGCTGCCGAGAACCTGAAACGACTCTCCTTCGACCGCCAGCTGCACTCCGTGCTTCTCGGCCTGGAGGACGAGCAGCCCCGCACAGTCCTGCGCAACCTCCAGCAGATCGACCGGCACGAAGGCCTCATGCTCCGGCATTTCATCCAGCTCCGACAGCCGGATGATATCGCTGATCAGGGTCAGAAGCCGGCCGGCCTCCTTATGAATCCTGGCGGCGAAGTTTTCTACATCCTCCGCCTTGGCCATGCCGTTCTCAATCATCTCCGCATAGCCGGAGATGGAGGTCAGTGGGGTTTTCAGCTCATGCGAGACATTGGCGGTAAAATCCTGCTTCATTTTTTCGATCTGCATTTTTTCGGTCACATCCAGCAAAAAGCAGATTACCCCCGTCTGCTGTTCGTCGATCCGGGCCGGGCCGGTCACCACCTGCAGGTCGCGGCCGGTGAGGCCGACCGTGACCGATACATTTTCTCCCCCGGCCGCGCGCTCCACAGCCTCCAGAATTTCGCGGTTGCGGATGAAATACAAAATATTCCGGCTGCCGCTCGCTTCCTGTCCGGCACAGCCCAGATACTCCTCCGCGCTGCGGTTGATCATCAACACCTGCCGGTCGCTGTCCAGAACAAGAAGCCCCTCCGACATACTCTCCATAATCGCGGAAAGCTTTTCCTGCTCGTCCGCCAGCGCCTTGAGCTGCCGGCGGTTTTCCGACCGCTGCGCTTGAATCTTTTCCACAAACGGGGCAAGCTCCGGATAGACCTTCTCCTCCTGCTCGGGGTCGATGTCGTCGATCGATTCAGCCAGACGGTTAATCGGCTGGATCAGGCTGCGGGTCAAAAAAACGGCCAGAAAGACCGAAAGCAGCAGCAGCCCGATAAACAGAACAATCAGCGCCCCATACGCGCCGCTGAGCACCTCCAGCGTGCCGGCCGCCTCGGAGGAGACGCGCAGCACCCGCCCGTCGTGCAGGCGGACGGCGACATAATACGCGTTGGCCATATCGGTTGTCGAGCGGCGGATCGCCTCTCCCACGCCGGTAGACAGCGCGGCGGAAACCTCCGGACGGTCGGCATGATTTTCCATCGCCGCCGCGTCGGCCACGCTGTCAAACAGCACCCGGCCGTCCGGCTCGATCAGCGTCACCCGCAGATTTTTTGAAAACCGGCGCAGCTCCTCCGGCTGATCGAGGGCGTCGTACGCCTGCACAATCAGGTCGGCGCTGTCGGCCAGATCGGCCTGCACCCTGGCCTGCAGGCGGCCGTTAAAGATAAAGATTGTGATCACGGCGGTCACAACCGCCGCCGCAAGGCCCATAAAAAACAGATGTCCGGTAATTTTTTCCTCCATAACCGTCCCTGCGCTTTCGCCGGCAAAAGCATCCTTTCTGCAGTCTGAGAAGAACAGCGCGCCGCCCCGGCAGGCAATATCCGAAAAAAACGGCTGCTGTCCGAAAAGTCGGCCGCCGGCCAGAAATCAGCCGCTGATTTTATATCCGACGTTCCGAACCGTCTTGATCAGTGCGCCGCAGCTGCCGAGCTTTTGCCGCAGCGTCTTGATATGCATGTCGACCGTCCGGCTCTCCCCTTCATAGTCGAAGCCCCATACCTTGTCCATGATTTTCTCCCGGCTGAGCACAATCTCCCTGTTCAGCATGAGGAATTTCAGCAGCTCGTACTCCTTGTAGGTCAGCGCGCACGGCACGCCGTCGGCCGTGACCGTGTGGGCAAGGTCGTCCAGCAAAATCCCCCCGACCGTATAAAGCGCGCTTTGCCCCGGCGCCTTGGCCGTACGGCGCAGCAGCGCCTTGATGCGGGAGATAAATTCCATCACGCCAAACGGCTTGGTTATGTAATCGTCGGCCCCGGTGTCGAGGCCGCGGACCTTATCCATCTCGGTCGTTTTGGCGGTCACCATCATGACCGGAAGCTCGGCCGTCTCGGCCTTCTCCCGCAGGGTGCGGAGGATGTGCAGCCCGTCCTCACCCGGCAGCATGATGTCCAGCAGCAAAAGTGCCGGACGCTCCCGCTCCAGCGCCGGATACAGCTCGGCCGCAGTGGAAAACTCCTCCACTTCAAAGCCGCTGTTGCGAAGGGCGTAGCTCTCCATCTCCCGGATGTCGGCGTCATCCTCCACGATATAAATTTTCATAAAAGCCGCCCTCCCTTTTCAAATATCTCCGGACGCCGAAACGGTCGGCGGCATTGCAAGCCTCCCGCCGTTTGGCCGGACAAAACATATTTATTTCTCCTTGCCGTGCTTTCCCGTGATCGAGAAAATCACCCAGCCGGCAATGTTCACGGCGTGGTCGCCGATCCGTTCAAAATATTTCGCCACCATCAAGAGGTCGATGGCCTGCTCACTCAGCGCGGCGTTCTCCCGGATCATGCCGACAATGTCATCCTTAACCCGGTTGAAGAGGCCGTCTACCACATCGTCGCTTTCACAAACCGACACCGCCAGCTCCTTGTCCTTGCGCACAAAGGCCTCCACGCTGCCGGTCACCATTTTAATGGTTGCCTCGGCCATTTTGGGCACGAGGTCGAGGTTCTCCGCCTGTCGGCGCCCGGCCATGGCCATGGCCAGCTCGGTGATGTCGGCCGCCTGATCTCCGATCCGTTCCATGTCGGTAATCATCTTGAGTGCGGCCGAGACCAGCCGCAGGTCGGAGGCCACCGGCTGCTCATGCAGCAGCAGCTTAAAGCAGCGCTGTTCAATATCCTTCTCCAGCTCGTCAATCTCGCTGTCAGCCTCAATCGCCAGCCCGGCCGCCGAGGCATCCCGCTCGGTCAGCGCCCGCGTGGCAAACCGGATCGCATCCTCGATCCGCGCACCCATACGGGTCAGCTCAATTCCCAGCTCCTCCAGCTGTTTGTCAAATCGGTTGCGCATTATCCAAACCTCCCGGTAATATAATCCTCGCACCGCTTATCTCTCGGCATGGAGAAGAGGGTGTCGGTTTCATTATACTCGACCATCTCGCCAAGCAGGAAAAAGGCGGTCTTGTCGGAGATCCGGGCAGCCTGCTGCATATTGTGGGTCACCATGACAATAGTATAACCCTTTTTCAGCTCGACCGCAAGATCCTCAATTTTCGAGGTCGAAATCGGGTCGAGGGCGCTGGTCGGCTCATCCAGCAGCAGCACCTCCGGCTCGACCGCAAGAGAGCGGGCGATACACAGCCTCTGCTGCTGTCCGCCCGAGAGGCCGAGCGCGCTCTTTTTCAGCCGATCCTTAACCTCGTCCCAGATGGCCGCGCTGCGCAGGGATTTCTCCACAATCTCGTCCAGCCGGATGCGGGAGCGGATGCCGTGCGTCCGCGGCCCGAAGGCGATATTGTCGTAAATGCTCATCGGGAAGGGATTGGGCTTCTGAAAGACCATGCCGACCCGTTTGCGCAGCAGATTGGTGTCATAGCCGCTGTAAATATCCTCCCCATCGAGGGTAATTTTCCCCGTGATGCGGCAGCCCTCCACCAGATCGTTCATCCGGTTCAGGCTTTTCAGCAGTGTGGATTTTCCGCAGCCGGACGGTCCGATAAAGGCCGTCACCTGATTGGGCTCGATTTCCAGATTTATGGTTTTGAGGGCATGAAAATTCCCGTAATAAAGATTTAAGTCCTGTATGCTGATTTTCGACATACCGGGTCACCTCCTGGTAATTTTTCGGGCGATCAGCGCCGAAAGCGTGTTGAGCGCCAGCACGACCAGCAGCGTTACCACCGCGGTCGCATAAGCCTCTCCGGTGTGCAGCGCCTCGCGGGAGAGCTGGTACATATGCACGGCCAGCGTCCGACCGGAGGAGAGCAGATTGTCCGGGATCTCGGCCACGGTGCCGGCCGTAAAAATCAGGGCGGCCGTCTCTCCGATGACGCGGCCGACCGCCAGGATCACACCGGCCAGAATGCCCGGTACGGCCGAGGGCAGCACAATCCTGAAAACCGTGCGCAGCCGGCCGGCGCCAAGGCCGAAGCTCCCCTCCCGGTAGGCGTCGGGCACCGACTGCAGCGCCTCCTCGGTCGTGCGCATGATGAGCGGCAGAATCATGATCGACATGGTCAGCGCGCCCGCCAGAATCGAGTAACCGAGGTGCATGGCCGTTACAAAAAAGATCATGCCGAAGATGCCGTACACGATCGACGGAATGCCCGACAGCGTCTCGGCCGTCATGCGGATGACCGAAACCAGCTTGTTGCCGCGGCCGGCATACTCCACCAGGTAAATTGCCGCGAAAATGCCGAGCGGCCCCGCAATCAACAGAGAAAGCACCGCCATAATCAGGGTGTTGACAATCGACGGCAGCATCGAAACGTTCTCCGACGTATAAGTAAGAGAGAAGAGGCTGGGTTTCAAATTCGGGATACCGTTTACCAGAATGTACACAATAATAAAGAGCAGCGCTGCCGCCGTAACGGCCGCCGCCAATATCACCAGAAGATGCAGCAATGCCGAGAGCGGCGACCGCTTATACTCGCGCAGCCGATCCCGCAGCGTCTTTTTGTTGATCATCCCGGCAGAGGCTCTGCCCGCTTCTCCCGAGCTGGAAACGGGCGGACTGTTTTTCCTGAGCAGTTCCATAGTATATAACCATACCTTTCCGGCCCAAACTTAGGGTTCAGGCCTTCTTGCGCCGCAGCACCGACAGCAGCAGATTGATCATCAGGATAAAAACAAACAGCACAACCGCCGTGGCGATCAGCGCCTCCCGGTGGAGGTCGGCGGCGTAGCCCATCTCCTGCACGATGTTGGCCGTGAGGGTGCGCACCCCCTTCAGCAGCCCCTTGGGCATACGGGGCTGGTTGCCGGCCACCATAACGACGGCCATGGTCTCCCCGATGGCGCGGCCGATGCCGAGGACGATGCCGGCCAGAATGCCCGATTTTGCGGCCGGAAGAGTCGCGAAAAAGACGCTCCGCTCATGGGTCGCGCCGAGCGCCAGCGCCCCCTCATAATAGCTGTCGGGCACCGCGCGGATGGCCGACTCGCTCACCTCGATAATGGTCGGCAGAATCATAATCCCCAGCAGGACCGAGGCGGTCAGGATGCTGCTGCCGTTGCCCCCGAAATGCTCCCGCACAAAGGGCACCAGCAGGGTCAGGCCGAAAAAGCCGTATATCACCGACGGAATCCCGGCCAGAAGCCCGACCGCAGGCTTTAAAAACCGGTAAATCCCCCGCGGACAGAACCGCGCCATGTATATGGCGGCAAGAAGCCCCAGCGGCACGCCGACCACAATCGCCCCCGCCGTAACATAAATACTGCCGAGAATCATCGGAAGGATCCCATAGCTGGCCGGCGTGTCGGTCGGCGCCCACTTTGTGCCGCCCAAAAAGTTGAAAAGTCCGATTTTCGCCATGGCCGGCACGCCGCTGACAAACAGGAAAACACAGATCAGCGCCACCGCGAGGACGCTTGCCAGCGCCGCGATAAAAAAGACCAGCCGCATGGCTCCTTCTTTAAACTTCTGCTTTGTCAAACTACCATTCATCCCTTCACACAAATCGAGCCGCCGAAACGGAAAAATCGGCGCACCGCCTCATACGGCGGGACGGATGGTTTTTCCGGATACGGCTTCGGGGCGACAGGTTCTCCTATCGCCCACGCTTCGGCCTTACGCTTTTGTGTATAAAAAATATGATGTACCGGCGGGGAGGAGGCGCTTCTGCAGCATGCGGCGGGGGGGCGCAAAGCCCTTATGTCCGCTTGCCGCGGGGAGGCTTCTCCCCCTCTCCCACCGGCGATTGGGAGGGCTTTATCCGCCGATCTCGTCCCAGGCTTCCGCCGCGCCTGTGAAGATTTTGGCGATCTGCTCTTTTGTCAGGTTTTCGGTCGGATTGTCCTTGTGGACGATAACCGCGATTCCGTCCATGGCAATTTTGGTTTCGGTCAGAGTCTCCTTCTCGCTGTCCTTCAGCGCACGGGAGGCCATACCGATGTCGCAGGTGCCTTCCTTCGCGGCATTGATGCCGGAGGAGGAGTCGTTGGTCTGAATTTCAATCGTCGCATTGGGGTTTACCGCGAGGTAAGCCTCCTTCAGCTTCTCCATCACGGGGGAGACCGAAGAGGAGCCCGCCACTACGATTTTGCCCGACGGCTTGCTCCCGGCATAGGCCGAGCCGCCATCCAGCGTAACGCAACCGGCGTCAGCGACTATTTTTTGTCCGTCGGTGCTTAAGATATAGTCGACAAAATCCTGTGCAACCGCCGAAAGGTTGTCCTTGGTTGCGATGTTGAAGGGGCGGGAGAGGACGTAGCTGCCATCCTTGATCGCCGCCGCCGATGGCGTCACGCCGCCGACCTTCACAGCCTTGACCGTGTTGTTCAGCGAACCGAGAGAAATGTACCCGATGGCGTACTCGTTGCCGACAACGCTGCTCATGACCGCCTGGGTGCCGTCGATGATGACCGCCTCATCGGTGGTGTTATCGGTCTTTTTCCCATCCGCGTCCTTGGTCTGCACACCGGTCAGCTCGATAAAGGCGTCCCGCGTGCCCGAACCCTCTTCACGGGAGATTACCGTGATCGACTTTGTCGCGTCAAATTTTGTGCCGGCCGCACTGCCGGCAGAGCCGGCTCCCGACCCGGTCGAAGCAGTATCGCCGCCGTTCTGACATGCGGCCAAACAAAACACCATGGCCATAACCAGAAAAATTGCTGTTATTTTTTTCATACTTTTTCTCCTCACTTTCCGGCATTATCATAATCGGTATTTGTAAAATCATGAACAGAAGGTTTGTAAAATCGGTGTAAAGCCGGCCATCCTCCAAAAAATCTTTTGCCGGAATCCTTGCTCTACGCACAGAGTTTTGCAAACTGCCAGCATATTTTTTATTACGGAGCAAAGCGGAGTAACAAAAAATCTTTTGCCGGAATCCTTGCTCTACGCACAGAGTTTTTCAAACTGCCAGCTTATTTTTTATTATGCGCAGCTTTGGGGCATATTTGTCCCGCCCGGCCGGATATATTTATATGAGACAAACGCCGCTTTTCTCACATATGCCGATGCACCAAATTTTCGCAAAGCTCCCGGGGCGAAAGGAAATCCCCCAAAAGCTCCGGTAAGCAAAACGCCTCTTTCCTTAACCATTCTGCACATCTTACCGAAAAAAGGAGGCCGCTCCTTGAAAAACAAGTTGTTTTTAAAAAATGCCGCCACCCTCACCCTGACCTCCTTCATCATCCGGGGGATTGGCATTCTCTTCCGCATTTATATGGCGGCGCAGCTCGGCGCCGAAGGCATGGGACTGTACCAGCTGGTATTTTCGATCTACACCCTTGCGGCGGCGGCCGGATCCGGCCTCCCGGCGGCGGTCACAGCCAAAATATCCTCCATCCAAAACGACCGCAGCCGCCTGCGGCCGCTGCTTTTTGCCATGCTTGCGGCCGCCGGTGTGCTGAGTCTTTCGGGCGTCACCTTCTTTTTTGGAGCCGACGCCATTGCAGGCCTGCTGATCGCCGACGCGAGAACCGCCCTCTCCCTCAAAATTCTCTGCTTCAGCCTGCCGTTTATGGGCATGTCGGCCTGCATGCGCGGGTATTTCATCGCTGAGCACAACACCATCATCCCCTCCGCGGCGCAGATTTTTGAACAGCTTGTCCGCATCGGCGTCATCGTCGGCCTGCTGACCCTTTTCGGCAGCGCCGATCTGGAGACGGCCTGCGCCGCCGTTCTGTTCGGAGACAGCGTGGCAGAATTCTGCTCCTTTTTGTTTTTCCTGATTTCCATGTCGGTTTCCATCCGCAAGAAGCCGGCCGGCGGAAGGCTCTCCTCCTATCGGAGGGAGATGGTGGCCGCCTCCGCTCCGATCACCGGCAGCCGGTACCTGTCCACCCTGCTCCACTCGGCCGAAAACATGATTATTCCCGCCTGCCTCGCGGCCGGGATCGCCAGTCCGGAGGCGGCCGTGTCGGAGTTCGGGATGCTCAAGGGCATGGCCATGCCGCTGCTTTTCTTCCCGGCCTCCTTCCTGGGGGCACTGTCCACCCTTCTCCTCCCTGAGATTTCGGAAGCCGCAGCCTCCGGCAACCGGCAGAAGGTAAAAAGCGCCGCCGCCGGCGCGATCGGCATCACCCTGACCGCCTCCATCCCCATCATGGCCATTTTCTGGAGCTTCGGAGGGGAGATCGCCCTGCTGGTCTACGGCAGCGCGGGGGTCGGAAAAATTATGGTCGCGCTCGCGCCCATCGTGCCTTTTATGTATCTGGAAAGCGTCTGCGACGGAATCCTTAAAGGTCTGACCCAGCAAAAGCATTCCCTGCTCTATAACGTCATCGACTCGTCGGCGCGGATCGCGGCTATTTTTCTGTTTGTCCCGAAATATGGCATGACCGGCTTTTTGTGGATCATGATTTTCAGCAATATCTTTACCTCCTCCATGAATATCCGCCGGCTGCTCAAGGTGGCCGGACTGCGGCTGCCGCTTTGGCGGTTTGTCTTTCTGCCGCTGATGCTGGCCGGCGCGGGCGTCGGGCTCTCCCGGCTGCTCTGCCGCCCGCTCCCGGCCGGATGGCTCTCTCTCGGAGGCCGGATTTTTGTAACCGCCGGCGTCTACCTCGGGCTGACCCTCCTGCTTTGCAGGAAGCGGGGCGGCCCCAGCATCCTTTGGAAAATGTAGCAGCAAAAAAGGCCGCGTATAAAAAACCTGAAGGGGATACCGAAAAACCGGTATCCCCTTTCTATATAAAAAGGGCAGGCGGTACCAAACCTATCTCCCTTATCACCAGTTTATGAACCCGCGCCGGTTTGGTGCCAGACCTATTTGCTGTTTTTCAGCTTCCGGCGGATAAACATCTTTCGAAAATCGGTGGCATTGAAGGGAATGATGGGGTAAAAATAGCCCTTCCCGGTAAAGGTCTCGGTGCAGATCAGGGAAATGAGCATGAGAATCGCCCCGCCCAAAAGGCCCCACAGCCCAAAAAGCTGGGTCAAAATCAGCATCAGCACACGGAAGAATTTAAAAGCGTACCCCATTTCAAAGCTGGGCTGCGCATAGCTGGAGATGGCGACAAAGGCCATATACAGGATGATCTCCGCCGCGAACCAGCCCGACTGTATGGCGAAATCCGACAGCAGCAGACCGCCGATAATGCCCATCGCGTTGGACATCATGTTCGGCGTATTGGTAGAGGCCAGCCGCAGCGTGTCAATGACCAGCTCAAGCAGCAAAAACTGTGCCAGAACCGGCATGACAACCGGCTCGACAATTTTGATAAACTCAAACGATGGAGGAATCAGCTCCTCGTGATTCAGCAGATAGAGGAATATCGGGGGCAGAAACACGGTCATCAGACTGATCAGGATCCGGGCAATTTTCAGATAGCTGCTGGTAAGCGGCGGAAAATAATAATCGTCGGCCTCCTTCATAAAATCCGCAAAGCAAACCGGCAGGATCATCACGCTCGGGCTGTTATCTATCACCACCGCGATCCGTCCCTCCATCACACAGGCGGCGGTGTAATCGGGCCGTTCGCTGAACTTGACCTTTGGGAAGGGATTGATCCAGTGATAGTCCACCGCCGCCTCACAAATGGCCTCCTGCGTCATGGAGACGCTGTCGACCCGGATGGACTGCAGCTTTTTGCGGACCTTCTCCACCTCCTGCGGGTGCGCCAGACCGTCGATATAGACCAGCGCGACATCCACCCTGGACATGCCCCCGACCTGCATGTGCTGCACCCGGAGGGCGCAGTCCCGGATCCGGCGGCGAATCATGGCGGTGTTCATGACCAGCGTTTCTACAAATCCGTCGCGCGAGCCGCGGAGCACCTTCTCCTTCTCGGGCGGCTCGACCCCCCGCATGGGATAGGTTCTCGCGTCCACCAGAAGGCCGTCCGGCATCCCGTCAATCAGAATCAGCGTCTGCCCCGAAAGGACCCCGGTAATCATTTTGTCCACATCCGGTTCGACGTCCGCCTCTACATAAGGCATAAACCGTTGGGCAAACTGATCCATGTCGGGCGTGGTTTGCAGCTGGTCGGCCGTCAGCCCGATCAAAAACTGCAGAACCTTCTCAAACACGCCGTCCTTCATAAACCCGTCCACAAAGTAGAAGGAGGCCGGCCGCTCGCCAATGACAATATCTCTCGCAACCAGGTCAAAGCTTTCATCCGGATGAAGCTGACCGCGGATAATCTCCCGATCCTCTGCCTGTCTGCCGGTAAGCTGCATAAGGGTACCATCCTCTCATAAGAAATCCTACCGGTAGTATGCCTCCGCAAAGCGGCGCTATGCATGTGTATGGCGCCGGATATTTTATCCCGTACAGGTTGCAAAAGGAAATGCGGTATTATTTGTATATAACGCCCGTTATTCTTTACAAAAGCATTAAAATCAGAACAAATTTTATAGAATATGCATAAATATATCCTGCATTTTCGTTGCAATAGGCTATTGTAATCCCGCCGGATATATCGTATTATAATATGGAGTACCGATCAGGCGCGCAGACTCGCGCCGCTTTGCAATGCGCTCAAACCTTTTTTCGAAAGGATGGATATTATGCGAAAATACACAATAAAAGAGCTTGGTGCTTTAATAGAGGCAAAGCTCTCCCACAATTTCGGCACCATGCCGAAGCAGGCCTCCGATGAAATATTTTACAAGGCCTGCGTCATGGTCGTGCTGGACATTATGCGCGGCCTGCACCAGGGCTTTATGGAGGAGGCCGAGAAAAAATCCAGCAAGATGGTTTATTACCTCAGCATGGAGTTTTTGATGGGGCGCTCCTTGAAAAACTCCCTCTACAACCTGGGGCTGGAGGAAAATCTCGGCAAGGCGCTGGCCAAATACGGCGTCAAGCTGGAGAATCTGTATGAGCTTGAGCCGGACGCAGGGCTGGGCAACGGCGGCCTCGGCCGGCTGGCGGCCTGCTTCCTCGACGGACTGTCGACCGGCGGGTATCCGGCCATGGGCTACTGCATCAAATACGATTACGGCATCTTCCGGCAGAAGCTTGCCGACGGATATCAGACCGAGATGCCCGACTTCTGGCTTCCGGGCGGAAGCGTCTGGCTGGAGCCGCACCCCTCACACGAAGTGGAGGTCAAATTCGACGGCTATGTGAAGGAGAGCTGGTACGACACCCATCACAGCGTCGAGCTGATTGACCCCACCGTGGTCAAGGCGGTGCCCTACGACCTGATGGTGGCGGGCAAGGACGGCCGCGGAGTCAATGTCCTGCGCCTCTGGAGCGCGAAGGCGGACGAGGGCTTTAACATGAACCTCTTTAACCAGGGTGATTATGTTAAGGCGCTCGAGCGCAACGCCATGGCCGAGGTCATCAGCAAGGTCCTCTATCCCGAGGACAATCATATGGAGGGCAAATCTCTCCGCCTGCGGCAGCAGTATTTTCTGGTCTCTGCGTCGGTGCAGGATATTCTGCAGCGGCACCTCGAAAGATACGGCACGCTGGACAATCTGCATGAAAAGGCGGCCATCCATATCAATGACACCCACCCGGCTCTGACCATTCCCGAACTGATGCGGTATTTCCTGGATGAGTGCGGCTACGACTGGGATGCGGCATGGGACATCGTCTGCAAGACGACCGCCTATACCAACCACACCGTCATGCGGGAGGCGCTTGAGTGCTGGCAGACCAACCTGTTCGAGCAGCGTATTCCCCGGATCTATCAGATCGTGCGGGAGATTGACAACCGCTTCCGCCGTCAGGTGTGGGAGCAGACCAGCGATGCCGACTATGTCGAGCGGACGGCCATCATCAGCGGAGGCGTCATCCGGATGGCCAACCTCTGCGTAGCCGCCTGCCACAGCGTCAACGGCGTGTCCGAGCTGCACAGCAATATTTTGAAGGAGACGGTTTTCGCCGATTACTACAACCTGACGCCGGGCAAATTCACCAACGTCACCAACGGCATCGCCCACCGCCGCTGGCTGAACCAGTCCAACCCGGCACTCTCCTCCCTGATTACCGAGCTGATCGGAGACGGATTTACAACCGATGCCGCCCAGCTGGAAAAGCTGACCGCCTTTACCGAGGACAGCACGGTTCTCTCTCGTTTGGGGGAGATCAAGCGCGCCAACAAGGAGCGGCTGGCCTCCATGATTCAAAAGGAATATAACATCAGCGTCAATCCCGGATCCATCTTCGACATGCAGGTCAAACGCCTGCACGAGTACAAGCGTCAGCACCTCAACGCGCTGAACATTTTGTCGGAATATCTGTATCTGAAGGCCAATCCGAAGGCCGACTTCACCCCGAAAACCTATATTTTCGGGGCCAAGGCAGCCCCCGGCTATATGGTCGCCAAGCAGATCATCCAGATGATCTGGCAGCTCGGCCAGCTCATCAATAACGATAAGGAGATCGGCGGCCGGATCAAGGTCGTGTTTATGGAGGATTACCGCGTCACTCTGGCCGAGCGGATGATGCCGGCGGCCGAGATCAGCGAGCAGATTTCCCTCGCCGGGACGGAGGCGTCGGGCACCGGAAACATGAAGCTGATGATGAACGGCGCCATCACGCTGGGCACCGAGGACGGCGCAAATGTTGAAATCCACCGCGCGGTCGGGGATGAAAACATCCTGATTTTCGGCCTCCGCACCGAGGAGGTGGAGGCGCTTCGCGCGGCCGGCTACAATCCGTCCGGCTACTACGCCAACAACCCGCAGCTGAAGAGCGCCATCGACTTTATCTCGCGCGGAATCGGCGGGCACGATTTTAGCAGCCTCGCCCAGTCGATGATGAACACCGACTACTACATGGCGCTGGCCGATTTCGCCGATTATCAGAAAGCGCAGCAGACGGCAAGCGCCCTCTACCGCGATCAGGAGAAATGGAACCGCATGTCCCTTATCAACATTGCGAAATCGGGGCGGTTCGCCGCCGACCGCGCCATTGCCGACTATGCCAAAAACATCTGGCAGGTCACGCCGGCGCGCTGACCCTCTCCAAGGTTTTATAAAAAAACAGGCATGGCTTTTTTTCAAAGTCATGCCTGTTTTTTTAAAAATGCGATTTTCTCCTTCGAAAACGCTGTTTTTCAGTCCTCGTCCAGCTCGGCCTCGTCCCCCGGAATCTCCCGGGAATCGAGCCACTCGCTGTTGGGTCGGCAGAGCAGCCGCCCGTCGAGATAAGCCTGCTGCAAATTCAGAATCGTCTGCCCCTGATAATTGCCCGAGTGGGTCAGCTCGACCACCAGCGCCGCGTCCGGCCGGTTGTCGTTCTGCAATGCGAGCGGCAGCATCAGGCTCATCACATTCCGGGTCGGGAAATAGCAGGGGATGGCCGTTTTAAAATTCCAGCGCACCTGCTTTCTGGCCAGCTCGACCGCGTCCTCCAGCCGGTTGCGCATCCGGTTGAAGAGGCGGGGCACCGACGCAATCAGAGCGCTCAGCTCGGCATAGCGCCGCCGCCGCTCCTTCCAGTCGGAGGTCGCCGCAATTCGGTTGATCAGCTTCTGCGCCTCCTGCGCGCCGCGGCACTCCTCCCGCACGAAATCCAACGGCAGCCGGGAAATGTTGTCCAGCAAAATGTGGGTGTAATCGGTGTGCAGCTCCTTCTCCAGATCGAAGAGCAGATCCTCCCTGCGCTCGAAGTAGGAGGCCGGCTGAGGCAGCGGATTAAAGCAGTCCACCAGCCGCTTGCCGACGCCGCGGCCGGCAGCGGTGCAGAACTCTACAAAACGCCAGCCGGTGTTCTGCTGCTCAGCATTGATCTGCGCCTCAAAGCAGGCGTAGAGGTCGTCGTAATACGGCGTGACCAGCCCGGTGTTGAAGGCGGCGAAGGTTTTATCCTCCGAAATGCAGACCTTGTCCTCCAGCTGCAGGCGGTAAAAGGTATACTGGATGTATTTCTGCAAAATAAAATAGCTGCCGCGCCGCCCGTTTTCAAAATCCCATTTTTCCGGAAGCGCCTTTGTGGCCAGCTCCTCCAAAAAGCTCTGCCACGGGCCGAGAAAGGCAAACTGCTCCAGCATTTTTGCGGGATTGGTTCGGGTGTTCCGGTCAATCCCCGCGAAATTCAGGCACCAGATGTTGTCGCCATAGTCCGACTCCCGGATGGAAGCGATCATCGCGTCTCCGCTCTGGCTGGTCCGGTTGAGCGAGAAGATGTACGCATCCCCGCGGCGACGGAATTCCCCCGTCCGCCGGGCGATCCGATAGCTCTCCCGCAGGTCGTCCAGAACCTCCCGGGAGGGCTGCGCCTCCACCCCGGTCAGCTCCTGATTCAGCCGTGCCAGCGCCTGAGGCAGCAGCGTGACCGTCTCATCCAGCTCCTCCGGCAGCGGGAGTGCGGCGCCGGCCGCGTCCGCCGTTTTTTTCTGTTCCGGCTTCTGCATGTCCCAGGGCGGCATCGGCCGGATGGTAACCAGCGTCTGCGGCACGCCGCTGATCATCACATCCTCCAGCGTCAGAAAATCGGTCAGCGTTTTCAACAGCTCCTTCATTTTAGAGAAGCCGTACCGCTCCTTGGTATGCCCCGACTCGTTCAGCACCTGACTGACCCGGGCCATATGCAGCTTTTCCCCCGTGGGGAAGGCGGCGCAGAGAGAAAGATAAATCTCCCGCCGCAAAGCCTCCCCCGGGGCGCCGTCCGGCAAGGAGGCGGCAGGCGCCGGCTCCTCCGGCTGCAGCTCACTCTGCGGCCGCAGAACCAGATGCCACGCCTTTCCGTCGGTGTCCTTGTACAAATTCTCCTGCAAAAGGATTTGTGCGTGGGGCGCAAAAAAGCTGCGCGCCGACCCCTCCTCCCGCAGAGAGCCATCCTGCTGCGCGCGGTGATAAGCCTCGGCAATCTCGGCCAGGGCGGCCTCCCGCCCGCAGCCGGCCAGTGCGGCATATCCGGCCAGCGACTTCGCCGGGATGTTGACCTGCTCCGCAAAGGCGTGGGTGATATCCTTCTCCGACGCCGGGGCGGCCGCCTGCCGTTTGTCCCAGACGTGCAGAATGACCTCCTGCTTCGGGGGCGCGGCGCCGTTCGGCGTCTCCACCAGGGTCACGAACTCACCCAGATCCAGCAGCAGGGGCTTCATCCTCGCATAGCCGTACTTCCGGCTGGTAAGGCCGTTTCTGGTCAGCCAAAGACTGACGCTGGCCAATGGGATTTTGGTCTCCGGCTTAAATTTCTCGAGCAAAAGTGCATAGATATGTTGTTTATCCTCTGTACGAATCATATCCGTTCCTTTCCTGTTTTTTGAAGGGAGGCGCTAAAAGCCCCTCCCGGATGCGAAAAAAGCGGCCGGAGGCAACGCCTCCGTCATCCTCTCCGCCCGCTCCGCCGCGCTCGCCTACCGGGCGGACTTTCTGGCCGCCGCCTTTTGCAGGAAGCGGTCGCCGGTTACAACAAAGCGCTCGTGCCGGCCGCGGCCGACCTCCCCCTGCTGGTCACGGACATGAATCTCAAACACCAGGCGGCGGCCGTCCACTTCAATCAGCCGACTCTCGGCCGTGACGGTCATTCCGACCGGCGTAGCGGCCAGATGCTCCAGATTCACCAGCGTTCCAACCGTCGTCTCCCCCGGATTCAAGTAAGAGGCGACGCTGCGGCTGGCCGCCTCCTCCGCCAAAGCGACCATGGCCGGTGTGGCAAAAACCTCCAGCTCCCCGCTTTTCATAACGCGTGCGGTGTTTTCCGCCTTTACCTCCACCTCGGCCGTACCGATTATTCCCGTTTGCAGCATTGTGATTTTCTCCTTCCTTATGACACATCCGCCGGCAGAGGGATACGCTTAACGCCTCCCCGCCGTTTAATAATCTGTAGATATTATACGCGTTTTTTTCAAAACAGTAAAGGGCACATTTTCTTTTCTGTATTTTTTACTTGACACCGACTTTAGAAACCTTTATAATATACCCTGCGCACTGCGGAAGGGATTTTCCCTTCCATGCGTTCGCCAACGGAATATGGAGACGTATCGAAGTGGTCATAACGGGACTGACTCGAAATCAGTTGAACCGCAAGGTTCCGTGGGTTCGAATCCCACCGTCTCCGCCAGAAATCACGCCAGTAGTCGGTTTTTCCGGCTGCTGGCTTTTCTTTTTCAGTTCTGTGCAAAGCCCAAGCCATTGAGCATTGCATCAGCCGAAGTCAGCTTCGAGCTGTAATCCAGATGTGCGTAAATGTTCGCCGTAGTTGAGAAGTCGCTGTGACCAAGCCATTCCTGAATCTGCTTCATGGGAACACCGTTTGCCAGAAGAAGCGAGGCACAGCTATGCCGGAGATCGTGATACCTGATCTGCCTCATCCCCTTCGCCTTGAGCAGCTTCGGAAAGCTCTCTGTGACGTAGTGAGGCTTGATTAGATCGCCAATCTCATTGACACATACATACTCAAGATAGTCCTTGATGTAGCTGCGTCCGCACAAGCGGCGGTTTTCCTGCTGCTCTTCTTTCAGGGTGAGAAGTCTTTCCCGCATGAAAGGAACAAGAGGCAGTGTTCTCATACTCGATTTGGTCTTTGTGGTGTCCGACGCAACCAGAACGCGCTTGCCGTCGAGATCACAGGAAGTAACCGTATGACGAATGGTGATGGTGTTCTGGTCAAAGTCGATGGCATCCCATTTCAGACCGATTGCTTCGCTCCGGCGTAGACCGTAGAACGCACCGAACAGAATCGGAAGCTCAAGTTTGCTTCCCTTTGCAGCCTCGAAAAGAGCGTTGACCTCATCGGCATCATAGAAACTGCCGACGTAGCGGTCTTTTTTCGGACGCTCAACCTTATCCGCCGGGTTTACATCAATCAGGTCAATCTTCACGGCATACTTGAGAGCCTTGTGAATGTTGGCGTGATAATGAATGACCGAGGACGGGCTGACACGCTCAAGCTCACTCAGGTAAAACTCCTGAATGTCTTTTGCGGTCAGGTTCTTGAGCGTCACTTCCTTTTCGCGGAAGTACGGTGCTACAATCTTCTTAACCGTAGTCGAGTATGAAGCGAATGTCGGGACTGCAACCGAGCTTTTGATGATGTCGAGCCACTTTTCCATATAGTCCGCGAACAGAATGTCTCCGTTCATGACCTTCGGCTCTTCGGGATTGAAATTGCGTCGTGCGTCCATCAGGATCGCTTCGGCGCGTTTTTTGTTTCCCTTCACAGTAAGCCCGGTGGAAATCCACTTGGTCTTTCTTTTTCCGAGAGAATCGGTGTAGTTCAACACGGCGTAGTAATATCCGCTTTTTTCGCGGAGATGTCCTGCTACCATAATTATCCTCCTTCGTTGTAGCAGAGACACCTACCTGATACCGTGCTTCTATTATACCAGAACCGGGTTCGAATTGGAGGACCTCTGCCGAACATTTTTTGTAAACAAATTGAGTCCAAGCATTACGCCGTGACTGCTTCTCCGCAACCGATGCAGAGAAACGTGAAAAGATGAGCCTTCGGAATACGATAGGCTCTGCCAACTTTGAGGCAGCAGATTTTGCCTTCCCGCAGGATGCGGTAGCCGGTCTTTGTGCTGATGCTGAGTATTTCGCACATCTGCTCAATGCTCATCACATCGGGATAGTCTTTCAGCATGAGCTTGTAGGCATCGCGCTGAGAAATGGTTGATGCGGTATTCACCCGTCTCACCTCCACAAGATTTGATTTTGCTTTATCAGCAAAAGGATAGGCAGCAGTCTTTTTTGAATAGACTGCTGCCCATAGTTTTTGATGATAAAGCCCTTTCGGGCGTTTTCATATTATTTATCCTTCCGGCATATTTGCAGCTCGCGCCCCTGCCGAATCGGGAATGCTGCGGACTACCAATGGTCAATCGGTATCATGGGACTCTCACCCCTC
>OMNU01000480.1_pt1 | contig 18320 bp, 19 predicted proteins | sample 1673511 | NCBI WGS metagenome assembly OMNU01 (sample SAMEA103958113, study PRJEB25191) | human gut metagenome | reverse complement strand
CAAATAAAACGGCAAGCTTTGAGCAGATTTCGCTCCCGGCTTGCTTTTTTTATGAAAAAACATTCACAAAGTTTAGAAGGCTGTTTTGTCAAATATCACGAAATGTGATAAACGACAAAGCGGCCTTTTTTTATTTCTCAAGAAAGGACGTGATACCCATGTGGCAGATGTACTATATAAAAAGGAAACAAAACGAACGGAGGAAAAGTCAATGAATGAAAAATTGATAATCAACACTAACCTGCTTCGCAAAGAGGCAGAATTTAAGACAAAGTCCTGTGCGGTGGAAAAAGCGATAGCAGTTTCTCATGCTGAGTTTGATAATTTAAAAAGGCATCCCTTGCAGGACAATGACCTGATCGCTGAGAACACAGATTTGATGTACTGCGACAGAGATGATATTTATCATTGTCTGCTGATCTACGATGAGGAACAGGGTGACGGTCTGCTGATCGAAGCTGAAGGCTCATCCTACGCTAGATACGTTCAGTATATTCCAAACGCAAAGCTGTTGTACGAAAATCATATTCAGACGCATTTGCAGGAAATGAAATTTTACTGTCCCCTTGAGATCAGCAGAGTACCTGAATGTTGGTCTGATGAGGAATACGAAAAAATCTCCTCCTATGAAGCTTCTGCTTACAAATCGGAGATAAATCATTTTATCAGCGATTTCAATTTGCCCGAAGAAAAAGAGCGAGGTCTGATGCATTGGTACGATAGAGGCAATTCTGTTGACCGAAAGGTGTTTTCCGCATTTATGTCGGTCGAAGAACATAACGGAGAACTTGTGGGAGTAGTCACAGCAAACGTTCACGGTCAGCTTACGGAAGATGAACTTGAGGATCTCCGTGAATATTGTACCGGGCAGTTAAGCGACGGCGCAGGAGAGAGTCTGGAGCAAAGACCGATAAAAACTCCCGACGGAGAAATTTATATCAGCTTTTGGAATTCCGACAAATGGTTTTTGCAGACGGAGGAAGAAATGAACAGCGATCAGTTTGAGGACATGACCGAAGAACCCGATATGGGAATGACGATGTGAGGTGTTATATGATTTACAACGAAAAGAAAGTAGAAACGCTTAGACAGAGATATCCCGAAGGAACTCGGATATGCCTTGACAGTATGGATAACGATCCCCGTCCGATTCCACCAGGTACTAAAGGCATAGTTCAATTTGTGGACGATGCGGGTACTCTGCACTGTAAATTTGATAACGGAAGAACGCTTGGGGTTATCCCCGATGTGGATAAGTTCCATAAAATCGCTCAGGAACAGAGTCAGATTGATAAGCAAACAGAGGAAAATATTGAGTGCGAGGAAATTACAGAAACGGAAGATCTTGAAGAAAACGAAGAAATGAATATGTCAATGTAACGGTTAAGTTTTGAAAAAGACTTAGCCGTTTTTTTATTACAAAAAGGAAAGGAACGGTGATAAATGATAAAATATTTCGAAGCGTTTGCAGGAATAGGAGCGTTCCGTTCGGCTTTTGAAAAAGTAGGCGGGTTTGAGTGCGTCGGATGGTGTGAAATTGACAGATTCGCACAGAAAGCCTACAGAACGCTGTATGACACAAAGGGGGAAATTTTTTATGAGGACATCACAAAAATCGATTACGGAAATATGCCGGATTTTGATCTGCTCGTTGGAGGCCCGTGCTGCCAATCGTTCAGTGTCGCGGGGCGCAGACTCGCTTTTGAGGACGATAGAGGAAACCTGTTTTTTAACTATATCCAAATCCTTGAAGCCAAGCGCCCCCGTTACTTTATCGCTGAAAACGTACCCAACCTGCTTGGTATATCGCAGGGGGAATGTTTCAGAATCATCCTTGAAAAGATTTCTGAACTGGGGTATAGTATGTGCTGGCGCGTGCTTAACTCTGCCGGATTCGGAATACCGCAGTCAAGAAGAAGGCTGTTCCTTATCGGATATCTTGGAGACAAATGTCCCTCAGAAATACTGGCTTTCGGAGGAAATGATGAGGAAAATTGCGAAAAAAGAAAACCTGAACAGCTGATAGGCGGCAGTCAGGGTTCGAGAGTTTATTCCACAGACGGCACGGCTGTTACGCAATACAGCGGTTCGGGCGGCATGGGCGGTAAAACGGGACTTTATTTCATAGACTGCAATCCCGATCCTCAGATGACAGACATTGCAAGATGTGTTACCGCACGTCAGAACAGCGGAGTATCTCATCATAGAGGAGAACATTCCGCTGTTTTTTGTGATTTGAACGAAAATCCGCAGATTACAGAAAATGCCCGATGTCTGCATACAAGAATGGATTTGGGAGTAACAAACGAAACTCACAAAGGCGAACGTTCGGGAGTGCTTGAAGAAGCTCCTAGGGCGATAATCAACCCATTTAAGGAAACTACCCGACAGAACGGTCGCAGAATAAAAGAACCTAATGAACCGATGTTTACGCTCACGGTTACGGACAGACACGGAATAGTACACAAAGGCAGAATCCGCAGGCTTATGCCTGTGGAGTGCTGGAAATTGCAGGGATTTACAAAAGAGCAGTTTGAAAAAGTCGCTGAAGCAGGTATGTCCGACGCACAGCTTTACAAGCAGGCAGGAAATTCAATTACGGTAAATGTGGTTGAAGCTATTGCAAGAAATTTACTGAAATTTGACGAGGAGGAAAACGCAAATGAAGAATATGATAAAAATATTTGAAAATGACGAATTCGGAAAAGTGAGAACAGTCATTAAGGACGGCGAACCGTGGCTTGTAGGAAAAGATGTTGCGGAAATTTTAGGGTATTCCAACACAAGGGACGCTCTTTCACGTCATGTGGATACCGAGGATAAAACCACCGTCGTGATTTCCGACAGTGGTTCAAATTACAAGAGCAAGACCACTATTATCAATGAAAGCGGCTTTTACAGCTTAGTTCTCTCAAGCAAAATGCCGAGAGCCAAAGAGTTCAGGCGTTGGGTGACCGCCGAAGTCCTCCCCACCATCAGACGCACCGGCGGCTACGTTTCCAACGAGGATATGTTCATCAAAAACTATCTCTCCTTTCTCGACGAGCCATACCGTGACCTGTTCCGACTTCAAATGACCATTATCAACAAGCTGAACGAGCGTATCCGCCACGATCAGCCGCTGGTGGAGTTTGCGAATCAGGTGTCAAACACCAATAATCTTATCGACATGAACGTTATGGCAAAGCTTGCAAGAGCCGAAAATATCCCTGTCGGCAGGAACAAGCTTTACGGCTGGCTGAAAAGAAAGGGAGTTCTTATGGCGAATAATCTCCCCTATCAGACTTTTATCGATCGCGGATATTTTTCCGTAAAGGAGTCGGTGTTTGAAACTGCGACTATGACCAAGACCTATCAGCAGACGTTTGTGACAGGAAAAGGGCAAAGATTTGTGATCACTCTGCTGAGAAAATATTATGGGAAGGAGGTTTTGCAATAATGGAGATAATAAGTGTTTCTTTACACGATCTGAGAAAAATGAATAACAGCGAGGCTCTTATCCTGCAAGGCTGCGGCGGTGACCTTAAAGAATGGGTTGACGGCATAAACGATATGCTGACCGAAATCGGAATATTGCAGAATGAAAGTCGATTTGAAAAGGCGTATAGCTTTCATAATGAGGATCTTACCTGTTTGCTGTTTCCGTTTGATGACGTTCAGCTTGATATCGGTAAGCTTGCAATGTGGAGATTGCATACACACGAGCAGTTCGGAGGTACATGGCTTTCCGATTATGTTCCGAACAGACTTGGCGGTTTTGTTTCGGAAAAAGAACAAAAACAGAATGAAGATTGCAGTCCTATGGAAGAAACCGAAGATTTAGGAATGGAGATGATGTAATGGTGTATTTATTCACAGGAATGATAATCGGAGGGATTATCGGACTGACGGTCGGCAGCCTTGCTGCGGCTTTTAAGGCAGCTGAAAAAGAGATCGCACGTCTGGACAAGGAGGTAAGTGATGCACACAAACAGAATTAAAGCTAAAGTTGACTTCAAGTTCTGCCTCGGCAGTATTCCAGCAATGCTGAGAGCCACAAAGCCCGTACTTTCGGAAAGGCAGTACAAGGAGCTGTGTAACGAGGTCAATAAAGCCAACGGCTACCTTGAACAGAAACGCATCATATTCAGCTATGTTGACCCGATAATCAAGGGTTGAAAATACAACAAATGAAAATCAGCGGGCAGGCAGTATAGTTCATATCAAATTTGAACGTAAATTGCGCCGTCCGCGCTAGGACAAGGTTGTTTTGCCAACAGCAGATAAAAATCTGGTGCTTGCAAAGCGACTTTTCTGCTGTTGGTATAAACAGCAGAAAGGAAAAAAATGAACAGTTTTATGTCATGGGTAGGCGGAAAGAAAGCGTTGCGTGACGCCGTGCTTGCTCGCTTTCCTCCATATTATGAACGGTATATCGAGGTTTTCGGGGGCGCAGGCTGGGTGCTTTTTCGCAAACCGCCCGGTATGGATTTTGAGGTATACAACGATTTTAACGGAAATCTTGCCAATCTTTATCGCTGTGTCAGGGACAAGCCGAATAAGCTGAAATACAAACTACGGTATGTCCTCGATTCTCGTGAAGATTTCGATTGGATTGCTAGTCTTCACAAGCGAGGTCTGTTCAGCAGATTTCGTGATGTTGACAGGGCGGCAAAGTTTTATCAGCTTATTAGATACAGCTACGCAAGTGGACTTGACAGCTTTGGAAGTCAGCCGCATTCAATATGGTCGGATTTTCCGATGATAGACTTGGCGGCAAGGAGATTGCAGAAGGTAGTAGTTGAAAACAAGGATTTTGAAAAGCTCATCAGGCAGTACGACCGCCCTGTCAGCTTTTTTTATTGCGATCCGCCGTACTTTGCAACTGAAAACTACTACAAAGACGTTGGTTTTAAAACCAAGGATCATATTAGGCTCAGGGATTCGCTAATGGATATCAAGGGCAAGTTTCTTGTTTCCTACAATGACTGTCCTGAAATCCGTGAACTTTGGGATAAACCTAATATTCACATCGAGGAAATTTCAAGAATAAACAACCTTGCACAAAGATACGATGGAGGTTCGCAGTATGCGGAGCTTTTAATTTCAAATTACGATACAAGCGAGAGATTACGGGCGGTTCGCCAACTTTCGCTGTTTGACGATGAAACAGACAATTTTGGAGGTATAATTTTATGAAAAAAATAATTTTTGCACAAGTAATGGCAGACAACGGAAAAAGCGTATTTTCGGGGCTTTTTGATGAAAACGGCGATCCCGTAAGCGTAGAAACGGAGTGCGATGATAGCGGAGTGACGCTTACGATATGGCGAAATGCTCCCGAAAGAGAACGCCGTGACTGCGGTATCTCAGAGGAAGAGATTGAGAGGACTTGCGCTATGCATGATGACTGCAGTGATTGTCCGCTGTGGGATTATTGCAATGAAGATGAGGAGGTTGTATCATGAGTTATCTTTATAGACATTCTTTTGAAAACGCTGAACAAAGCGGAGAGATCGAGGCATACCGTGAAAGTCAGAAAGAAAATATCCGATGTAAAAATGCGATAGAAAAAGCTATTGCGGATAATTTTGACGGCTATTATTTAAGCGATACAGCGGTCAGGACAGCGCTTGCCGATTTCGGTTATGACCGCACAATGTGGGTGCTGGCGGTAAGTATTCTGAATAAGAATGATGACGGACGTTTCTCACATGAAAATAAGGAGTGGGCAAGGTCTGTTATCCCCCCATATATTTCCCAAAAAGAAATGCGGGAATATTGCGTTGATTCTCATCCTGCCGTGCTTAACGGCTTTATCGATGAGGTCAGAAAGGAATATAGCAAGCTCGGACTTGTGGGAGAAAAGCAGTGCGTTCACTCCGATAAGCCGCAGGACTACGAAAGAAAGCTGTTGATCCTTAAGCCGGAAATTCTTAATGAGCAGTTCAAGAGCCCCATAAATCAGTATTTCTACGCAACGGGAGGTTTTGGCTGCGATCCCGAAAAATCGGGCAGAAAGGTGTTCGGGCAGTTTCTTGCGGACGGCGAGAAGGCGCATTTTTACCGTGAGGATTTCTGCGGAGTTGCGGACTATGATCAGATTCCAAAATGGGCAGTTGAACGGCTTGCGCAGATAGAAGCTCCGCAGATGAAAATACGCATATTTCAGATCGATCACGACAAGGACAGTAACAAGCTTGCTTTTATGAATTATGATTACGCACAGGCACACGGCGGCGTGGATTCGTCCATATACCGTCAGATCTACGGCGGTACGGTAAACTGCAAAAGCCTTGAAAGCGTTTTTGCCCTCTGCAATTCGGACAAAACACCTCCCGGATATTACGGCGAGTCGATGTCCGTTTCTAATGTTATAGAGGTCTGTGAGGGCAAAAATAAAGGTTTTTACTTCTGCAACAGCGTTGGATTTAAGCCTATTGACTTTGATATTACTCGGACAGACCATAATGATATGATGAAAATTCTTGTAGTGGAGAACGGCAAAACACCATATAAAGCGGAAATTCGGCACGATATCCATGCTATGCAGTCTGTGGTCGAAGGCTGTATCGAGCCGATATATTTCGAACCAAAGCAGGACGCTCTTGTCTGGTGCAACGACGAGTTTCTGCTGAATAATTCCGAACCAAACAGAATGGTTGGAGATTGTCTCGTTCACGGTACTTTTTATGTGTCGGGAAACTGCAAAAACGAATACGGCGAATGGGACAGCTGTTCGCTTACCGACGAGCAGATCGAGAAATATTCTGAAATATTTGAAACTCCCGTTATTGTATTTGAGCAAGCGGAAGAACTGACCGAGGATTTTGAGGAAGCGGAAGAACCCAAATTTACAATGTCATAAACGAAAGGATCAGGTGATGCAGATGAAAATTTCAGCGACTATCAACAGACTTGTGGACAAACAGGATTCATCGGTAAAAGCGTATGCCAGCGTGACAATAGACGGAATGTTTGCAGTTCACGGACTGAGAGTAATGGAAACCGAGAAAGGCAGATTTGTAAATATGCCCTCAACTTCATACACAGACCGTGACGGCAACAAACAGTATTCGGACATTTTTCACGCAGTCACAAAATCGGCGAGAAATGCGCTTAATCAGGCTGTTCTGAATGCTTACGATGTCAAACTTCAGCAGATACAGGCAACAGAGATTGAGGTTGAAAATACTCCCGACGAGGAAATGTCCGACGAGCCTGCGGATGAACCTGAGCCTGAGATAGCAATGTGAAATATCTCACAAAAGAATACTGTATACTTTGTTGCTTTGGTAGAATTTCTTTGAAAAGACTGGATTATGATGTATCTCTGTGATATAGTGAAAGAAACAAATTTATCGGGGTGATACTATGAAAAAAGCGATAACGATCTTAGCTATATGCAGTCTTCTGCTCACGGCTTGCGGACAGATAGACGATACAGAATCCAAATCGGAAACTACTACTGCAATTGCTTCCGAAAGCACGGCTGGCGAAGATACTGCGGAAACTTCATCGGCAAAAGAAGAAAAGGATACAAGCGAAGCCACAACTACTACGAAAAAGAGTTCGCAGACGGTATCCTCATCTTCAAAGCCGACGGGTATTACTGTAACTACTACAAAGAAATCAGGTTCGTCAGGTGCTTCGGGAAACTCAATTCAGGGACAAAACAATTCCGTGCAGAATAATAACGGTCAGGAAAATAACTACCAGCCTGAACAGAATAGTCAGCAGACCTATAATTCGCCGTCCGATAACAATCAGAGCAATAACGGTGCGCAGCAGAATAACCAATCGTCTGACAATAAGCCTCAGAATAACAACCCTTCTCCTCCCGTTACAACGGCAAAGCCTGCGGTGACAAATCCGCCGACTACGACTACACCAAAGCCGCAGACTGAACCTCCGGAAGATATAATTGAAGATACAACAAGCCTGCAAAGTGTTTTAAATTATGTAAATTCGCTTGGAAGAACAACCGATGAATATTACAATATAGGTGCAGGCTTGGGGCACGACGGTTCTGATTATGGAAAAGCCGAAGCTGTTTACAATTGGATCAGAGGGAACGTCAGCGGAAATTGTCAAGTATTCTCAGCAGCAACAATGTACGCTTGTAAAGGCGTGGGACTTGAATGTCGGTATGCGTTTTTCTCACCGGATGCCTGGTACGGTCATATGGCAAACTTGGTATGTGTGGAGGGAACATGGTATGTGTTCGATACACAGGGCGGCAGATTTTTAAAATCAGATAAATACGGTGAAATAACCCGAATATTTGATGAAAATGATAATACAATTGAAATTTCGATAAGCGAATCGGCTTATTGATAATATGTAACAAATATGCAAGTGAGAGAGCCGAAGAAATTTCGGCTCTTTTTCTTTGCGTGAAATCAAAGGAGAAATGTACTTTATGTTTAAAATTAAATCAAAGATTTTAAAGAAACTTAGCGCAGGGTTCATGGCAGGACTCTGCGCTTTTTCAATGCTCGGCTCTACAATGAGCGGAGTAATTACTGCAAATGCCGCAAGTACTTCGACCGAAAACTCTGCGTTTCCGTCTTCCGATACGGTGATCGCAAAGGCGGCAACTTTGCTCGGAACACCGTATACATTTGGGAATAAGGGGTACTGGTACGCATACAATCAGGGACAGTATACTCCTCTGTCGGTGCAGACGATAAATAATCTCGGCATCGACTGTTCGGGACTTGTGTACTATACGCTGACGCAGCTTGGATACAAAACATCGGGTTTTTCATGGAATAATCCTGTTCCCGTTGATACCGATCACTGGCTGTCGGTAAACGACAACTGCACTATCAGCTACGGCGGTAAAACTTCTAAGATCGATGTTGAAAAGAAAAATATCAAGACAACAGACCGTCCTTATTGGGAGTGTTCCGACGGTTCAAATATTACTCCCGGTTCGGTAGTTGTTGCTGAAAACCCCAGTGGTATCGACCATGCATGGATATATATGGGTGAGTTCGACAGCCGTTCCGATGTTGTTTCATATCTGAAATCAATTGGAGTTTCGGAAAGTCTTATCAATTCCAAAACGGTCGGTGACGGAAAAGGTGCAGGCGGTACTCATTGGAGAATTGAGGCTAACGGCTCTGAGGGCGTTGTAATTAATAACAAGGCCGACGGTAAAACAGCGACCGCTATGAATATGTCGGCTTTTAGGATCACAAAGACCGATGTGACTTTTGAGATAGATAAGTATAATACAAACGGTGATCTTGTGGGAAAATCAAGCGTTGATAATTCTACTGCGGTATATGGAATCTACAGCGATAAATCCTGCAAAAACAAGGTTGCCAAAATCAAAATCGGCAGCAATGGAAAAGGCTCTGTAAAGCTGCCAAACAAGACTTATTACGCAAAGGAAATCAAGGCTCATACGGGTTACGCACTGGACAAAACCGTGTACAAAATCAAGGCGGGCGTGAACAAGGTTAAGGAGGATTTCCAGACGGGAAAAATCAAAATCAATAAGTCAGCAGAGGATGGCATAATCAGCGGCAGAAAGTTTAAAATCACCTATTCATACAATGGAAAATCTCTTTCTGAAACTGCAAAAACAAATGCAAAAGGCATTGCGACCTTTGACAATCTGAAAGTTTATGATATGTCCACAGGCAAGGCTATCACTTACACTGTTTCCGAAATCAACGTAGATACGAGATATGAAGCTCCCAAGGCGAAGAATGTCAAGCTTACCGACGGCGACGTTGACCTGACCATAAATGTGAAATTCAACAACGAACTTAAAACAGGTTCTATTAAGATCAACAAGCAGTCTGAGGATAATCATAACGGCGGCAGAGAATTTACTGTCACAGGTAACGGCAAGACTTACAGCATAAAAACAGGTTCTGACGGTGTTGCAATTCTTTCCGATATCCCCGTATACGACAGTAACAATCAGAAAATTGTTTACACGATTTCTGAAAAAAACGTTCCCGTAAAGTATGTTGTTCCTGCCAGTCAGACGGTTACTTTGACAGCTGACGCAACCACAACCAAGACCTTTAAGAACGTTCTCAAAAAGTTTACCGCCCAAGTAACAAAGCAGGATTCCGAAACAGCTTCCGCTCAGGGCGACGGTACTCTTTCAGGTGCAGTTTACGGCATTTACCGTAACGGCGAGCTGGTGGACACCTACACAACCGATGAAAACGGATATTTCAAGACAAAGGAGTATGTCTGCGGAAACTACACTGTTCAGGAAATTTCACCAAGCGAGGGATATCTGCTTGATGAAACTGTGTACCCGGTTGGTGCAGAAACTGAGAATTATTCCATTGAGCATAACCCCATTTCTATGACAGTGACCGAGGACGTTCTCAAGGGAAAAATCAGCATAATCAAGCATTCCGATGACGGCTCAACGCAGATCGAAACTCCCGAAGTCGGTGCAGAGTTTGAGGTTTATCTCAAGTCATCAGGCTCTTATGAAGCTGCAAAAGACAGCGAAAAAGACTATCTCGTATGCGATGAAAACGGCTATGCTGCGACAAAAAAGCTCCCCTACGGAATCTACGTCGTTCATCAGACCAAGGGCTGGGAAAATACCGAATGGATCGATGATTTTGAAGTGATTATCAGCGAAAACGAAAAAGAATATTTCTATTTGCTCAATGACGCAGTAAAAAAATCCTTTGTGAAAATCGTAAAAAAGGACGCAGAAACAGGCAATGTGATCCCCGTTTCAGGAATCGGCTTCAAGGTTTGGGACTGTGCAAATTCCGAATATGTTTCGCAGAAAATTAACTATCCGTCTGAGATGATCCTTGACACATTCTACACAGACGAAAGCGGCTCGCTTATGCTCCCGAACGAGCTTGCTTACGGCGATTACGAGCTTCATGAGGTGCAGTCGGCAGAGGGATATGTGCTTGATAAAAAGCCTGTTCCATTTACAATTGACGGTTCAGTAGAAACCGTAGTTGTGGAGAAAACAAATACCGCACAGAAGGGCAAAATTTCGGTTCAGAAAACAGGTGATGTTTTTGCAAGCGTAACTGCTCTTGGCAGCGCAATATATATCGATGAAAACGGCGAGGTTCACAAAAGTGGGCAGACCACCTATACTCCCGTTTTTGCAAAAGGAAATCTCAGTGGTGCAGTATTTCAGGTGATTGCAAGCGAGGATATTATTACTCTTGACGGCACGATCAGAGCCAACGCAGGCGATGTTGTGGCTGAGATCACGACCGATGAAAACGGGTATGCGGAAACTGATCTTCTTTATCTCGGAAAATACGAAATAGTGGAAGCTTCCGCACCATACGGATATGTAAAAAATTCCGAAATACAGGCAGTTGAACTGACCTATGCAGGACAGGAAATTGCTGTTCGTGATACCGTAAATACGTCATTTGTCAACGATTATCAGGGTGTAGAAATTTCACTTTCTAAGGTCATGGAAAAGGACGAGTTATTTAACATCGGTAACTCCGATGAATATACCCGAGTTCGTTTCGGACTGTTCGCAGCCGAGAATATTACCGCCGCTGACGGCTCGGTAATTCCTGCTGACGGACTGATTTCTGAAATAAGTCTTGCTGAAAATATGTCCGCAAAGTTTGATACTGCTCTGCCTTTCGGCAAGTATTACGTTCAGGAAATTGCAACCGATGAGCATTATGTTCTGAACGGTAAAAAGTACCTTGTAAACTTCGAGTATATGGGACAGGAAGTAACTACTGTTACTGTTGATTGCGGCGAGTTTAAGAATGCTTTAAAACGTGGAAAAATCAGCGGTAAAAAGGTTGATGAAAACGAGAAATCTCTTGAAAATGCTTTGTTCGGACTGTTTGCTGTTGATACTGCTGAGTTTACTGCTGACAACGCATATATGACCGCTGTTTCCGATGAAAACGGACACTTTGAATTTGACAAGATCCCATACGGCGAGTATATCGTCAGGGAAATCGAAGCTCCCACAGGATATATTCTCAGCGATGAAAGCTACCCTGTGACAATTTCTGAGGACGGCGAAGTCATAGAAATTAAAGCTGTGAATAAATCTACAAAAGTCAGAATTTCCAAGCAGGATATTACTACAGGTGAGGAGCTCCCCGGCGCAACGCTTCAGATTATTGACGAGGACGGAAATGTTGCCACGGAATGGGTATCAACAGACGAGGCTCACTTTATCGAGGGCAAGCTGATTGCAGGCAAGGAGTACACGCTCCGTGAAACGATCGCTCCCGACGGTTATGAGATTGCAAGCGAGATAAAGTTTACTGTGAATACTGACGGAAGTGTAACGGAGGTCGTTATGTACGATGAGCATACGCCTGATCTTGAAATTCCTCCTACAGTCACAATAGATACTCCTAATACAGGTGTATCCGCAGACAATAGTGCTGAGCTTTATCTCGTAGCCACAGCGGTTATTATGGTTTTCGGTATGGTCATATACAAAAAGAACGATAAGGAACAGAGAAAGGATGATGTGAAATGAGATCTAAAAAGAAATTGATCGCAGCAGCAAGTTCGGTGTGCTTTGCAGCTATGATGTCGCTAACTGCTTATGCTTCAGGCGATGTTGCGGGAGCTGTGCAAAGCACTTGGACCACTGCAAGATCGCAGGTGGTTTCGGTTGTAAACAACGTCGTGTTCCCCGTAATCGACGTGATATTGGCGGTTTTGTTGTTTGTCAAGATAGGTATGCTTTACATGGATTACCGCAAGCACGGTCAGATAGAATGGACTCCGGCGGCTATTCTGTTCGGCTGTTTGATCTTTACTCTGACGGCTCCGTTGTATATCTGGTCAATCGTTTAAAAAGGAGAATTTGTGTATGAAAAAAATATATTCAGCTATGTTTTCAGCGGCAATTGCAATGATAATGACCGCCTGCGGAACGATTTCTCCGCCAACAGCACAAACGACAACGGCAGTTACAACAGCCGAAACCAATGTGCAAAGCTTGACGGACTTATCTTCATCTTCGGACTCTGACAGCAAAGTTGATTCAGAAAAAATACAATCCGATACCTTTATCGCAGAGTTTTTCGATTCAAATATCAGCTTTGAAGATACAAGCGAATTGGTTACTGAGTCGATGAAAGGCTGTTCCTTTGAATCGGAAAAAGATGAGTCAAACGGAATACAGAAAATTATGCTTAAAGGCAAAAACGGCGGAGGAATAGTTAATGTTCTATGCATTGATTTAAGTCAAAGTAATCTTGATTACGACATGGAATATATCCTTGAAAACTTCGGGGATTACTATTTCGGACAGACCTCCGCACAGATGAGCAGTATCACTGAGGATGATTTTGTGTCAAATTATCGTATGACAACAAATGTATATTCAAAAGGAAAATATCAGCAGTACGGCTCTGTTCAGAAGTCTGACGGTATGGTGACGCAGTTTGGGTACACGGAAACCTATGCTGTGCTTAGTGAAAACAAGCTGACAGTAGTATCAGGAGCATATCTCGGTACGGATATGATGGAAAGACAGAGTTTTTCGCAGCTTTTGGGTAAGCTTGATGAAAATGTCAAGTATTAAAGGTTGGTGTAGTTATGCCATATATCCCATTTACAGACGAACAAAAAGTCCTTGCAAATTCGGTAGACTTGGAGCAGTTTTTGCGTATGCGGGGTGAAAAGCTGGAACGTGTCGGCAGAGAGCATAAGCTCATTTACTACGACGGTTCGGGCAGGCACGACAGCATAACGCTCCGTGGCTCGACTTGGTTCGACCATAAAAATCAAGTGGGCGGCGGAGCAATAAAATTCATGCAGGAATTCTATGATATGGACTTTCAGACGGCTGTTCACGAACTGTTAGGACAGACGATAACTCCCCTCTCTTATGCTCCTTCAAAAGCTGTTGTGCATGAAGAAAAAACAAAAGAGTTCAAGCTTCCCGAAGCGAACAGCAATATGCACAGAGTGTTCGCATACCTCATAAAACAGCGGTTTATTAATCCCGAAATTATCAGTTTTTTTGCAAAACAGCATACACTTTATGAGGACAAACAGCACCACAATGCAGTGTTTGTAGGGCTTGATGAAAACGGAGTTCCAAGACAGGCAAGCAAGCGTTCAACCAATTCTTTCGGGAAAACTTTCCGCATTACCTGCGAGGGTTCAGATACTCGCTACAGCTTTTCTCACTTTGGCAAGTTGGAAAAGCTGTTCGTTTTTGAAGCCCCGATAGATATGCTTTCGTACCTTACTTTGCACCCCGAAAATTGGCAACAGCACTCATATATTGCAATGAACGGTGTTTATGAAAATGCCGTTTTAACAGCGTTAAAGAATCACTCAAACATCAATGAAATTGTGCTTTGCGTGGATAATGATGAGGGCGGAATCGAGGCTGTTGACAGACTTCGGGATATACTCACAGAAAACGGATATCCAAACGTTAAATGGCTTGCACCTAAATTCAAAGATTGGAACGAAATTTTAAAGGCAAAAAACGGAGCGGAATTTTTGCCTGCTGTTCCTCATAAGCGAAAGGAAGAATATCTGAAAGAAGTGAGTGAACTTGGGTATCTGAAATGCCGTCCCGATAAGCTGACCTCGCAGATCTATGCAACGTTAAAAAACAGACAATACAAATATCTGGCTGAGTATGCTTTGGCAGGCTCTGCATTTTTTATGCCCAAAACCGAACAAATAAACAGCGAATATCAAGCGTTTGAAAGGCTTCAAGGCAAGCTTGGGAGTAGTTACAAGCCTTACACCGACAAGGGCAAAAAGGCGCAAAAACAAAGGAATTTGCAGGATTGTGTGCATGAGGTTTTGCGTGATCTTAAACAGACAGCCCGTACCCGTGAACAGTCAGTACAGACTGCCAAATTGCTGTATCGGCTTGCGGATAGTGCTGTCAGATTGTCGGTTGAGAAAGCTTTAAGTGTACTGATTCAGGAGCAGTGCGAGGATATAGATATCATTTCTGAACCCGAACCGTGTATGGAGTTCGGGTAATGCGATACCCTCCGCCTCACAGCGCAATACCTTGAAGATAACAAACTAACTATGTTATTTAAATACAGAAGAAAGAGTATTTTATGGTGATTGGAAGTGAAATTTTGAGTGAAAAACAAATGATTTTAATTGGAATTTTGGTTGTGATTTTTGTTGTTTTTGCAGTATTGGTAAATTTACTTGACAATAAGTCACTTAACGGAATAAAGGCTAAAAAGATCGGTGACGGTCAGCATGGAACTGCGAGGTGGGCGACTAAATCGGAGATAAAGCAGACTTTTATCCCTCTGCCATTTGAGCCTGAGAAATGGCGTAAAGGTGAAAATCTTCCTGCTATTCAAGGTACGGTGATTGGGTGCAGAGGTTCGGGCAAAAAGGCTGTTGCTCTTGTGGATGACGGTGATGTGCATACTCTTATGATCGGCGCAGCTGGTGTGGGAAAAACCGCTTACTTCTTGTATCCAAATTTAGAACTGGCTTGTGCAAGTGGAATGAGTTTTTTGTCGACAGACACAAAGGGAGATGTGGCGAGAAATTACGGAACTATCGCCAAAAAGTATTACGGCTACAATGTTTCTGTGCTTGATCTGAGAAATCCCACACGCTCGGACGAGAACAATATTCTGCATCTTGTCAACAAGTATATGGATATTTATCTGTCTGATAAAACCGACCTTTCAGCAAAGGCAAAGGCTGAAAAGTACGCAAAAATCGCAGCAAAAACTATTATAAATATCGGCGGAGGTGACAGCTCAAACTATGGTCAGAACGCATTTTTCTATGACGCAGCGGAGGGCTTGCTTGCCTCGGTTATCCTGCTTTTAGCGGAGTTTGGCGACAAAAACGAAAGGCATATTGTTTCGGTTTTCAAGCTAATACAAGACCTTTTGGCAAAGTATCAGCCTGCGCCGAAAGCAAAGCCTAAGATGTATTTTACAAAGCTTATGGACAAGCTCCCAAGCGAACACAAAGCCAAATGGCTTGCAGGAGCGGCGCTCAACGCTTCCGATCAGTCAATGCTGTCTGTAATGAGTACGGCATTATCACGATTAAACAGTTTTCTTGATTCTGAACTTGAACAAATGCTGTGCTTTGGAACGGCGATAGACGCCGAGAAGTTCTGCAATGAAAAGTCTGCTATCTTTATTGTTCTGCCCGAAGAAGATACAAGCAAGTACTTTATGGTCAGTCTGCTTATCCAACAGCTATACCGTGAGATATTAGTCATTGCAGATGAAAACGGCGGAAAGCTTAAAAACAGAGTTATGTTTTACTGCGATGAGTTTGGCACATTCCCAAAAATAGACGGTGCTGAATCTATGTTCTCCGCAGGACGTTCAAGAAAAATATCAATCGTTGCGATAATTCAGTCCTTTGCACAGCTTGAACAGAACTATGGCAAGCAAGGAATGGAGATCATCACCGACAACACTCAGCTTACCGTGTTCGGCGGATTTGCGCCAAACAGCCAGAGTGCAGAGGTGCTGTCAAAAGCGTTGGGAGAGCAAACTGTATTGTCAGGTTCTGTGTCGTGCGGAAAGGAAAAATCACAGTCACTTCAGATGATAGGCAGACCGCTTATGACTGTGGACGAACTCAAATCTATGCCAAAAGGTCAATTTATCGTAATGAAAACAGGAACACACCCGATGATTTCAAAGCTGAAATTGTTCTTTAAATGGGGGATTAAATTTGAGGAAGAATACTGTCTCCCTGATAAAACAGCAAGGCAGGTTTGTTACAAAAATCGTGATGAATTAATCAGAGATGTGGAGGTTAAATATCCGCAGAAAAAAGCTGTTGCTGCGGAAATTGAAGTGTCTGTCGATGATGAAGAATTTGATGAATTTCCGATGAGAAAAGCGAAAATTAAAACGTGAGGAGGCTGATGCAAATTGATATTACCGAGAAGAATTTACGATTTAGGTCTGAGCCACAAGGCTGTGGCTGTGTACTGTTATCTTGCAAACCGTGCGGATAAAAACGGAGAATGTTTTCCCTCTGTGCGCAGGATAGCAGAAGATTTGAGTATACACAAAAGCACGGTGTATCGTGCATTTACGGAACTTGAAAACCGTGGATTGTTAGAACGGATACCTCGCTATCATATCCAAGGAGGACGCCGCAGCTCGCTGTACAGAGTAAAGGGCGAGATAACAAAGGCAGGAGGTGGTGCGGATGTTTGATTGGATCGGCGACGCCATTAACTGGATAGGCGACGGAATATCAAGCCTTTGGGATAACACGGTAGGTTCTGCGGTAGACGCAATTACCGACGAGATATGGAATATTATGTTTGAGTGGCTTTTCAACCTCATTTACGGCGCAGTAGCCGATCTTTTTGAATTTATCAATGCAAGCACAAGCAGTATTTTCGCTCTGTCGTGGGTGCAGTCGTTCATAGCATTGTTCCACAGTCTCGCATGGATGCTGTTTGTCTGCGGACTTATCGTAGCGGTATTTGACACGGCGATAGCCTATGAATCTGGTCAGGCGAACATCAAAAACACTTGTCTGAACGTGCTGAAAGGCTTTATGGCGGCAAGTTTGGTTACTGTTGTTCCGCAAAGGCTGTACGCATTCTGTGTGGCGATGCAGGGCACTTTCTCCCATGAACTGCTGGGCGGTTTTATAGGGGCTACATCATCGTCGGTGGCAGGCACGGGACTTTCCGTAATTATTGCCCTTGCTTCGGACGTTTCGCTGTTCAGCCTGTTTTTTATCATACTTTTCGGCTATTGCACAGTCAAGGTAGTGTTTTCAAACATCAAGCGCGGCGGCATAATGCTGTGTCAGATAGCTGTGGGAAGTCTGTATCTGTTCAGTGTTCCGAGAGGTTACACGGACGGTTTTTACTCATGGTGCAAGCAAGTGATCGCTACTTGTCTGACTGCATTTTTGCAGACAACTATTTTATATCTCGGACTGCTGACCTACACTCAGCACGCTCTGCTGGCAGTCGGAATATGTCTGTCGGCGAATGAAGTTCCGAGGATAGCTCAGATGTACGGACTGGATACGAGCGTTAGGGTGAATATGATGTCTGTCAGCCATACTGTTTCTATGGGCAGTAAAGCTGTTGGTTTGATTAAAGGAAAGGCTTGATTTCAGCTTGACATTCAGCATACTTTGTAGTATAATGAAGAAAATTTGATAGAGCCGTAAATCGGAATTTTCGGAGGCGAACATCATGGAGATAGAATATAGAAAATTAAGTGAAAAAGAACTGGATGTATTTATCGAAATGATAATAAATCAGTTAAGAGAAGAAGGGGCTAAAGAAGATATCGACTTAAAACCTGCATTATTGGATTATTATAAACGTCATATGAAGGATGGTACATTTGTTTCGTGGTTGGCATTGGATG
>OMNU01000475.1_pt1 | contig 18570 bp, 11 predicted proteins | sample 1673511 | NCBI WGS metagenome assembly OMNU01 (sample SAMEA103958113, study PRJEB25191) | human gut metagenome | reverse complement strand
TTTGCCCGCCCCCGATAAAGGCGTCATGTCTATATCATCCCGATAGCTGTCATCGTCCACCGGGATGTCCAACAATAATTCTCCCGTGTTGTCGTATATTACCATACCATTTATTCTTGAAGTCTCTCAATCTCGATAGCGTTGATAGCCAATATCTTATTTTTTATATCGGTCGTGCTCATCGTAAGCACGGCCCCTCCAGCCACGTCCAAGGTCACTTCCGGCACGTCATGGAAATTATCCACGTAACTGGGTCTCAAGGCGAACGATTGACTGACACCATTACTCTCCAGCACATACGAGGCAGCACCATAATTAGTGGTTCGCTTCGTGTTAATGAATGCCTTGAACTTGTACCTCCCGTCCGGGACATTGAAATTGATCACGCCGACACTATTGGTGTAATTCGATCGCATAAGGACATCATCCGGATACACGCCGGAATTATCGCCGGTAACATTGCCTTGATACGCTGCGGGATTTGACTTATCGATGCCGGAGATCGTAAATGTCCCCAACCGGCTTCCATCCTTGTTGTATATGGCGATCGTATCCCCACCCGTGGATGACTGTCGTACCCTTGTCACCCGAAGGTCCGGATCGTAAAGGGATCCGTTGGAAGGTATCCCGGACGTGTAGTCCCACCCGAAGGACAATACCGCGGATAGTCCCGTCACCTCGATGGAGGCGCTGGACACCCCGCTCTCCCCCGTATCCGTCCTGACCTTGGCGTATATCGTCTTGCTGCCGGTACCGGATACCGTAAACGTGGCCGGGTTCCGGTAAGCCTGCCATTCCGCACCCGCGAAATCCGCCGACTCGGATAGCATCATCATGGTCGGCACGTCGACTCCGAGGACGTTGAACGCTATGGATAGCGTATGGTCGGAGGTGCTGGCGGCACCGCCATTGATCACGATCCCCGCCAGCCCGAACGCCGGGGGATTGTAGGCGATCGAGTCGCCCATCACGGAGGACTCCCCGAAAGCGTTCCCCACCTTGAGATAGACGGTATGATCCCCCTCCACGTTCGACAACCGGTACGGTATGGGACTATCGACGATATCAAGCCACCCGGCCTCCGTGAAATCCGGGGACTCGCTAATCATGTAGCGCGTGACCTTCCCGGTCGCCGAGTAAGCGCAGGATATGGCCGGATCGCTCGTCTCCGTGGCCCCGATAGCGAAAGAGACCAATACCGGTACGGAGGTCAAGGCTTTTATTCTATCCAGATAAGGAGCCCGTAGCGACGGCTTGAGGCGTTGGACAAAATATCGGGCATCAGCCAGGTCCTCCCCGCTCTCCGAGGCCTCGAACCTTGCGGTGTATCTCTCGGCCCTCTCAACGAGGCTGTCCATCATATTGATATTCAACATGAACTTTCCGTTATTCATTCCACGGGTAAATCCGTACACGCCATCGTCCGAGGAGGCGGTGCCGGCCTCGATATCCAGCAACAACGTGGTCTCGAACCACTTGAAGTTATCGAGCCTCGGCATCTCCACCGTGACGACAAGGTCGTTGCCCTTGATCCTCTTCGAGATCGACGTGTACCTCTTGAGGTACAGGTACTGGTATACCTCGCTGTCGTTGGCGAACCATACCTCGTCGGTACCGGCGGCCCCGTAGGCGGCGTATATGTACTCAAGCACCTCCCTGACGTTGTTCCAGTTCCCGTCATCCACGCCGACCGCCCCGCGCGGACGGTGGCCGCCGAGGCTTCCCCAATGCGCGGAAAGGCCGAGCACGCTGTTGCCGGTGGTCCTCGCCAGTATGCCTCTCAGGTTCTCCACGGACGTGTCGTCCATGAAGTACCTCGGGGTCTGCATCTTCTCGATATCCTTGATCGCCAATACGTCAAGGTTGGTCCCGACCCCCCGCTCGCGGCAGATGGCCTTGATATCGTCGCAGATAAGGGCCGCCGCCGGGTAGTTCTCGTTACCGTCCGGCGTGCTGGACATGATGGACCGGCCAACGCCGTTCGCCTCCATGTAGTCGTTCACCTCGATCATGCCCCGGACGATGGATCTCGGGTCCGTCCTGTCCCATACCGTCTCGTCCACGTTGTGGATCATCCACTCGCCATCGAAGTCCTGTATGGCCTTGAGCTCGTCGAAACGCAGGTACGGGTTGGACGCCCCGGCGCTCCCCTCCAGCGGGTGGTGGCCGTATTGCTCCTTGGAGCGTAACGTTATGAGATAGTTGCCGACGGCGAAATATCTCCTCGTGCCGAGACCGTCCGTGTAATATAGGGGGTGTTCCGGGGCATGGCCGGTCGTCCTGTCCGCCCCGAGATGGCAGAAGTTCGCGTCGTCTATCCACTTGCCGGCGAACAGCGCCTGCACCACGGAATAGGCCTGCATGGACGTGTCATCGATACTGTAACCGAAGGCGAAACGCTTGTTGTACTTCAACGGGGCGATCGAGATATCGACCTGTCCGGCGTCGGTGACACCGTCAGGCAATGGGATCGTTATCGTTCCCACGGCCTTCGTCAACACCTTGAGCTGGATCGTATCGACCTTGACGGTGGACTCGGTGATATCATCCCTCAGCTGCATGTACACGGTCTTGAGTCCGGCCCCGTCAGATAACGTATACGGCACCTCCGAGACCCTCGGGCCGGGCCATTCCACCCATCCGGAGACGGACAGGTCGGATGACTCCGATATCCGGTAATGGGTCGGGACACCGTCCTTGTCGGCCATCACCGTCACGTCCCGGCCGTAGGTGGTCGCCTCGTCGTTGTTCACGTAGACGTTCCTGAGGGCGAGGGGCACGTAAGGGTCCTTGTACTCTATGTCGATGACACGGATATTGCTCTCGTTGTACAGGTTCCTGACCTGCACGTATAACGCCTTCTCCCCGAACCCCCCGGACAGGACGTAAGGCACGTCCAGCGTATCGTCCACGATGTCGGTCCAGTCCACGGGGGAGAGGTCTTGCGTCTCGCCGATCCGGAAGGCGGTCGCCGCGCCGACGCAGTTCAGGTGGACGGTCACGTCCGGGAACTTGACCACGCCGTTCTCCTCCTCCACGACCGTGGCGTCACGCAGCCATACGTCCGTGTTCTCCGGAGAGTCGTTGGACCTGTATTCCTCGACGATCACGAACGCGACCTTCGAGTAATTCGCCGTGACGGTCTCCGTGGGATTGATGAAATCAACGTTTATCCCGCCGTTCACGGGAGAGACGTCCTCTATCGCCAACATGTCCCTCGTGTTTCCTAGCTCCCGTATGACAGGCGTGTACACGTCGCCTATACGCATCCTGATGGATATGTCGCCGCCATACCTCGTACCGCCGAATGCCTTGACCGTATACCTGTACTCGTTATCGAGGCCGGAGAACGTCAGTCTCGCCCTTACGGCCTCCGAGCTCGTGTTCCCGTGCGATACGCCCCACATCGGGCCATAGACGGAGGCCGGGATATCCTCGATCTCGCAATAACCCCCGGTATAATTCTGCCCCCATTTAAATGATGAGCCGTCATGGACACGGGTGACCGTCACGCCGGAGACGCGCCCATAGGTATCGACGATCCCGACAAGCGCGGTCTGCCCGTCACCCTCGCCTACCAGGTTGTTCCAATCAGCTACTTGGGGGGTATCGGCGGAGCACAGGTTGATCTGGTAGATGGCGTTGATGTTCGTGAAATTGCCGATCACGTTTGCGACCCTCACGTCCTTGAATCCCTCCAGCGTAACACCATAATCCGACAGGATGCCGCCAAGGCCATTGTAGGATACGCGGATGTCGGTTTTCTTGTCATAGTCTGCCAGTGAGTCCTGCGGGATGGACAGGACGAGGTTGTTGTGGTTGGCCTCGTCCCTTGTCACGGACAGGACCATCCGGAGGTTCCCGTCCTCCGTGAGCGTGAAGCCAGCCTTGGCCCCGCCGCCGACAATACCGATCGGGAGGTCGAAGGTAAGTATCACCTTGCTGCCGAGCTTGTCGGTGATGGCGTTCCGGATCACGGGTGTCACCTCCTCGGGGAGCAGCGTCCTTGTCTCGACCTCCCCCGTGTAGTCGGAGACGCCGTTCAAGCCCGACACGCGTACCTTGTACCGGTAGACACGCCCGACCGCCAGTCCCATGTCCTCGTAGGTCTGCACAGACTGGTCGTCAACCGTACCCACTTGTGCGTACGCCCCCGTATCGTCAGCCCGATAAATGGCGTAGGAGAGGAAATCGGCGACCTGCCCGGCGTCGTAATCCCATGCCAGCCCGATGGACGTGGCCGTACGGCTTTCCACCCGCAAGCCCGTCGGCGGCTGGATGTCCCGGTATGTCTTGGCGGACACGTACTCGCTCATCGTCCCGGTCTTTTCACCCTTGACGGGACGTACCTTGTAATAGTAGGTGGTATCCGGGAGCAGCCCGGATATCACGGCCTTGTTCTCCACGTCTATGCCGACCGTCTTCAGCAACGTATACCCCGTCTCCGGGAGACCGGACACGAATATCTCATAGCCGGTATCCTCCACGCCGGTGTTGTTCCACCACAGCTCGATGGCGGAGGAGGATACCGTACGGGAAGAGAGGTCCGTGATCTCGCCCCGGTAGTCCGGCTCGGGTATGGCGTCAAAGAAAAAGAACTCCGGGAACTCGGACACGTTCGTCCGGATCATGCCCCGGATGACCTCCCCGGTTCTCTCGTCGCCCATCCTTCCCCGGATACCCTCCGGATGGAAATCGATGTAGTCGCATACGGCGTCCACCTGCCGCCACGCGTACATCGGGTTTCCCTTGACGGTCCAGACCACGTTGCCGTCATTGTCCAATTGCGGCTCGCTCTCCCAGTTCTCCCGGTCCTGCTCGTATTGCTGGGCCGACAGGGTGTTCTTATGGGGGCTGGCCTTGGCCTGTACAGGCCCGACTATCGGAAAATAAGGATTCTCCGCCTCCGTGGGCAATATGGTAATCTCGTCACCCTCGGCGGGATTCTCCGGATAGGAGGCGGGGGCCTTGGTGTAAGACATGTGGCGGTCTTGGTGGTATGGCTTGTTTTGAACGACCCATTCCCCGTTGACATATCTCTCCTTGCGGGAAGTCGGCAATCCGGTACGTTCCTTGTCCCATCCCAGCGTGCTCGGCACGTCCTCCGGGTTCGGGATCTCGGGGACGTGGACGGTGACATGCCCGTACGACGACACGCCGGCGGGAACGGGTATCCCGACACCCTCCACGCCCGTGTTCTGGCTGTCATTCAGGTAAACCACGTACGCGCCCCTGTCCCCGTCCCTTTCCTTGAAACAGGCGATCACGATACGGCTATCCGTATCGACATGTCTCATCCCGGTATACACGTAACCTTTCAAACGGTTGCGGAACGTGGCGATCCACCAGTAGGCGCGGGTTATCGGGTAGGCCCCGTTCCCGAGCAGCTGGCCGAACAGCCCCGTCGTGGCGAAACCTCCCCTCGGATACGTGCACTCATGGGCCTTGATGGCCTCCACCCTGGCGCCCGGGGTATCGTCGGTACAATCGTTCCAGTGGAACATCTCGAACCCGGCCCCGGAGTCATACTTCCCGGCCCCGAAATAGTTGCCCTCGCACTCGGTGGAGTAATAATTGACCATATCGACACCCATCGCCATCATCTGGACGCACGCCCGGATGATCCAGGCCCCCTTGACATCCGAGCGGTGCCGGTCCGGGACGGTCCAGTTCCCAACCTGCCTGCCGGCCTGCGAGTAGCACTGGTACTTGCTGGCGGTCTCCCGGGCTCCCGACTCGCCCCATCCGAACTCGGTGAGCCATACCTCCTTGTCTGGGGCCACACGGTCCCGGAAGGCGCAGACCTTGGGTAGCTCGCCACCCGTGTCGTTGCCCATGGCCTCCTCGAGCGTGATGCCGTATTGCACGGCCTCGTCGCTACCGCCCTGGTTGCCGATGTTGCTGAAATACATGTGCATGGAGAACGCGTCAACGGGTATCGTGGCGTTCGCCCGTGTGGCCTTCCAGCGGAGGATGGCGGGCTGGAGGTAGCCGAGGTTCACCGATGCCGTCCCGCCGGCTATGGGCAGGATGCCCCCGTATCTCGTGCCGGGGATGGCCCTGCCGTCCTCGTCCTTGAGCGTCCCCGCGTGGCCGTCCGACGAGGCGGACACGACGGCGGCGTACTCCTCGGCGCGCTCGTAGCCCACCCAGCCGTTCCAGTTGGCGTCCGGCTCGTTCTCCGGCTCGATGCCGCTGATAAGGTCAAGCCCCGTCTCCGCGGACTCGTCCTCCGGGAAGAAGAGACACGTGCCATCGACCTTGGCGCTGCCATATTTCGCGGCCAACGCCTGGCATAGCCTGGCGTATGTCTTGTAGGAATTGGCGTCCGTCGTCACCCCGAGGTACCTGTCAAGGCCACCGACACCGCGCCTGGGCACCGGCTTCCACGCTCCCGGGTACCAATAGGCGTCGCATGGACGGTTATGGATCGTAAGGGACCTGTCGTAAAGACAGGGGTCAAAAACGCCGGTGCTGCAGATATAGGGCTTCAATCCATATCTCTTGTACGTGTTGGTCAAGGTCTCCACAAGGTTTTCCCCCGTCCCGTTGTTCCCGCTCACCCAGGGTATCCGGCTTACCCGGAAACGCATGTCGGCGAGACGGGCGTAAGGGACCGGCTGGCCGGAGGGGTCGAAGGCGGCGAAATGGCCGAGGGAGATGTACATGCGGGACCTCTCGCCGGAGCACATGCTATGGATGCGCCCTTGCTGGTAGGCGTGCCCGTTCGTGCAGAGGAACTGGTCCACGGTCTTGCGGGTCGTGGAGCGGCGCAGGGGTGACATGATCCCCTCCGGCCGGGTCGAGGCCGGACGGCCGTAAAGCAGCAGGTTCCTCACGCTCTCCAGTGTCCCGTTGTACTCCGGTTCCGGGAATCCCTCGGCCCCCTCGCCCATGACGGGGGTCTTGGAGTTCGATCCGAAATCCATGAGATCCCAAGACAGCTTGATATACCTGCATTGACAGGACCTGAAATCCAATGCCGCCCAAGCGTTGTACTCGATCCTGATCTCGCCGACACGCTCCCAGTCGTAGCCCATGTCCCTCATGCCGTAGACGGAGAAATTGTTCCGGGATGACGTATATACGAACATCTTGTCTATGACGTAGGCGGAGAACAGGTCTATGACGATGTCGAAAGGCGAGGTGTCCCGGCCGTACTTGTACTGGTACCAGAAAGTCGAGTAGCCCTTGTTCGTCATGTCCGGGTACCCGTCATCGAGGAAGACGTTCCTCTCGGTCTCGTCCACCATCCTGCCTACCGAGCAGACGGTCCCGTCCGTGTCGGTGAGATAATTCCTGAGCTGGGGGATGATGTTCCTTTCCGTCAGGTTGATACGGTAGGCCCTCGTCATGTCCTCGCTGCCGACCGTGCGGAAGTACACGGGATCCGAGGCCCCGGATATGTATTCCACCCCGAAATTCACCTTGATGGTTTTCAGGTATACGTAATACTCCCTGTTAGGGACGAGACCCGATATCGTCGTTCTCTGCAGCGTCCCGGGATTCTCGGGCGTCGGGATGGCCGGGACCTTGCGAAGTCCCGCCCACACTTTCGGGTCGTCGGCGTCCACGAGGTCGTTGGCGTATCGCATGTCGTATTCGGTTCCCCTGTCGTAGATGTTATTCGCGTAAGGGGCGGTCCATTGCACCGTGCAGGAGGAGCTGTCCGAGTAGACCACATGGAAGTCCTTGATCTTTTGCGGGCCGGGATAGGTCTTGTCCCCGATGATGGTGCTCGTGTGGATATAGATATATTCCCCGACACGGTTGTAATTCAGTATAGCTATCGTATCGCTATTGAGCGGCAGGTCTATGGTGCCTCTCATCGTGTTGCTCAGCACGATCTGCCGGAGGCCGCTCTGGTAGACCATGACCTTCCCGCATGATCCCTCCCTCGTGTTCTGTATCTCCAGGTTATATATGAGGGTGTCCTGTCCGAGCGCTACCTTGGCGTAAGGGGCCTTCAGGAAGTCGATGGCGATACGGCCGCCGGAGGGTGTCACCTCCCTGAATATCTCCGAGGTGAATACCTTGTCCACCTCCAGCTTGATCTCCTTGTATGCCACGTCCTTCGGGTCCCATACGTACATCCCGTCACCGGCGATGAAGAAACCGTCCTGTCCGGTCCCCGTTGGATACGCCGCTCTCAGGGCCTCCAGGGAAGGGAAGCTGTCCAGCAACCTGTACTCAAGGTTATCCCCCTTGTCTCCCTTGTCACCCTTCAGGCCCATCAATTGCTCAAGGGTGAAGTCCTCGTACCGGAAAGCGTCCCCCCGGTCGCCTTTCTCCCCCTTGAGGCTCTCCAGCTCGACGATATCCTCCCATGACCCGGCGCCAACCTTCCATTGGAGATGGGTCTCGGTTTTTCGGAAAACCACCCTTAGCTCCGAGAGGGCGAGCAGGTCCTTCCACTCTCCATTACCCAGTTTCCATTGTACGTGTGTCGTCGTCATGCGAAGATTGACCCGCAGCAAGGACAGGGGGGCCTCCACCACGTCATGTATCCCTCCCGGCATACGAAGGGCCGGGAGGGAGTATACGCTATCGAGGGATGTCACCACCTCCAGGTCTCCGACCCCTGTCGATCCGGATTCCAGGGCCGACTTGATAATGGGTTTCAATATGGCGGCGAGCGCCTTGATGTCATCGGTTGAGTATGCCATTTCGTTATTCGATTGACTGGTTAGACAAATCCATGCGCTTACTTCCCCTTTTTAGCCGGAAGTCTCTTGGGCGTCAGCGCCTCGATCAGCGCGCGTCTCAGGGGCGCGGAGGCGCTGGACATGTCGAGGATCGACAGTATCTCCTTGGCGGTCTCCTCGCCGACCTCGATCGGTCCGTCACTGAAATATATCTCCTTGCCAAAATCGGAGACGGCTATGTCACGGGCCGCCCCCCATACGAGGTTGCCCAACTCCTTGCGGGTGTCAACGACGATGGGATCGCCCTCGATCGTCGCCTGTACCCTTAAATTCTTGAAATCCACTTTTGCCATGGCTGTTAATTCTTTAATCGTTAGAAACCCCTGTTATGATCCCGTTCTCGACGGTAAACCTCACGCTCTCCGAGCCCGCCTCGTCATAGAGTTCATCGATATCCGACAATACCTCGCCTATGACGGTCTCCATGGTCTTGAAATCATCCCCCGCGGAGAAATTATAACCGACCTGCCCCTCGCGTTGGTGGTTGATGGTAAGTACCTGCTTGCCCTCTCTCGTGACGGCGGCGTGAACGGAGCCAAGCCCCTTGCCGGGCTCGTACGCCCCGGAGTACCTTACCGTCTCCCCGCCGGGCAGGTTGCCTGTCACCTCCTTGGTGACCTTTGTCAAAATCGTTAGTTCCTTTCTCATGATCGTATGTTTTAAATGATGGTTCACTCGTTCTGGTAGCCGACGATGATGCCGCCGACCACTCTCAACCGTATTTTATCAAGGTCCACGTCCGTTCCGAAAGAGACTCCTTGGTGTCCCCGGCAGTAATAATCGCCGGATGACCACACGTTCCCGACGCTGCTTAGCGTGTCGCAATGGATATTCCCGTACCCGGAGGCCGTTATGGAGCTGCAGGATAACGCCCCGTCGATATAGACCTTTCCCCCGAATTGGGCGGCGTATCCGTTCGAGAAACCGATTGTCGCTGCCCCGCTGATGATCAACGTGGTCCCGGGGGTCCCGGCCAAGGCGCTCCCTCCCCACACGAAATTTCCTATCTTGACGATATTCGAGGTGATGCTGTCTGCGTCTATCAGGCTGGCGTAGATCTTCCCGTTATGGTCGATGAGTACGCCGTTCAGGTCTATCTTGTTGCCCTTGATCGTGACCGTGCTGGCCGTCTGGTTGATCATGGAGACCACCGTGTCCCCGTTATAGTCCGTGGTCGACACCTTTTGCGTGATGCTCCTCGCGTTCACCTCAATCGAGGCGGAGAGATCGTTTCTGAGGCCGGAGAGCTCCGAGCTAGTGGCGTACAGGTACAGGCTGTCATTGATCCCGTCTATCCGTAGGCCGAGGTCCGTGATCGTCTTGCTGTTGTTGTCCGTCTTCGTCACGTAGGCGGACAGGGTGCCGTTCGTGTTGTCGAGCACCAGCCCCATGTCCGTCACCGTACCCTTTAGGTTATCCACCTTGTTGGCGTACATTCCCACACGCTCGTTCGTCTGCTCCAGCTTGGTTGACATCTCCACCCGGAAATCGTCCAGCGGCCGGCTCGTGAGCAGCAGGTTATAGATGAATATCTCCCCGGTATGGGAGATGGTAAAATCACCCGTCCCGTCCCATTCCCCGATAAATTCCTCCTGTGCGAATGCGTCGGTGGGCGTCATCGCCTTGGTCTCGTACAGGTCCTGCCCGGGAAAACCTATGGTGAGCGTACCGGCCGTCTTGACCTTGCACATGAACGATATATAGAACGTGGGCCATTTCGTGGTCCCGTCCGGCATCTCCACCAACCCCTCCGGCCTGCGTGACAGCTTGGCGTTCAACTGCCTGATCGTGGAGTTCTTGATGCAGAGGGCGAGCCTGTTCAACACCCGCACGATACCGGTTATCCGGTCTTTCTCCGAGTAAAGGGAGTCGTTCACCGGGATGTAACGCTCGCTGACGGTGAATAACGACACGTCATTGCCCGGCTCCCATCCGACGATATCCTCGGAGAAGGACGAGTTGGTGAGATAGTTGTCTTTCTCCGCTATCTCGTGCCGGATGGATGACATCTCGCTGGAGAGCTTGCCGTTCATCACTTGGAATAGCGTGCTGACATCCTCTCCTGTATCCGAGAGGATGAACTTTCCACGGGCGTAAAGATTCTCCACGTACGCCCCGTCACCGTCCAATCTTCCGAAATAGGGCGTGACCAGACCGTTCAGGTTCCCGATACGGACCTTCACGCAATTCTCAGGGTCGGTCTTCATCCCCCGGATCACGTCCATGTAGGGCGTTCCGAACTCGTCCACCGTGGTGATCTTGATGATACCGCTACGGGTGGAGTTATCCGGGTTGTCCACCCGGCATAAGGTATCCCTCTTTGTTACCTGCGACAGGTCGCCCACGAAGTTCTCGAAGGTGAGCCAGTCCAGACGGTTCTCACCGTCGGAGAGGTAGCCTACGCCCACCGACACCACCTTCAGCTCGTATTGTTTCACCATCTGGTAGTTGTTCTCAAGGGTGGGATCGCCTTGGAACTGCTGGACCATGAGGATGTCACCTTTCCGGAACGGGTTGTACAAACGTCCCCCGTCCGTGTCGAGGTAGATCCTGCCCGAGTTGGCGTCGTAATGGTCCACCTCCATCATCCCGGAGAAGATGCGGTTGTCGTTCTCCCCTAGGAGCTGGGACACGATGAACTCGTAGACCCGTAACGTTCCCCGCACGGCGATATCGTCGATCTCCAGCTTGTATCTCGTCTCGTTTATCCCGGCGGCGTTGGTCCGGATATACGGGGCGAGCATCCAGCCCGTCCCGTTAGGGAACCCCGAGGCAAACATGGACGAGGATAGGGAACCGGCGAACATGGAGTCATTCTTCACCCTCAGGTCCTTCAGCCACATCGTGCCGTCGGCGAATAGGCGGAACCCGTTCTCATGGCCGAAGCCGTTGGCGTCACGGTCTGAGTAGATGGAGGAGTCAGGGCCGGCAAGGATGATGTCCTTCTCGAACGTGATGTTGCCCGCCGCCGTATCGTCGATGTCCTTGCGAAGGTAACGCAGGTCCAGATCCTCGATCGCTAGGATCTCGCAGGTATCCAAGGCCGTGACATGGCCGAAGCCGTCCAGCATGACGGAGGATATCGCCTGCTTCCTCGCGGCCTCCACGCTCTCCGCTATCGACGTGTCCGCATGGGAGATCGTGTAGGTGCCACCGGTATCGGTGGTCACACGGATGCCTTGGCCCTGGCGGACCGAGAGGCTTCCGCCACCCCAGCCGGAATCTCCACCGGAGGCTCCCGACCCTCCCGAGTACGAGAGGCCATGGCTTTCCCCGTCACCCCTCCGCTTGTTCCTTGGCGTGGCGGCGACCCTCCTTGATTGATATGTATATTGTTTCTTTGCCATCACTTATATTCCAGCCCCTCGTAGTTATCCACCTCGAACCGGGCCATCTTGATCTCGCTCGTTCCCTCTCGCAAGTCCTGCGACTCGGATAGCAGCAAGTAGATTCCCGGCTCGTTATCGTCCGTATATACGCAAAAATCGTGTAGCATATCCACCGTCCCGCCCAGTACCGTGTGTCGATCGGCATAATTCGTGTAGACGGTGCCGATCAGCAACCTCTCCAGCGTGGCGGAGGTTCCCGCGCGGTAAAAGTGGTTGCGCACGGCCTTTGTCGTCGCCATGAACACTTGTCCCAACGCGGTAGGCGAGGGCCTGTCCATGCAACCGATCACGGTATCGATCTTCAGCTCCTCCCTCGCTTCCTTGTTCAGCCAAGCGGTGATCTCCACGTCCTCGGCCTTGATGTCTTGATAATTACTGTCCGTCAACGATATCCTCAAGCTCTTGAACAGGAGCCAGCGGATACGCCAATAGATGTCGGTCTTGGTCTGCCATTCCGTGTCACTCTTATAATCATAGGTAAGGAGGCCCTTTCCTATCTGGAGGTCCAGCCATCCCCCCTCCGGAGGCAGGTCGATAAACTCTCCGTTGCCGCGCTTATGGAATACCTTGGGCAGCCCGTCCCTATAGTACCCGATGCATTGCTTGTTCGTCTGCCATCCCGAGAGCCCCGTATCGCTTTTCCTGTCATCGAGATTATAATAGGCAAGGTACGCGTCTCCCCATGAGCCTTCCCCCGATACCCACTTGGCCAAGCTGTAGTTGTACGCTCCCTTCCCCCGCAGCGCGTATACCCCCTTGTTCTCATAATGGCTGATGGCGTTGCCGGACCCGTCTCGCAGGATCAGTCTGAAAGGTACGTACGAGAAGTTGCACCAGTCCTTCATACGTTCCTGGTCGCCGGTCTCGTTGTCCGTCTCGTAAGGGTTATAGCGCACGTCTGCCATCATCTCCAGCGATACCCGCAGCTTGTACCCGTGGCCGGTGGTTACGTTCGCTATGTATGGTTTGTCCGGCGCACGCAGCAGCAAGGTGTTTCTCAAGGGCATCAAGGGGGACGCCTCGCTCAGGTAGCTGGTATAATTCCCGCCGCTTTGTCCCGTATGGTCTATCTTGACCGTGTACGCCACGCCCGCCTCCTCGTTCCCGCTGAATATGGGGGTGATCGCGAAATATCTCGGGTTGACAAACCCGGTGGAGGTCTCCAGCGTCTTGCCGATCTCCATTCCCTTGCCGGTATCGGACAGGCGGACCTTGAATCCCTCCAGCCTCGAGGAGAGGTCTTGGCTCACCCGGACGCCATACTCGTCGCCCCCGGTGACGTCGCCGCGCTCCACGGTGGCGTCGAGCAGGTCGCTGTGATGATACGGGGAGAATCTTACCGTGACGTTGTTATACACCTTGTCCACCGAGTAGGTCGAGTCATCCCCCGCCCATTCGATCCTTGCCGGGGAAAGGGCCGACAAGGCGTTCAGGTCGTACAGCCATACCTTGCCGTCCTTCTGGATCAGCCGCAGCGAGAACACGCGCAGGGTCTCGTCCAGGACCTCGCGCCACGACATCGGCTCGCCGTCCTCGTCATAGAAGTTGTCGGACAACAGGCAGACATCCGTGGTGAGGGTACCTACGGATGACTCGTCTATCCCCGTGCTCACGCGCTCCTCCACGAACCTGTAGTTGATGCCGGACACCGACAGGGCGTTGTCCACGATATCCCGCACGGTCACGAAGCCCTTGCCCGGGTACTTGACACGGTCGAGCACGGCCAGGTCCGAGAACACCAGTTCCACCCTGTAATTATCCCGGTAGGCGAACGGTTCCTCGTATAGTTCCGGATCGAGTGTCCCGCTCCAGTATAACGAGCCCTCACGGAACACGTCCATCCGGACGCTACCGGCCTTGACCGTATAAAGGTCGATGAACTGCCTGTCCGTATCGCTGTATAACCGTAGCGTGGCCTTGCCGCTCTGTACGGGCTCCAGCTTGTCCGTCTCCGGCCATTCTATCGTGACGGGGGTATCGCAGAGGGCCACGGGGGAGACATCTCCCACGTAACCATCTTGATATACCAAGATATCATACGCTATCTGTCCGACGCTGTAGAAGCCTCCCTTGTATCTCAGTCCCATGCTCATCGCGTACGTGTGTTTGCGTGATTGACCTTGTTATATACGGCGTAAAGGTCGTTGCCCCGTATCCGGAACTCCAACGCCCCGGATGGGCCTCCCTCCGGCTGTATCAATCGCCTCAGCTTGCTGAGCGGGGCGATCACCTCCGGGTTGTTTGCCGCCCCGGGATATTCGCCTACCTGCGCGAGCGTGTTCCCGTATACGATACCTCCGGAAGCGAACGCCCTTGGTTTGGGGATGGAGGCCACTGCGGCGGCTATGCCGGCCACCGTGGCGCCTATCGCCACGATGTTCAGCGGGAATGGCAACTTGGCGTTCTCGGCCACGGCCAAGGAACTTTGTATGCCAAACAGGGTCAGTAGCTGTGGGATGGCCGTCGCCACCATCGCCAACAGGTTGGCGCCCCAGCTCAGCCAACTCCCGGCGGCCCCGTCCACGATGCTCCCCATGGCGCCCATCATGGCACCCATGGCCATCAAGCCGCCGCTGACCTGTTGCACCGAGGTCAAGGTATCATTCTTGAGCATTCCGGAGAACTCCCCAAATATGCTTGTTATACGGGTGATTCCCGACGTGGCGTGATCGGCCCAGTTCCCGATAACGCTATTTGTCCCGAATATGGACTCATTGAATGACAAGACCTTCTCCCTTGACTTGTCTATCTGTGACGCCAACTTTTTAAGCGGACCAGAATCGACCACCTCCGGTTTCCCGTCTTTCCCTAATATGGGATTTGTGGTTTTCGCCTTCTTTAAGTCAATGCCCTTGTTTCCCGGGGCCTCTAACTCCGCCAGAGCCGGTTTATCAGCCATCGCTATCGTGATGGCGTTCCGCATAGCCTCCGCTTTCTTTTGCCATAAGCGGATCTCTTTCTCCAGGGCTACGGCTTGCTCGCCCATGGCCGCTTTCTGCTTCTCTCGCAGGGAGGATATCTTATTCTCGATACCTCCGAGGGTAGCGAGGTTCGTGTTCTGCTTTTTATTCTGTTTGTCAAGCGCCCCGGAGAGCAGGCCTATGGAGGCGGTCGCCTTATCGTTTGTCACGGCCAGTCTCCGTGTCGCCTCCTCTGTTTTCATGGAAACCGCCGTATGATCATCCTCGATTCCAAGTAAGCGCTTGAATTTATCCCATAGGTTACCTAACGCGTCCGCGAGGTAGTTGAACGCTTTCGCCAAGTGATCCCATAAAAAGGCGGCCAATCTCTTGACGCTGTCCCAAACCTTGTCCACTACCTTCCTGAAACCCTCGCAATGGTTATACGCCGCTACCATTCCCGCCGCCAAGCCGGCAATCGCCAGCACGACAAGTGCGATCGGGTTGGCGCTCATGACGGCATTCAAGGCTGTTTGTGCGGCGGTTACAGCGTAAGTGACACCTATGGAAATCTTCTCCGCCGCCATTTTCCCAAGGATGGCGGTCTTGGCTAGGATATTGCATTGCTGGAAATAGGCGATCGCTTGCGAGCAAACGCCGGTGACAGACAGGAGTGAGGCTAGGGCTGGCAGGGTTTCCCCGATCACAACAGCATAGGGGGTTAACGCGCCAGTTACGCCAAATATCGCAATCTTGGCATCGTCTATCGAGGCTTGCATCCGTTTCATTTTCTCCGATACGGTATCCGTTCGGATCGCCGCCTGCTCCTGCGCTACGGACGTGCCTGTGACGGCATGGGTCATCTCATCCACGGCCGCCGCATTGGTTATCAGGAATTGCGCCGCGCTGATATTCTCCGCCCCAAAGAGTTTCGAGAGATAGGTCACGTCATTTAACTTGGGTCTTAACGCCTCCAATGCAGTGGACAATCCCGTCTCCCCAAAATCCACTTTCAGCTCAGTCTGCATTTTCAAGAGAATGTTGCGAAGCGCCGTACCGGCCTCCGCCCCTTTCAGGTTACTTTTGGATAGGACCTCCAATGCCCCGGCCGTTTGCTCAACCGAGAGACCGGCGGCGGAGGCTGTCGCTCCGGTAACCTTGAAGGATTGCGCCAAGTCGACGATTTCGGCGGCCCCATACTTTGAGCCTGCCGCTAACACGTTGATTACACGGTTCGCCTCCGTGGCCTCCAGCCCGAACTGGTTGATTGTCGCCGCCATGGCTGTTGCGGCATCCGCCATTCCCATGCCGGACGCTTGCGCCAACGTGATCGTCTCTTTTTGCAGGATTTTCAGCCCTTCCATACCGATCTTGTCCACCTGTATTTGGGAAGCAAGCAAGGCGAACGCGTCAGCCGCACCCTTTGCTCCGAGACCTGAGGATTTTCCGGTTTCCTTAGCGACCCTCCCTAGATCAGAGAGTTCCTTTCCCGCTATACCAGTGATAGACGAGAGGTCGGCCATGCTCTGCTGGAACTCAGCGCCGGAGTTGCCTAGAGAGGTAAAGGCTTGCGCCGAGCGGTCCAAAAGGCTCACGACGTTCCCGAACTGCAACTTGGCTATCCTATCGCAAACGGACCGGACACGATCCGTGGATCCCTCTGTTTTCCTGGCCGCGTCATCAATCGCACGAAATTCCTTCTTGACCTTGCCTAAAGCCGTGGACACACGATCTTTAAGGTTCAGTATTATTTGATAGTTCAATTTATTATCCATATATTTGGGGCATGGAAACATTTATGACATACTTGATCTATTTTGGGATGCTTTTTATTGGCGTTTTAATCGCTTATTGCGCCTTTAAAGACAGCCATGGTCGTTGCCGGAATTCTTTTTCCGATAAGGAACTTGCGGATGAGTTGCGTCAAATGGCTGACGAGCTTGATCCTAAGGACGTGAAGCCCTGATCAATCCCCATACATTTCCCTTATCCTGTCAAAATCCTCCTGCGTGGCAGGTTTCCCTGTCCCGTTTTTCTCATTATCCCACTCGAACCGTACCAGATCCTGAGGCATGAGTCCACGCTTGCCGTATGGCATCAAGGCGCAATGCGCGAGGAACCGGGCCTGCTCCCATGACGTCTGGTACAGGGCCGTCCGATATCTGTCCCATTCCTCATAGAGGACATTGAATTCCTCCAGGGTCAGTCGATAGGCATCGGACAGCGTGAGCCCGATCACTCCGATGGCGATCCCGACGATTCGGTCGATGTCCGTCCGTCCGTTTTTTTTTCGTCATCCCGCTTATCGGCGGATCCGAACAGGCCTCCCGTGATACTCTCGATCTCGGACAGCTCGATGTCATCCATCAACGCCTCGGCCGAGTCCCACGGGAAGGTGGCCTTCTCCCTCTTGCAGGAGGCCACCGCCGCCATGAATAACAGCGTGCAGATGGAGAATACGTCCCTCACGTCATCAAGCTCCTTGCCTGTCTCATCCTTGAATCTCTTTAGCACCCCGATGGTCAGGGCGCATGGGTACTCATTCCCGTTTATTCTTACTCTCTTTGCCATATCATGAATTTGATTTTGTTTTTGTCTCGACCGGCCCGCTGTTCTCGAATGTCGCGCTATAGGTCGCGTCCTCGCCCGCCGGGGATGATTGCTCCATGCTCGTGATGACGAACATCCCCTCCTCGTACTTGTCCCCGGAGGCCTCCTCCGTGAATCCGTATTTCAACTTCACCGGCTCACGGCTCTTGAACACCTCCAGTAGCTTGTCGTACCCGGCGGTGTCACCAAACGATACCAGCGCCTCGCATTTAATGCTCACGCCGAGTTTCGTCACTTTCTTCTCGCTATAGGCGCCGTTACCGGTATCCTTCGTGATCCTCTCCTTTGTCTCACCCGTATATGTGACCGTGTGGCTCGTGGCCGCCGCTTGTGGTGTGTAGGTGGGGGTGGCCGAGTCTGCCGCCGTGTTCACGTACAACATGAGGTCACGTCCCTCTATGATATCTCCCGCTTTTCTTGCCATTTTCTTCTGATTCTTTTGATTGTTAATATTAATAATACTGTCAGCGCCCCGGCCATGAACCATTCGCATCTCACCGTAAAAGGAATCGCGACCGGCTCGCTCGTCATATCCACCCGCTCCAGCTCGTCACGGGCTTGATGGAGTCTCTCGTATAGCTCATAGACCAGGCTCTGCAAACTGTCACATGTTGCGGATGCGTGAATCTTGTTGTCCCTCACCTCCAGCCTTAACCCCGCCTGTCCGGACTTCGCGGTAAACGCGGCCCCCTCGGGAAGCCTACGGAGGCTGTCCATCGGGATCGCCAGCTCCGCCAGGCTGGACGGGGTGGTCGCGAGGGCGACGGAAACCTTTCTGTTCCATGTTAGATTGTCTGTGAGCCGAGCGGAAGTATTTACTTTTGTAGTCCTGCACGACAGGACGAGCAGGGCAAACAGCATAAGACTTACACTCTTCCATACGAGTGAATACTTCCAGGCATACAGATATTTTTTCTTCCAATAGAAAAATCTTGTCATCTTGTCTCTGATTTCTTTCGCTTAGTT
>OMNU01000472.1_pt1 | contig 18613 bp, 14 predicted proteins | sample 1673511 | NCBI WGS metagenome assembly OMNU01 (sample SAMEA103958113, study PRJEB25191) | human gut metagenome | reverse complement strand
CGCTCTACGAGAAGTGGCTCTATGCACTGAAGAACCTCTATAAGCTTACCCAGCGTCCGAAGGAGCTGTGCGACAAGGTTTTCGACCGTCTCTTCGAGGAAGCCGAGATTGCCAAGTTTACTCCGCAGGAAATGAGGGAGTACGAGACCAGCAAGATGGCATATCGCGATATCAAGAATTCCGTTGACACTGCCAAGCGTGAAGGCATAGCTGAGGGTAAGGAAATTGGTATGAAGGAAGGTATGGAAAAAGGTCTTGCGGAAGGTATGGAAAAAGGTATGGAGAAAGGCAGAGCAGAAGGCAAACATGAGGCCAACACAGAAACAGCACAACGTTTGCTGGCAATGGGACTTTCTGCCGAACAGGTTGCCAAAGCTACCCAGCTACCTTTGGAAATCATTAAGAATCTGAACAATACATAAAAAATATAATAGCGGAGATATTGATGACAAATATCACCATATAATCAAGGGTCTATACGCCACCTTTTCTTCGTGGCATATAGACCCTTGTCGTTTCCCGTGAGGCGCAATGTGTACCAAACCTGTTAAAGATGAATATCGTTTAAAACTGCAGCAAAGATACAAATAATCCCTCAATGAGGGATGAATTTAATCATTTTTATCCCTCATTGAGGGATTTTGCATATCGTTATTAACAAATGAGTTCGTGCCAAACTTGGCAAAAAACGCAAGTTTGGCACGAACTCAACTTATAGTTTCAGGAGTTTGGCAAACTCCCAGACTACAATACCGGCGGTGACACTGACATTCAGGGAATGCTTGGTACCGAACTGGGGAATCTCCAGACAGCCATCGCTCATATCTACGATGCTCTGCTTGACTCCCTTCACCTCGTTACCGAAAATCACGGCGTAGCCTTTGGAGAGGGAAGGGTGAGCCTCAGGCAGGTTCTGGAGCTTGGTGGAGCCTTCTACCTGCTCGATGCTATATACAAAGTAGCCTTTCTGCTTCAACTTCTCTACAGCCTCTTCGGTAGTCTTGAAGTATTCCCAATCCACGCTGTCTTCGCCACCCAATGCCGTCTTATGAATCTCGACATTGGGAGGGGTGGCGGTGATTCCGCAGAGATACACCGCCTCTACACGGAAGGCATCGCAGGAACGGAAAACACTTCCTACATTATATAATGAACGCACATCATCCAGGACTACTATCAGGGACAGCTTCTCGGCTTCCTTGAATTCCTCCAGGGTGAGGCGGTTCATCTCTATCGTTCTTAATTTGCGCATTATAATATACCTTATTATATATAATATAATCAGAGGCGGTTAAGCCTCTGCCTCCTTGGTCTTGTAGGCAAGGGCGTACATGCGAATCTGCTTGATCATCGCCAGAAGACCGTTGCTGCGGGTTGGACTCAAATGGTCTTTCAGACCAATTTTCTCTACGAAATAGAGGTCGGCATCCATAATCTCGGTTGGGGTATGACCGCTCAACACACGGATGAGGAGGGCGATGATGCCCTTTACGATGAGCGCATCGCTATCGGCAGTGAATACGAGCTTGCCATCTACATAATCGCATTGCAACCATACGCGGCTCTGACAGCCGTCGATAAGGTTCTGCTCGTTCTTGTATTTCTCATCGAGAGGAGCCAACTCGTTGCCCAAGTCAATGAGCATCTGATACTTGTCCATCCAGTCGGTGAAATCCTGGAACTCCTCTACTACTTCATCCTGCAATTCATTAATTGTTGCCATTATTTTATTTCTTTAATTTCGTTTACTGTAATCAACTTATAGAGCTTGTCGTTAGGGCGTACCTTATCTGGTACAGGGATGGAAACTCTCCAGCCCTGCTGCGCTGTCTCTACCGGTTTCAGGTCGTAGCGGATTTCATCGGCATGAAGATACATCACACCGGTGGTGTTACCCGTAATCAGCAGTTTCTCGCCCTTGTCGAAGGTAGATGCCTCTACGGCTACTTCTGCCACACCCAACTTAGAGAAATATTTCATCACCTTGCCCACGAGCACCTTCTTCTCGGTAGCTACGGAACCGTAATGCTTGTTCCATTCACCGAGAGTCTGCCCCTGGTAATAACCATCCCAGAAACCACGGTTGAAGACGGTGGCGAGTTTCTCATCCCACTCATCCTTCTTCTCCTCGGTAAAGGTTCCGTCGAGCACGGCAGCTATCGCCTCCTTATAACATTTCACTACGGTATATACGTATTCAGGACCACGGGCACGGCCTTCAATCTTGAAGACGCGCACACCGGCATCCATCATGCGGTCGATGAAGCGGATGGTCTTCAGGTCCTTCGGACTCATCACATACTTGTTGTCGATTTCAAGCTGGTTGCCAGTTTCGTTATCTGTAACAGTATAGCTGCGGCGGCAGATCTGCACACACTCGCCACGATTGGCAGAGCGGTTGGCATTGGCGAGACTCATGTAGCACTTGCCCGATACAGCCATGCACAGAGCACCATGACAGAACATTTCGATGCGGATCTGCTTGCCCATAGGTCCGCAGATGTTCTGCTGCTCTATCTGCTCATGGATGTGCTTCACCTGGTCCATGTTCAATTCACGTGCCAGTACGGAAACATCAGCAAAGCGTGCATAAAACTTCAAAGCCTCTGTGTTTGAGATATTTAACTGTGTGGATAAGTGAACCTCCTCGCCCACTTCATTGCAATAGCTCATTACAGCCACATCGCTGGCGATGACGGCAGAGATGCCTGCCTCCTTGGCAGCATCGATGATTTCCTTCATCGTTGGGATGTCGTTATCGTAGATGACTGTATTGACGGTGAGATAGGTCTTGATGCCATGCTCGTTGCAGGTGGCAGCAATCTCTCGCAAATCATCGATAGTAAAATGGTTGGCTGAATGGGAACGCATGTTCAACTTGCCGATACCAAAGTATACGGAGTCGGCACCAGCCTGTATGGCAGCAGCCAGTGACTCGCGTGAGCCCACTGGTGCCATCACTTCAAATTCGTTTATCTTTGTATTCATGAATGCAATTATCTTTTTTCGGGTACAAAGTTACACCAAAATGAAGACAAAACACAGAAAAATGGAGAAAAAATGACAGAAATTCGATTATATTGACAAATCAATCACGATTATTTGTCTATATTTGCCTATAAATAAGAATATATCCCTAGGATATACTTCTTTTTATATGAATCAAATCCAGTCTTACGGCTGGTATTATTAATCAAAGTGAAAGCAGATGAAGAATGTTTTTACCTCAGGAATGATTCTGTTCCTGGCAATGACCACAACGGTTAGTTGCACACAAGAAAACGTGATGCTTGAAACAACACCACAAGTCAAGAACCAAGAAGTAAGATTCTGCTTCTTCGAAAGCTCCATTGTACCTATCGGTCAGGATGAAGAGAGCAATCTTGCCAGAACGAGAGCCGACGGGAGCGAGAAATCGCTCAAGGATGCAAACCTCTACACAGATCTGCAAGTATGTCTCATTCCGAAAGGAGATGAAACTACTGCCGGCTATACCGTAAGACAGGAAAACTGGGATGACAAATTCGGAAACGTCAGCCTGCAGGTGCCGGCAGGAGAATACACGCTCATTGCCGTAGCAGCAAAAACTGATTTGCAGCAGGAAGAACGAATCGAAGTAAAATCAAGGTATGAAATGACCTTTGCCAACAATATCGTACGCGATATGGCGTATACCCTGCAGGATATCAAGGTGGAATCGGGCAGCAAAGCCGTAACACAGAATGTTTCGCTGAAACGTGCCGTCAGCTGTTTTGAACTGTGTGCTACCGACATCATGCCCCTGACTACCAAGACTCAGAAAATCACGATAAGCGGAAGCTGCGGCACGGTGTTCAATCCTTCTACCGGATTCTGCAAAGAAAAGGCTACCATCACCCGAAACTTTTCTTTTGAAGCCAAAGAACACCAGAAAACGGGCTTTCACTATACACTCTACACCCTTCTGACCGACAAAGATATAACCGACATCCATATAACAGCTACGGCAAAAGACAAGGAAGAAAAAGTTATCAAGACCGTCAGCTTTGACAACGTACACCTGGTTATCGGAAAGAAGACTACCTATACCGGTCCGATTTTTACCTACCCTAACAATATGTCGTTCACAGTCAACCAGCCGGAGATTCCTGCATCAGGCTATGACAAGAAATTTTAATAACCCATGGCGTTTTAAGAAAGATTAATGCCACAGATTAAAATCTTTTTTGTATTTTTGCGGCATGGAAAGAAAGAACATTATAACCATAGGACTCGCTCTGCTTGTATTCGCCGGTTGCGGATACAGACAGCAGCGAGCCGGTATCCCAGAGACAGGTGGAGGCGAGGATTATCTTCCGGAGCATATCCACCTGATCAGCACTACGCCCGTCAAGGACCAGGGCAACAGCGAACTCTGCTGGGCATACGGCATGCTTGCCACCATCGAAAGCGAGCACATCATGAAGGGGGATTCCGTGAATCTCTCCATCGCCTACATAACCCGCATGATGCTGGAAGAACAGGCACTGGAATATTACTTTGCACAGGGAAAGAAGAACATCAGCCTGCGCGGTACTGCCCCGATGCTGATACATTATATAGATAAGTATGGTGCACAACCTTACGACAGCTATGAAGATCCGAAGCACGTGAACTACAAGGTGCTCTGCCGCAAGGTGCAGAAACTGTGCGATGGCGCCATCTCGCAGAAAGCGGGCATCAGCCAGCTCAAGGAGGAACTGAACGACCTGTTTGACACAGAAATAGGCTACATGCCTGCCAAGGCCGTACACATGCTGGGTGCCGAATATACCCCTCAAGAGTTTGCCCACAGCGTATGCTATCCCGAGGAGTATGTATCGCTCACCAGTTTCTCGCATCATCCTTACAGAGAATACTTTGCGCTCGAGATTCCCGATAACCGGATGCACGATGCCTATCTGAACCTTCCGCTCGACGAGCTGATGCTCCACATCAGGAAGGCGGTAGAAAAAGGACACCCGGTATGCTGGGAAGGTGACATCAGCGAACCTGGCTTCAAGGAACCAAGGAAGAACTGTGTAGACATACAGCCGATGGAACGCCCCGTTACCCAGGCATCGCGACAGAAGGAGTTTGAACAGCTTCGCACCACCGATGATCATGTGATGGAAATCATAGGTACCTTCATGAAAGGCAAGCAGAGATTCTACGTCTGCCGCAATTCATGGGGCAAGAACTGGGGCAACAAGGGACTCATCTACCTATCGGAAGACTATCTGCGCCTCAAGACCATCGCCGTATCCATGAGCGAAGAGGCATATCTGTACGACCGGTCAGTGCGATTAGTCGTACCTTACTCATCTCCCAAAGACAGCATAAACCTCCTCTCTATATATAATAAGGTATAAGCTTAACTATAATCAGGAATAAGCTCCCAAACAGGCTTCAGACATAAGAAATGTGTTAAAATGGTTGATATACATCAAATAGCTGTTAAATAGCACGTGTGTGCGCACACATATAGTTGATTTATATCAAAAAAGAGGCTTTTTTATGTGATTTTCTCTTAAAACATTTGGTGGGTTCGGAAAATCGTCGTACCTTTGCATCGTCAATAAGACAAAAAGGTTATTAGGTTTTTAGGTTTAAGATTGTTAGTTGTTTTTTTATTAGGTTTTAGTTTAAAGGTAAATTTAAAGATTGTTTATTCAAGGATTAACAGGATAATTTCAACAGGTGAGTTGAAGGTAAAAAGATCCAAATGTATGGGATAACCAAAGATGACGCCTGAGCAGAATTGCTGCTTCGGGCTTCGTAATGGAAAGGGTAACAAAAAGCCCTTGAGTTATGAGAAATTTGGGAATATCGTATTAGAAGAGCGCAATTTCGAAATCATTCGAAGTTGCGCTCTTTATTTTTTCTGAAAATAACCGCCAAATTATTTTGTTTTACCAACGAAAAGTCGTAATTTTGCAGAAGATATATAAAGATAGGAAATTATGGCAAGACATCCTCTTTGGAACGAAGAATACTGGCTCCTGCTGTTGCAGCTGTACCAGAAGAAGCCCATGGGCGTGAAACCTCTCTATTCGAAAGGGATGGTCGACTTGAGCCTGGAACTGCATATTCCACCTGAGTTTCTGCACGAACAGATGTTCAAACTCAGAATGGTGACTCCGAGAATCAAGCGACTATGGGAGAAGTATGCCGATAAGCCACAGAAACTGAAGCGCGATATACAGCGCATCAGGCAGATGAACGGCTGCGGAAACGCCATACAGTTCTTCGAGGGAGTGGAAGTGAAGGAAACATTCGAGAAAAACTGGGAACCACTGGAAAGTGAACCATCGCTCACCCCCGTGAAACTCATCATCATCCTCGATCTCTACTTCCAGCTTACACCAATCACCATGGTGCCGGAAACACCGGAAATCATCGACCTGGGAAAACTCATCAGGACATCACCGAAGGTCATTGCCGAGGCGATGGGCGTATTCATGTACTGCGACCCCTATCTCAACCGCGAAGATGTGCTGATACACCCGCTGCTAGAAGCATGCAGCGACATCTGGCACCAATACGGAAACGGAAATCCAGACAGGCTTTACCAGCTTGCCAACGAACTAAAAGAATACTTTAAGTAATTATGGCTCAAAAACTCATACAGACACAGGCACAGAAGTTACAGCAACTTCAAAGACTTTCAGCCCAGCAAATGCTGCAGGTGAAACTGTTGGAAATGCCGCTCACGGAACTGGAAGACAGTATCAATGCAGAACTGGACGATAATCCCGCTCTGGAAAGCGAGAACCCAGACGACATGCTCAACGAGAATGTCGCCAATGATGATTCGCCCGCAGATGATGAGTACGACAACAGCAGCGATGAGGATGCCTACGAGGCTGAATCTGAAAAAGAAGAAAGAAAAGACGAACTGGACCAGGCACTGGAAAGCATCGGAAAAGACGACCAGATGCCTGACTACAATACAGACAGATACAACAACCAGGACAGCGCTGACTACGAAGAAATGGTTTACGGCGACACCACCTCTTTCTATGATAAGCTGAAGGAACAGATGGACATGCAGCCGCTCAGCGACAAGGAGAAGGAAGTAATGGAATATCTCATAGGTTCACTGGATGACGACGGACTGCTCCGCAAGGACCTGGACAGCATCTGCGATGAACTCGCTATCTATCACAACATCGATGTTACGGAAAAAGACATCGAGCACGTGCTCCACATTCTACAGACCTTCGACCCAGCCGGTGTAGGAGGAAGAAGTCTGCAGGAATGCCTCCTGCTGCAGGTTAAGAGACTGCCGAGAGGTGTGCTCCGCAAGACGATGGAAGAGGTATTTACCGACTATTTTGACGAGTTTACCAAGAAACATTGGGACAAGATCAAGGCAGGACTGGAACTGAACGATACACAGGTAGAAACCCTGCAGGCAGAAATCAGAAAGCTGAACCCGAAACCGGGCGCATCGATGGGCGAAACAGAGGGAAGAAACATGCAGCAGATTACCCCCGACTTCATCATCGACACCAATGACGACGGAACGATTACATTCTCGCTGAACCGTGGCAACATTCCGCAACTGACGGTTTCGCCATCATTCACCGACATGATTGACACCTACAGGAAGCATAAAGACAAGATGAGCCGGAGCGACAAGGAAGCCCTGCTCTACGCCAAGGAAAAGGTGGACAAGGCACAGGGATTCATCGAAGCCATCAAGCAGAGAAGACATACCCTCATCGTCACCATGAAGGCAATTATCGACATACAGCGGCAGTTCTTCCTGGATGGAGACGAGGCTGACCTGAAACCGATGATCCTGAAGGATGTAGCAGAACGCACGGGACTGGACATCAGTACCATCTCGAGAGTGAGCAACGTGAAGTATGCCCAGACAAAATGGGGCACCTTCCCGCTGAAGTTCTTCTTCACAGACAGCTACACCACTGAAGACGGCGAAGAGATGTCTACCCGCAAAATCAAGATTGTCCTGCACGACATCATCGAGAAAGAAGACAAGAAAAAGCCGATCAGCGATGATGCACTCGCCAAACTGCTGAAGGAGAAGGGATTCCCTATCGCACGACGTACGGTGGCAAAATATAGGGAGCAACTGGGCATACCGGTGGCACGACTCAGGAAATAAGATAGTGGTATGAGTCAGGAAGAAACCGGGGCCCACCACAAAATATTTGAGAGATAAAAAGAATATATACGTTATTAGTGTTATGAAAGAGAAGAATATCATATTGACAGCACGCATCATGAGCATGATCTTCACGCCCTTCTATCTGCCGATGGTAGGACTGATTGCTCTGTTCATCTTCAGTTATATGTCGCTGTTACCGATAGGATACAAACTGGTGATGCTGGGCATGGTCTACCTCCTGACCGTCGTAGCTCCATCGCTACTCATCCACCTCTACCGCATGGTTCAAGGCTGGACCTCGCGTGAACTGGGCAAGAAGGAGCGTCGTATTGTGCCTTACATCCTCTCTATCGTATGTTACTTCGGCTGTTTTTTCTGGATGGAATACCGCAATACGCCTCGCGTCATCAGTATCATCGTAGTAGTAGCGCTGGCGATACAGATGATTTGCGCCTTCATCAATGTATGGTGGAAGATCAGCACCCATACGGCAGCCATCGGAGGTGTGGCAGGAGCTCTGGTGTCTTATTCTGTAGCCTTCAATTTCAATCCGCTGTGGTGGCTCTGCCTTGTGCTGATGATGGCAGGCGCAGTAGGAAGTGCCCGCATGATACTCCGACAACATACGCTGTCACAGGTAGTTGCAGGATTCCTGATAGGCACAGCCTGTGCTATTTTGGTAATATAAAGTTTATAATAAAATATAAGAAGAAATGAAACCATTAGTAAGCATTATTATGGGCAGTACTAGCGATCTGCCTGTTATGGAAAAAGCATGTAAGTGGTTGAACGACAACCAGATTCCTTTCGAGGTTAATGCCCTCTCTGCTCACCGCACTCCAGATGCAGTAGAGTCATTCGCCAAGGGAGCCAAGGAGCGTGGCGTGAAGGTTATCATCGCCGCTGCCGGTATGGCTGCCGCCCTTCCTGGTGTTATCGCAGCATCTACTCCTCTGCCAGTAATCGGCGTGCCTATCAAGGGTATGCTCGATGGTCTTGATGCCATGCTCAGCATCATCCAGATGCCTCCTGGCATTCCTGTAGCTACTGTTGGTGTGAATGCGGCTCAGAACGCTGCCATCCTCGCTGCTGAAATGATTGCCCTTGCCGACGAGGAAGTGGCTCAGAAGATAGAGGCTTGGAAGGCGGGTCTCGGTGCCAAGATCGAGAAGGCCAACAAGGACCTGGCTGAGGTGAAATACGACTTCAAGTGTAATTAATCTAATATGTGATATGCCCCATTCTTTTGGGGCATATCTTATCTTATATATTATGGTAGATTTATTCAATTATACCCGCCGTGCCTCTTCTGTGGCACATATCGGAGCCATCGACCTGGGTGGCGATAATCCTATCCGCATCCAGTCGATGACCACCACCAACACCAATGATACCGAGGCTTGCGTGCGACAGGCTGAGGAGATTATCAAGACTGGTGGCGAACTGGTGCGCTTCACCACTCAGGGTTCCCGCGAGGCAGAGAACATGAAAAACATCAATGCCGGCATCCGTGCCGACGGCTATCAGACTCCGCTCGTAGCCGATGTTCATTTCAATCCTAACGTTGCCGATGTGGCTGCTCTCTATTGTGAGAAAGTGCGCGTCAATCCTGGCAACTACGTGGATCCTGCCCGCAAGTTCATCAAGCAGGAATATACCGACGAGGAGTATGCCCACGAACTTCAGAAGATTGAGGATCGCTTTGTACCTTTCCTCAACATCTGCAAGGAGCATCATACTGCCATCCGCATCGGTGTGAATCATGGTTCACTCTCCGACCGCATCCGTAACCGCTACGGCGATACGCCAGAGGGCATCGTAGAGAGCTGTCTCGAGTTCCTGCGCATCTGCAAGAAGGAGAATTTCCACGATGTGGTTATCAGCATCAAGTCATCCAACACCGTTGTGATGGTTCGCTCCATGCGCCTCCTGGTAGAAGAAATGGAGAAGGAAGGCATGAACTACCCACTCCACCTCGGCGTAACCGAAGCCGGCGAAGGCGAAGATGGCAGAATCAAGAGTGCCGTAGGTATCGGTGCCCTGCTGGCTGATGGCATCGGCGATACCGTTCGTGTAAGCCTGAGCGAGGAACCGGCTGCAGAGATTCCTGTGGCACGCCATCTGGTAGATTACATCGGCAAGAAGAAGGGGCATCTGATGATTCCTGCCACAGCTTGTCCTTCATTCGACTGGCTGCGCCCTACCCGCCGCGAAACCGTGGCTGTAGGCAATATCGGCGGCAGCAACGTTCCGGTGGTTATCAGCAACCGAATCAACGGCGAGAGCACCGCTTGTGAGAACAAGGATGCTACTCCAGACTATATCTACATCGGCGGCAAGATGCCTAAGCAGTTTGTGGCTGGCCAGAACTACATCGTAGATTACAACGTTTACGAGACACTGAACAGCAAGCCAGAGACGACTGGTGCCAAACTCTACCCTATCTTCCCTGCCATGGCAATGCCGCTCATCGCCAGCATCAAGGCAGACGTGAAGTTCCTCACCCTGCAGTTTGGTACTCCAGCCGAGGAGTATATCGCCTGTCTGAAGGCTCATCCTGAGGTGGTGGTTATCTGCGTAAGCAATCATCAGAACCGCCTGGGCGACCAGCGTGCATTGGTTCACGAGATGATGAATGCCGGCTTGAAGAACCCTGTGATCTTTGCCGAGATGTACCAGCACGGCAAGGAGGAGAAGAGCGACTTCCAGCTGGAGGCTGCTGCTGATATGGGAGCCTTGATGATTGATGGTCTGACCGATGGTATCTGGCTGATGAACAATGGAGACATCCCTGCCCAGACAATAGATGAAACCGCTTTCGGAATACTTCAGGCAGCCCGTCTGCGCACCAGCAAGACCGAGTATATCAGTTGTCCGGGATGCGGCAGAACCCTCTACGATCTTCGTGAAACCATCGCCAAGATCAAGGAGGCAACCAAGCATCTCAAGGGGCTGAAGATAGGTATCATGGGCTGTATCGTGAATGGTCCAGGCGAAATGGCGGATGCCGATTACGGCTACGTAGGTGCCGGTCCAAACCGAGTAAGCCTCTACCGCAAGCAGGTTTGCGTAGAAAAGAATATTCCGCAGGAGGTGGCAGTAGAGCATCTACTCGCCCTCATCGACTCGGACAAGCAATAATTATTTAGGCACGGATTACACAGATTACACGACTCTTTATTAGAGATTATGATATGGTTTATTAGCAGTTGCGCCATAAATCCGTGTAATCCGCGTAATCCGTGCCTAATTTATACCCGCCCCTAATCACTCCCCGTTCCTAATCCATAGTGCCTTCAAAAGTTCAGGAATGAATGTTATCTTTAAGTTAATCTCCACCTCTTTATATGGCTCTTTCACAAAAAAAATGTATCTTTGCAACTGTAATCATCAAAAACAGAAAAGATTATGGCAAATACTAAACTGCTCCTGGTAGAGGATGATGAAAACCTCGCCTATATGGAGAAAAGTTGCTTCGAAGATATCATCGGAGGATATGAGGTGAAAACCGCCGTAAACGGCAAGGAAGGACTGAAAGTGTGGCAAGACTTTCAGCCCGATGTTATCGTATCTGATATCGACATGCCCATCATGGACGGAATAGAAATGGTGAAGAAAATACGCGAGGTTGACGGAAAAACCATAATTCTGTTTACCACCGGACTCACCTCGCCGAAAGACCTGAAGGCAGGTTATGCCGCCGGGGCCAACAACTATGTGAAGAAGCCGTTTATTCCGGAAGAGCTTGATGCTCATATACATAGCCTGCTCCAACTGAAAGCCGGAGCCCGCAGCGAAAACGCCAGCAACCAGATAAAACTGGGTAAATACATTCTAGATGCCGACCATGCTACTCTGAAAGATACGCAGGATGGTAAACAGAAAATGCTCACCGCACGAGAGGCAAAGATTCTGGAACTGCTGGCAGTAAACAAAAACGAGGTGGTGCGCCGCGAAGCCGTATTGAGCCGGTTTTGGGGAGTGGAAGACAAAGACTATTTTGCTTCCAGAAGTTTGGATGTATTCATCAAGAAAATCCGCACAGCGCTGGAAGACGAACCGGGCGTAGAACTGAAAACCATCAGAGGTGTGGGGTTCAAACTCATCGCAGAATAGACGCATCTCAAACCTCAGGATATCAGTAAAACGAATCATCTCTATACGGAATGATAGAAAAGAAAACAGATTATTAAAGACAAACATATATGTTAAAAGCGATACTATACTTCTTTCTCCTGATAGCTGAATTTTTCATCACTATCCTGATAAGCGGTTTCTGCTTTGGCCTGTATTATGCCTATATAGGTAGTGATCACATGCCAGGCAACAGCAAGGGAGATATGACTACAACAGAAACGTTTCCTTTCATCATAGCTTTCACCCTGATAGCTACACTCATCATCTGGTTTACCTTTCATAAAGGCAAGTTTTCGAGTTTTACGCTTGGCAAGGTAAAGCCAGAGAGCAAATGGCAACTCATGCTCTACGGCTCTATGCCGATGCTGGGCTTTATCATCGCCTATTATGCCCTAATGAGCTACTTAGGCATTCATTTTATACCTAAAGAAATGAGCCAGTTCGGCTTTTTCCAGATTCTCCCACTGATGCTGGTAGGCACATTTATCTCAACCTACGTTTTCTATGGTGCCATTCTGGAAGAACTTCTGAAAAGCGGAAAGAAGAAATGGGTCGTTCTGCTTGTATACTTGCTCATGATTATGCCAACTACGCTGACAGCAGGTTCGGGCGAGGGAATGGCACTCTGGATATTTTACGTCCTGGCAGCCCTCCCATGCACATTATACGGTTTCTGGCTTTACTGCAAAACCCGAAGTTCCATCGTTATATTTGCGGTTTATCTCATATCCAATATGGTTCCGTTCAACCTGGGCAGCAACTGGGTTACCATCCTAGTATGCATCCTGGGACTGGGCATGATGGGCTATGGATTCTATCTTCTCAAGAAGAATATAGAACCATTGCTGATACAAGAGGATGAGGAAATAAAAGAATACTAAAACTACCTGATTATGAAGGCAAACAGAACCAAAATGCTCGGTACGATGGCACTGGTAGCCGTACTATGCATGCAACTTTTCTGGATATATAACTCATTCCAGATGAGCGTTCACCAGATGGGCTACGATAATCCCTGGAGTCTGGCAGCCGATGTGAGGGCGCATGCCTTTTTCTCGGCACTCTACCAGAGTCGCATCACCCTGCTCACTTCTCTACTCACCATGGTGGTCATTATTCTGAGCCTTATCGACCAAATCAACTATATCGATGAGCAGGAAAGGGTTCGACTGCTGCGCGAGGACTTCTCCTATGCGATGGTTCACGATATGAAGTCGCCCCTTACCTCTATCATCATGGGAACCAAATATCTGCACAGCGGCGTACTGGAGAAGAAGCCGGAAATGAAGGAGAAATATTTCTGTATCGTAGAAGACGAGGCACAGCATCTGCTTGCTCTCATCAACCGCCTGCTTACCATCTCAAAACTGGAACATGGTAAACTGAGCATCCAGAAGGCTGAAATAAATCTGGAAGCGATGATAGAGGATGTGGTGGATAAATACAAGGCGAAATCGGCGAAACCGATTCATATCACCACCCTATTCGGAGCCACTTCGGCACTGGCAGATGAGGAATATCTGAAGGAGGCTATCAGCAATATAGTAGATAACGCCACCAAATACTCGAAGGAAGAAATCAACATTCAGATTTCTACCTCCGAGAATGACAGAAATGTATATATCAAGATATACGATGAGGGTATCGGCATAGCCAGAAGTGAGATAAAAACAATCTTCAACCGCTTTGAGCGTGCTGCTGAGCACGAAAGAGACGCCCGGAAGACCCGTGGCGGCTTCGGTATCGGCCTGAACTACGTGCTACAGGTAATCAATGCCCATGACGGCAAAGTAAGCGTAAAGAGCGAAAAAGGCAAATGGTCGGAGTTCACCATATCGCTGCCGAAATAATCAGCTTGCACAACCATATTAATAACAAAGCTCCCGATGCATCATGCACCGAGAGCTTTGTTTTATCTTATTTCACGATAGAAGAAACCGGATTTCTCACACCCTTCATTCCTACGAGGAATGCCTTGGCAGCACCAAACTTGAGGAACATATCCAAACGGATAGGAATATGATTCTCATCATCGGTTACATAGAAATCTACGATTCTCTTATACTTGCGATTCTCATACTCCATATAGGCAAGGCGCAGGCAACGGTACTTCACACCATTATCTGCCTTGATGGTAACCTTACCGTCGAACTTAATCTGGGCTGGAGTGCGGTTCTTGCCATCAGCAATAGGGAATTTTACGGTGTAACCCTTCTTCCAGTTGGCAGGATCGAAACTGCGGGCACGCAGGAAGATGTTCATCATGTCAAAAACACAATCATCGTAGGTGGCATTCTTCCATACATGCTTACCATCATGCTGCTGACGGTGCTGTTTGAGATGACACCTACCGCCAGAATAGCTGTAGAATACCTCATCTACCGTATAGCGCTTGCCCTCGTGAGCTCCCTTACGGAAATACATAGGCGCCAAATCGGTGCCGCTGTAGCAGAGCAGAGTGTCGCGAAGCACAAAGATATCATCTACACGCTTATTGCCTCTTGTAACAAGAGAACCGCGATAAGCAGGCTTACCATGACGGGTGGTTTGGACGATAGACATACTGGCATTACCAGCTTTTACCCAAACAAACTTCCAGTTATAATACAGATTGTAAGTAAGGAACTCACCTGACTTGAAGGCTGTATTACGGAAGGTACACTGGGCAGACACCGTAGTGCTGACCAGAAGTAGCAATAATGCAATCCCGAATGATTTAATCGTTTTCATAACTCTTTATAATTTAGGAATGTACTCGATGCCAAGTTTCTTGGCACGTTGCGCATTCTGGTTCTTAACTTTCTTTTCTTTATCAGGCTTCTGCTTGGTAATGGCACCAGGCTTCTGACGAGAGAGTTCGCGGACCGTAGGATCCCAACTCTCGGTTAAATCCCATTTAGCCTTGCATTCTATCACGTCTGGATAGTAATACACCTCTTCTGCCTGTTCATCCTTATCATAGCAGCCTGTATCCCACTTGCCGTTGCCGTTGCGGTCTACTATCAGACGCATGTAATACTTCTCCGGCTTGAGATAATAGAATTCGGCTACTCCGTTCACTGCCTTCACTTCTTTCACCACCTGATCCTGCGCATTGAGTAGCTGAACGAGGAGCGGATGATTGTCGAAATCGTGCGTTACATTAATGAGCAGCGTGCCGTAAGTATCCAGGGAATTGACCTTGAAACCCTGTTTCACAGGTTTAGATACAAGTCCGTAGATGTCCTGGAATGCGGCAGAATCAACCTCCAGACTATATTCTATGTCCGGACGCCACTCGCCTCTCAGAATATACTTGCGGTTGCCCAGCGGCTTAAACTCCATCGGCGCCCTATACCATAGCGTATCATGCTTGGCATAGAGATGAATGCCTGCCGTATCGGCCTTGGCAAGCGGCGTATTGAAGGTGAAGATAACATTCTTGTCAGGATCGAGCTGAGAAGAGACACTCATCTGAACATCAAGCGGTTTTACAGCCATCACGCTATCATAAGGTTCACCCTTCTTCTTCAGTTTTTCCTGCTTCTTGGTCCATTTCTCCAGTTCCTTAGCCTGCGCCTTCATACGCTTTTCGTAAGGTTCCTTCGAAAGAATTTCGAGCGTATCAGTCTGATTGCGGAGCACGCCCGTACTGTCTGTCATACGGTAAGTAAGCTCTATATTCAGCGTATCCTGGTTGACCAGCGCCGTATCCTTGAGCCAATAGGTAAGCGTATCGTTCTTCTCCGATTTTTCCAGAATAAAGGCATCTTTCTCATTAAAATTCAAGCCCTTGATCTGTGGCAGGATAGAATCACCATAACTGTAATAGAGCGAGAAGCAGTTGGCCTTCTGACGCTCTGCCTTGAGGAAGAAGCGGTCGGAAACCAGTTCGGTAAAGGCACGGAGCACTACATTATCCGGTAGGAAATGAGTATAATTAACCTGATCTATCGACTTGATATGCAAGGAATCAATCCATGTAGTATCCTGTCGTACATCCGGCTTGCTTGACGGCACGATAATATCATGAGAAAAAGCGAGTTTTTCGCTTTTCTGGCTGAACATATAGTTGCCATCCATATCCTGCAGGGCATAGATGCGGTAAGAGCCCGGAGCCACACCTTTTATGACGAAGCGACCACGGCTGTCGGTACGGCTTACACGCAGCATAGGCTTGGTCTTGAAGGCAGAATCGGCATGATCAGCGTAAAGACCTACCAGAATACCCTTGATAGGCTCCAGATTCTCCGATTCTAGCACATATCCCGACACCTCCATCGTATCGATGACTTCGCCGGTAGAGAAACTGTAGGTATAGTTTCCCATCGGATTGCCCTCGTTATTATCGCTGATGGCATCGGAAAAGTCGATGGTATAGGTAGTATTCGGCTTGAGCGAATCTACCAGAGAAATCTGAATATGCTTGCCCGAAGCCTTGATTTCAGGCACTTCGAGCTGCGGAGGCGAAACAACCACTTTCTCGGTAGGATTATCTACCTTGATATATTCGTCGAAATAGATATTCACCTTCTTCTGCTTCACATTTACGCCCTTATCGGCTGGCGAAGCTCCAATCACCTTAGGAGGAGTTTCGTCGAACCAACCACCATCCGGCTGTCCCATCTTGGCACAGGATGCCAACATGAGGAAAGCTAAGACGTAGAAAGGCAGAAACAGTGAATTTGCCTTCAACTTGCTCTTTATGTCGTTCAATTGAATCATTCTTTATATCTTCTTAATATCGCAGCATCACTTCAACTTCAGGCGGAAGAAGCATGCAGCTTGTTTTATTTGTTCATCATGAGCATCTCATCAATGTTCTTGCGGCTGTTGCTCAAGCGTGGAATCTTATGCTGTCCACCTAACTTGCCCTTGCTCTTCAGCCATTCATTGAAGAGTCCCGGCTTGGCCTTCACTATCTCCAGATGCTGGAGGGTAACGTCGTGAAAGCGCTTGGCCTCGTAATCGCTGTTGATTTCCTGCAGCTTCTGGTCTAACAGACTGGCAAATTCATCGAGGCTGGCTGGCTCCTGAGAGAACTCTATGAGCCACTGGTGACGGCACTTGGCATTACTGTCCATATAAACCGGCGCAGCGGTATAATCAGAAACCTGAGCACCCGTCTTCTCGCAGGCATAAGCCAATCCCTTCTCGGCATTATCCATGATCAGTTCCTCACCAAATGCATTAATAAAGTACTTGGTACGGCCAGTAATGACAAACTTATAAGGATTCTTGCTGGTAAACTGAACCGTATCGCCGATGAGATAGCGCCACAAACCACAGGAAGTGGTGATGATCATAGCGTAGTTCTTGCCTACCTCAACACCCCAGAGAGGCACAACGGTAGGATTCTCGCTGCCGAATTCGTCCATAGGGATAAACTCGTAGAATACATCATAATCTATCATAAGCGACATGGCTGGGTCTGCCGGATCATCCTGCAGTCCGAAGAATCCCTCGCTAGCATTATAAGTCTCCATATAATGCATGTTCGGCGAAGTGATGAGCTGTTCATACTGCTTGCGGTAAGGAGTAAAGGCAATACCGCCATGGAAGAATACCTCCAGATTAGGCCATACCTCTTCCAGATGCTTCTTGCCGGAAAGTTCCATGACACGCACCAACACACTAAGCATCCAGCTAGGAACACCCGAGATATTGGTTACGTTCTTATTCATCGTTTCGCGGGCAATAAGGTCGCGTTTCACTTCGAAATCGCTCAGGAGAGCGGTTGACTTCTTAGGAACACGCACCAGATTGGCAAGCGGATTGATATTTTCGATGAGGATAGCGCTCAGGTCACCCACCAGACTATCCGACACATTATAGTTAGGCGAATGGCTTCCACCTAAGATAAGGCTCTTGCCATCAAAGAGTCTGCTCTTCGGATTATTGCGCAGATAATAGGCTACGGCATCAAAGCCTCCGGCATAATGAATGCCATGCAAGCCATCATGAGAAACCGGGATAAACTTACTCTTATCGTTGGTGGTGCCAGATGACTTGGCGTACCATTTTACCAGTCCCGGCCATAGAATATCCTTTTCGCCATGACGCATACGGTCGATATCCCCCTTCAACTCCTCGTAGGTATTGACAGGAATATTCTGTGCAAATTTATCATAACTGTTGGTGGTATTTAATAAATGCTTGACACCATATTCAGTATTTTTTCCTTTATTTATAAGGTGCATAAGCACTTTATGCTGCAAATGTTCTGCATCATAGACATACTTCTCCAACTCCTTCTGCCGAGGTTTGAAGACGTTACTTACTATCGTTGTTAAACTCATATCTAGATATATATCATTTAAGTAAATGCAAAAGTAAATCAAACTTTTGATATAGAGAAAGTTT
>OMNU01000464.1_pt1 | contig 18835 bp, 20 predicted proteins | sample 1673511 | NCBI WGS metagenome assembly OMNU01 (sample SAMEA103958113, study PRJEB25191) | human gut metagenome | reverse complement strand
GTCGCAGAGGGTGAAATTGCGGCGTAAGGTCTGCCGGTGAATGGACTTCTGAGGGCGAGCGGAAAGAATCCGTTTTTATAAAGCGATAAGGCGGGTTTCAGTATGTGAGACGGAGCGGGACTCTCCGTAAACAAAGGTCAGCATATTTTTGTATGCGTTAAAGTGGGCGTTTTTGCTGCAGCTTTTTTAGAAAAAGGCCGTGGCGATACGTCAAGCCGGGTGGCACCGCAGGAGAATTTTGATCCTGTCCCAGCAGATGATGCGTCTGGGACAGGATTTTTTTATTTTCTGTCCCGAATATGTGAAAGGAGACTGCAACATGTCCGAGAAGAAAATCCCTTACAAAATTTATCTGGATGAAAAGGAGATGCCCACGGCCTGGTACAATCTGCGGGCGGATATGAAGAACAAGCCCGCCCCGCTGCTGAACCCTGCCACGCACCAGCCCATGCGGGCGGAGGAGCTGGCCCCGGTGTTCTGCGACGAGCTGATCCAGCAGGAGCTGGACAACGACACGGCCTATTTTACAATCCCTCAGGAAATCGCGGATTTTTATAAAATGTTCCGCCCGTCGCCGCTGATCCGTGCCTATTGCCTCGAGAAAAAGCTGGGAACGCCGGCCGAAATCTATTATAAATTTGAGGGCAACAACACCAGCGGCAGCCATAAGCTCAATTCAGCCATCGCGCAGGCCTACTATGCCAAGAAGCAGGGGCTGAAGGGCGTCACAACCGAGACGGGCGCCGGCCAGTGGGGAACCGCGCTGTCCATGGCCTGCTCCTACTTCGACCTGGACTGCAAGGTTTTCATGGTAAAGTGTTCGTATGAGCAGAAGCCCTTCCGCCGCGAGGTAATGCGTACCTATGGCGCGTCGGTAACCCCCTCTCCCTCGACCGAGACCGAGATCGGGCGTAAGATTCTCGCCGAGCATCCCGGAACGACCGGCAGCCTCGGCTGTGCCATCTCCGAGGCGGTGGAGAAGGCCACCACCAGCGAGGGCTACCGCTATGTGCTCGGAAGCGTGCTGAATCAGGTGCTGCTGCATCAGTCGGTGATCGGCCTGGAGACCAAGGCGGCGCTCGACAAATACGGCATCAAGCCGGATATCATCATCGGCTGCGCCGGCGGCGGCTCCAACCTGGGCGGCCTGATCGCGCCCTTTATGGGAGAGGAGCTGAGGGGAGAGGCACACTACCGCTTTATCGCGGTTGAGCCGGCCTCCTGCCCCAGCCTGACCCGCGGCGTGTACGTGTATGATTTTTGTGACACCGGGATGGTTTGCCCGCTTGCAAAGATGTATACGCTGGGGAGCGACTTCATCCCCTCCGCAAACCACGCGGGCGGCCTTCGGTATCACGGCATGAACTCGGTCCTCTCTCAGCTTTATCATGACGGCATGCTGGAGGCGGTTGCGGTCAAGCAGACCGACGTGTTTGAGGCTGCGGAATATTTCGCCCGGGTGGAGGGAATCCTCCCCGCACCGGAAAGCTCGCACGCCATCCGCGTCGCGATTGATGAGGCGAAAAAGTGCAAGGAGACCGGCGAGAAAAAGACCATCGTTTTCGGCCTGACCGGTACCGGATATTTCGACATGGTCGCTTATGAAAAATTCCACGAGGGGCAGATGGGGGATTATATTCCGACCGATGAGGAGCTTGCCTCCTATGCCGCGAAGCTGCCCAAGGTAGAGTAAGTTTCCCCTCCGAAGGGTAGTAGAGGTGTTACCCGAAAGCCGTTCGGAGAAATTTGATGCAACAAAACCCGCGCGTTTCAAAGAGGCGAAACGCGCGGGTTTTTAAGCTTTCCTTTTGCCCGAGGCGGCGGTCAGCCTTGCTTTTCCCCTATGGCATAGGGCGTACCGTCGATGAGGAGGGTGCCTTCCTCCCGCCACGAAACCTGCAGGGTCGCCGACTCACCATAACGGCCGGTGTACAGGACGGAAGAAGACTTCTGCTGCAAAAAAGGCAGACTGCTTTGCCGCTGCACTTTCGGGGGAGAAGGGGCGGTAAAGCCGCCTTTTTCTGTTGACTTTTTGAAGCGATACCTTTACAATATTCTTTAGAATATGATTTTAATTTGGCCGATTTTTGCGGTCGGCCGGGGAAAGAGGCGTATCCATGACTTTGATTTCACCGTCGGTGTTGACTGCCGATTTTTTGGAGCTTGCCGGAGATATCGAGCGGCTGGAGGCTGCCGGTGCGGACATGCTGCATCTGGATGTAATGGACGGCATATTTGTCCCGAATATTTCCTTCGGTGTGCCGGTGATTCAGTCGATCCGGGCGCATACCCGCCTGCCGCTCGACGTGCATCTGATGATTGATCGGCCGCACCGCTATGTCGAGCAGTTTGCGGCTGTGGCCGACTGGCTCGGATTTCATTATGAGGCCGGGTCGGACTGCGCGGCGCTGCTGCGGCAGATTCGCGCGCTCGGCTGTAAATCCTGCATTACCATCAAGCCGGCTACCCCCGCCTCTGCCGTGTTCGATTTGCTGGAGCTTTGCGACATGGTGCTGGTCATGTCGGTGGAGCCGGGCTTCGGCGGGCAGAAATTCATGCCCTCCGCTTTAGAGAAGCTTTCCGCCCTGCGGGAGGAGCGGTCGCGCCGCGGCCTCTCCTTTTTGCTGGAGGTGGACGGCGGCGTCAATGCCGAAACAGCGCCGCTGGCCGTGCATGCGGGCGCGGACGTGCTGGTCGCCGGGAACTTTCTCTTCTCGGCGGAGGATATGGGCGCCATGGTCGGCATGCTGAAATCCTTCTGATTTTTTAAAAAAGAAGGCTGCGCGTGATTGGATGAAGGGCTACTGCGCTGCCTCCCGCCGGGCGATGCTGCCGCCGATCTGCCTTACGGCTGCGCCGCTGATCAAATCGCCGTGCTCGGCGGTATAGGCCGACACTGTGTCGGAACGGCCGAGGGACGCGCCGTATTCCGAGAGGAGGGCTTGCGCCTTCCTGCCGCCGTCGGCCGTGATCAGCCGGTACCGTTTGCCGAGGCGGTAGAGCCGCCCCTCCGGCAGCCGTTCGGTGAAGGCCAGTCGCATGGCGGCCATCATCTCCTCCGCGGAAGGGAATTCAAAAACCTGCGGCGGCGTTTCCTTCCTCCGAAAACGGCGGCTTTGCTGTGCCTTTTCTTCCAGATTGGTGAAAAGCAGGGTGCAGCCCATGCCGGGCGCGGGAAAGGCCTCGATCATCAGGCGTCCGCCCGAGTAGTCGAAGCCGGTGCGCTTTGCCGCGTCGCGGAGGAGAGACTGTATCGCGGCTCTCGAACGCTCGCTTTTGTAGCTCAGCGTGTGGTATGTAAATCCCAGCTCGGACAGGTCGCGGTAGCTCAGGTTGATCATCAGGCGGCCGCCATCCTCCAAATAAATGTCCAAATTGATTCCTCCCTCATGTGCGTCGTTGGTGAAGCCGTGCGGGGCAGTTTGGGTTCAAGGCTATATACTATTATAATATTACGCGTACGGGCTGTATGCAATAGGAGATAAAAGGATGCTTTCATTTACCGGAAAAGGGATAAAATTCCCGGTCCTTTCCCCCGAGGGGAGAGAGATCCGGGTCTGGCCCCGGCCGGACGAGCTGTTTGTGCCCCTTTGCTCCCCTGCGGGAGAGGCGGTGCGTCTGCTGATTCCGGCCGGCAGGCATGTCGAACGGTACGCGCCTCTGGCAGAGGGGGCGCGCTTGTCGGTTTATGCTCCCTTTTCCGGCAGAGTGTCCGGCTTCGTCCGGCGGGAAATCGCGGGGGAGACGCAGCTTCTGGCGCACCTGATTCCGGATTCCGACCAGCCGGAGGAGCGGGTTTACGCCTCGGCCGAGCGCCCGGATTGGGAGGGGCTGCTGGCCTTTGCCCAAAAGGCCTCTATTTTGGAAAAATGCAGCGGCCTTCCGCTCTTTTCGCAGCTGGAACGGCTGCCGGCGCTCGGGCGGTTTGCGGTTTGTACGGCCGACGACGGGCCGGACGCCTTTTCCTCCACGCTGGTGCTTGACCGCTTTTTTCGGGAGGTTGCGTCGGCCGCCGACTGGCTTTCGGCCGCTGTGGGAGCGGACTACAGCTTTGCGGTCGGAAACCCCTACCTGAAGGCTCGGCTGAAGAGCCGGTATCCCGATGTGCAGGTTTGTTCTGCCGGTCGCCGATACCCGGTGCGCTGGTTTTTGAAAAAGGCGCTCGGCGCGGACATTCTCCTGCTCGACGCGGTGGCGCTGCTGCAGCTTTTCCGCGCCGTCGCACACGGGCAGCCGGCGGTCAGCAGCTTTGTCTCGGTGTCGGAGGGCGCTGCTCCCACCGTGTGGGAGGTGCCGGTCGGTACCCCCTGCGGCGCGCTGTTCGGCCATCCGCTCCCCGCCGGGAAACAGCTGGTCTTGGGCGGCGGGATGAGCGGGCGGCTCTGTACGCCCGAAACGCCGGTAACCCCCGGGACTGCGGCCGTCTCCCTCTTAGCGGAGGAGAGGCCGACTCCCACCGACTGCATCGGCTGCGGCTTGTGCTGCAGGGTCTGCCCAACCGGTGCCTACCCCCTCTATTTGTGGGAGGAGGCCTTGCGCGGCGGCTTTTCCGCCGGATATGGCGCCGAAGGCTGTATCGGCTGCGGCGCCTGCACCTATGTTTGCCCGGCGCGGCTGCCGCTTGCCCGCACGGTGGAGCGGGCGCAGACCGCTTTGAGAGAGGAGGCGGCTCATGTATAACCCAAAAGCCCCCTTCTTCCGACGGTCGGCTTCATCCGAAATGATGGAGCTGGATCGACTGATCGCGCTGCTGCCGGCCGCGGCGCTGGCGGTGCTGCTCTGCGGATTCCGCAGCGTGTTTCTGATGCTTTCTGCCGCCGCCGGAGGGGCGCTGGCCGCCCTGCTGTTTTCGGCCGTCCGGGGAAGGCCCCGCTTTCGGCTTCGTCCGGTGGCCGAGGGGATTGTTTTCGCCTTTGTTTGTCCGCTTAGTGTTCCGCTCTGGCTGGCGGCGCTCGGAGCGGTGGTTGCGGCCGCCGTGGCCGAGCTGTTCGCCCTCTTCGGCCGGCGCTGCTTTTTCAGTCCGGCCGCCTTTGCCTGGCTGTTTTTCCTCGCGCTGTCTCCGGCGGTGATGACCACCTTTCCGACTCCCTCCGCTCTGCGGGGGATGGAGTCCTTTCTTACCCCGTCTGACTTCCCGGTGGGGGAGTCGGTGCTCTATGAGCTGAAAACCGGCTATTTGCCGAATGTGTCGGCGGCCGACCTTCTGCTCGGTCGTGTGGCCGGCGGCTTTGGCGGCGCGTCGGTTCTGGCGGCGGCCGTCGCCTTCCTCTATCTTGCGGTTCGCAAATCCGCCGCGTGGGTGGTACCGCTCAGCCTGGCCTTTTCGCTGTTTTTGGGGACGCTGCTGTTCGGCCGCATTGCGGCGCCGGTGCCTCTGCTCTTTTTAATGCAGCTGTCGGGCGGTTCGCTCCTCTTTGCGGCGGTCTTCATGGCCGGAGGCGTCGGTGCGCCGAGCACCCGCGCTTTGCGCATTTTCTGCGGCTTTTTCTGCGGTTTGCTGATTTTGCTGCTGCGCTTCCTGCGGTTTGAGGAGTTTGCCGTGCCCTTTGCCGTTTTGTCCCTGCAGCTGCTCTGCAACCTGGCCGAACGGAGGGTCTCACGCCGGATTGGCCGGCGAAAAATTTTACGTATGAAGGAGGGGGATGGCGTATGCCAAAATACCGGATGGCCGACCTGATTGTCGAATACGCGCCGGTTTATTCCCGCCTGGCCGCCCAGTCGGAGAAATACCGCCTCCCGGAAGCGGAGGCGGAGGGGATTTCGCCGGATATACATATCGCGCTTACGGAGGAGTTCCTCGACCGGCAAACCCGGAACTACCCCGACAATACCCGCAACGATCTGGAGTATTTCTTCGTCGGGCAGCGGTTTTACCTTGACCTGCTGCGGTTTGGAGGGTGCATGGTGCATGCCTCCGCGGTCGAGATGGACGGCTATGCCTACCTCTTCACCGCGCCGAGCGGCACCGGAAAATCGACCCACACCTCCCAGTGGAGGAAGCTTTTCGGCGACCGGGCGGTGATCCTCAATGACGATAAACCGGCCGTCCGAAAGAAAAACGGCGTCTGGCAGGCGTTCGGAACGCCATTCAGCGGCTCGACCGCCTTGAACGAGAATCGCGCCGCGCCGGTCGGCGGCCTCTGCCTCCTCGAGCGGGGGGAGGAGAATCGCATCCATCCCATCGACCCGAAGGAGGCGGTTGTTTTCTTCCTGAGTCAGAGCCAGCGCTCCACCCGGCGGGAGGAGATGGAAGCCCTCCTGCAGGTTATGAACGCGTTTTTGACCGCTGTCCCGGTCTATCGGATGCAGTGTACGATCTCGACCGAGGCGGCGCAGGTGGCCTTCGACGGGATGCGGCCGGACAAATGAATACCTCAGATCTTATAGCGCCGGCGCACAGCCGGGAAAGGATGAGCTTTTATGAAAATCAATAAGGATTTTTTGCTGAAAGAGGTTGCCGGAACCTATATTGTGATTGCCGTGGGGGAGAAGAGCGCGGATTTCAGCGGCGTCGTTACCCTGAATCCGGTGGGCGCATTCCTCTGGCGAAAATTGGAGGAGGGGGCAGACAGTGCCGGCCTTCTGCGCGCGGTGCTGGAGAAATACGACGTGGATGAGGCAACCGCAAGGACCGACATCGCCGCCTTTTTGAATAAGGCGCGGACGCACGGCTTTCTGGAGGAGGACGCCGCGCAGTAGTACCTCGTGCGCGGGGCGCAGAAGGCGGAATGCCCCGGCACATTTTTGCGGGGGTTTTCTTCTTCTGCCCTGTGGGCTTCGCTTTTGCGGGGAGGGGAGAGACACCTCCCCCCCGGCGTGCCATGTTTTCTTGATTTTTCGCGGCGTGTAAAGTGCGCTGCATGGGATATACAGTTGCAAAACCGGGCGGCGGACTGCGCTTTTTCGGCGTTGTCCGCCGCCCGGTTTGAAGGAGTTGGTTTTTATGAAAAAGACTTTTCGTGCCGCCTTCCCACACTGTGCCGGTGCTGACCGGGTATCTGGTGCTGGGGATGGCATACGGCCTGCTGATGCAGGATAAGGGGTTTGGCATCTGGTGGACGCTGGCCTGCAGCGCGGCGGTTTACGCCGGCTCGATGCAGTTTGTCGGCATTCAGCTTCTGACCTCGATTTTTCATCCGGTTTATGCGCTGGCGATGACGCTGGTGATCAACGCCCGGCATATTTTTTACAGCTTGTCGATGCTGGCAAAATATCGGAGCTGCGGAGGGTTTCGCCCCTATCTCATTTTCGGCCTGACCGATGAGACCTTTTCGGTCGTCTGCTCGACCACCTGTACTGGGTGGCAGGGTCGGTGTTCGGCTGCCTGATCGGCGGCCTGCTGACCTTCAATACCGAAGGGCTGGATTTTGCCCTGACCGCTTTGTTTTTTGTGATTTTCCTGAATCAGTGGATGGAGCAGAAGCGGCACCTCCCGGCGGTGATCGGCGTGACCGCCTCGCTCGCGGCGCTGCTGCTTTTCGGCTCGTCCCATTTTCTGATCCCGGCCATGGCGGCGATTGTCATCTGCCTCTTTGTTTTTCGCGGCCGGATTGAACCGGAGGTGAAGGCATGACGACAGCACAGCTTTTGATTACGGTCGGCATTATGGTGCTCGGCATCGCCCTGACCCGCTTTCTGCCCTTCCTCTGCTTTCCCAACGCCGAAAAGACGCCGGCCGCCGTCCGGTACCTTGGCCGGACGCTGCCCTATGCCGCCATGGGTATGCTGGTAATTTACTGCTTGAAGGATGTCTCTCTGCTGGAGGTATCGCACGGCCTGCCGAAGGGGTTGGCGCTGCTTTCGATTTTGCTGCTGCACCTCTGGCGGCGCAATACCCTCCTCAGCATATTGGGCGGCACGGCGGTGTATATGCTGCTGGTGCAGCTCGTTTTTTAAAGGGGAGGCAGGTCGCCTCCCTTTTCCGGATATTGGCGGCCGGAGGGCCTTTTTCCTTTATACAAAAAATTTACATTTGCCGTGTGGACAGGCTTTGCCGGGACTGCTATAATGTATAAAAGCTCTGTCCTGTGGGGAGGCTCCTGCCGCCTCCCGACCTTAAAATACATCCCGATGGAAAGGGAGAGAAATCGCCTTGCAAAAAAATGAAAAACTGATGGATTTTGTCCGCCGCGCCGAATATAAGCGTCGCCTTGACGCACATGAGGTGTGGGGGCATGTTGGTGGCCGGCTGTATACCCTGATTAAAATTGTGTATACCATCGCGTTTGCGCTGGCTATGCTGGTCAATCTTACCTACCTGATTTTCTGGTGCAACCGCTTTTTTTCCGAGCGGGGGCTGCTTGCCGATCCCGGCAGCGCGCGCAACGCCATCCTGATCGTCGCGCTGATGTCGGTCGTGCTGCTGGCGGCGTATATCTTCCTGGCACGGCAGAAGCCGGCCGGCTATCTCCCCTGCACGCTGGCGGCCTCCCTGCTGCTTTCGCTGCATTTTTACGGGGAGATGGGGGATATTCTCGCCACGCAGGGGTTCTTGCCCTATTTCTTCAAGCATTTGCTGTGGTACATCCTTCTCTGCCTTGCCGCGCTGCTCCTGTTTTTGATTCAGGCGCGGGAGAATGCGGCTCTCTCGGCGCAGTACGCCAAGCTGGAGGCACGGCTGTACGACCGCGCTTCGGCCGAGACGGGCGTGACCGGCGTCTTTACGGAGGCGGACTGGCAGCGCCTGCTGGAGGAATACGACGGTGCCACGCAAAAGCCGCTCAGCCGGTCGGAAAAGGCGCGTCGGCGTAAGCAGGCGCCGCCGGCCGACAGCGTGAAGGAGGATGGCAATGAAGAAGCTTAACGCCCGCGCGGTTTCCCTTCTTTTTGCCGCGTTTCTGGTGATCGTCTGTCTGGCCTCGGCAGCGTTTATCCTACTTTCTCCCGATGACCTGCCGAGTGCTGCGGCCGACAATACCTCCGGCAATCTGCTGGCGGGCGGGGCGTTTGCCTCGGGGGATGGAATCGCCTTTTTTCTGGAGGACGGCGACCTCTACAGCCTTTTTGACGGCCGGAAGAGCCTGATCAAATCCGGGGCGAGCGCGCCTCTTTTTGTCACTGAGGGCGCGCCGGTTTTCATGCGGGAGGGCAGCCTGTATCACACGCTGTCCGACGGCAGCGGGGAGGTTCTTCTGGCTGAACAGGTGGAAAACCCGCTGATCCTCGGCCGGTGGATTTATTGCACCGAAAAAGGCGAGCTTGTAAAATTCCGGATGGACGACGGCCGGCGGCGCAGCCTCGGCCTCTATCCCCGGGGGAAGTACGCGGTCAGTGCGACGCGGATCTATTATCTGGAGGATGACGGCTATCTCTACACCGCCCGGACAGACGGAAGCGAGCGTGCGCTGGTCGCGCCGTATAAAATGACCGACTTTATCATCGGCGGCAACTATATCTTTTACCGGGATGAGAGCCGGGTGCTCTGCTGGTTCCCAGCCTCTTCTCCCGAGGCCAGAGCCGAGCATCGGGAGGTTTCGGGCTACAATTATCTGGATGGAAAGGTGATCTATCGCAGTGAGGGGAGCATTTACGCCCTCGATATGCAGAGCATGTCGGTGAGTGAGATTACCGCCGATACCTCCGCCAAGACGGCGCTCTACTGCGATGACAGCTATGTCTATTTTTATGACGCGGCGGGAAAATTTTCCCGCATATCGCCCGACGGCTCGGGCAAACAGAGCTTTTGACAAAGAGGGAATCGGACTTGAACAAAACCAACGCCATGCGGCTGCTTGATGCGGCCGGGATCGAATACACTCCCATGCCCTACGCATATGATGAAAGCGACCTCTCCGGCATGCACATTGTGTCGCAGATCGGCCTGCCGCCGGAGCAGGTGTTTAAAACCCTCGTCGCGAGGGGAGACAAGACCGGGCCGGTGGTTTTCTGCATTCCGGTGGCGGACGAGCTGGATCTGAAAAAAGCCGCCGCCGTAAGCAGGAACAAAAAGGTCGAAATGCTGCATGTCAAGGAGCTGCTCGGCCTGACCGGGTACATCCGCGGCGGCTGTTCGCCGATCGGGATGAAGAAAAAATTCCCGACCTTCGTGGATGAGACCTGCATCCTTTTCGACCGGATCACGGTAAGCGCCGGATGCAGGGGGTGCCAGCTCCTCCTTCCGGTGGAGGCACTGACCGCCTTTATTGACGCGACCGTCTGCGACCTGACGGTGTAGGAAAGGGGCGGAAAGCTTTCCCCTCCTCCCCGGCAAGGGAAAATTAAAAAAGACCACTGTACAGCACAAAAGGACGGCGGGAATTTTCCCCTGCCGTCCTTTGCTGTTTTTTGAAGTGCTTGCTTTTTTCGGGCACCCGGTACAAACCGCGCGCCGCAATACCTTTGTCCCGTCCGGGGACTCGAGCGACCGCGCTTACCTTCTAAAAAGGGAAAAGCCCTTCTTTTCATAAGGCTCGGTATGCACGTCGAGCACCTTGTACCCGGTTTGTGCGATGCTCTCCTTCAGCTTCGCTTCATCGAGGGGCGCCTCTGCGATAATTTCCGCCTTGCCCTTGCTGTGGGACGCAGAAACCTTCTTGACCGGAAAATTTTTCCGGATCGTGTCGTTGACGTGCGCCTCGCACATGGAGCAGGCCATGCCCTCAATATCCAATGTGATTTTTACCATTTTGCATACCTCTATATCTGCGCCTTGCGGGTCGACGGTATCGCCGCCCGACATTTAAGTAAAGATGCATTTGAATCGAGTTAGTTTTCGCTAACTTGATACAGACAGTATATACCAGAGCGCCCATAAAGTCAATGATTGCAGTGATTTTTAAGAGGCTGCGGATGTTTTTTGAAGCGCGAGGCCTTCCTTTTAAGCTGCCTGTGCCGTAAATCGGGAGAGGCGGCGCTCCTTATAGCCGCTCTTTAAATGACCAGGCCGCCGTTGGGACTGATGACCTGGCCGGTGAGGAACTCTCCCCCCGCGCCGGCGAGGAAGAGAACGGCCGCCGCAACCTCCTCCGGCCTGCCGATTCGGCCGAGCGGCGTCTCCTCCGCCAGGGCGGCAAGGTCGGCGGGGGAGAGGTGGGCGTTCATCTCGGTATCAATCACGCCGGGCGCAATGCAGTTGACCCGTATGCCGGAGGGGCCGACCTCCTTGGCCAGCGCGCGGCTGAGGCCGATTACGCCGGCCTTTGCCGCCGAGTAGGCGACCTCGCAGGCGGCGCCGGCCATTCCCCAGATGGAGGAGATGTTGATGATGCAGCCGCTCTGCCGCCGGATCATGCCGGGCAAAACGGCGCGGCAGCAGCGGAAAACGCCGCTGAGATCGGTGTTTATCAGCCGGTCCCAATCGGCGTCGGAGAGGTCGGTCAAAAGCCCGGAGAGGGAGATGCCGGCGTTGTTGACCAGCAGGTCGATGTGGCCGAACTCGGCAGTTACACGCTCGACAGCCGCGGTTACCGAGGCGGTGCTGGCCACATCCAGCAAATAGACGCCGGCCACACCTCCGGCTGCGCGGAGCTCTCCCGCCAGCGCGGCGGCAGAGGCCTCCGATTGGCGATAGCCGATTGCGACGGCATAGCCGTCCTCAGAAAGCGCCTGGGCGGTGGCGGCGCCAATGCCGCGCGCCCCTCCGGTAATCAGTGCGGTTTTCATGCTTTACACATCCTTTTGCAGCTTTTGTACTGTCAAATAAAAATGAAGCGAAACAGATGAAGTCCGATCGCCCGGCCGTCCGGTCGCCTGCGTCCCGCATCGGTCGCCTCGGGGATGAACTGCCTTCAAAAAGCGGACGACTTTACAAAAAGGGCGCTTTTTAAGAGAGCTTTCACCTTTTTCGAAGGCTTTTGCCGTTATGGCAAGGCGAAAGACTTACAGCAATCCGTATTTTTCCCGAAGCGCCTGTAAAACCGCCTGCGTTTCCAAAAAGGGAATGTTCAGGCTCTCGGCGTGCTCCGACCGAACCGAAAGCTTCACGCGGCAGAGGTGGTTCCGGCGATCCCACGGGTATTCGGTTACCCGCAGCACGCCGAGGTTGTCGTCGCTGCAATGCAGCTCCACGAGGTTGAACAGCCGGGCGCCGAAGGCGCAGACCTCCTCCCCGATCAAGAGGCCGCCGCGCCGCGACTTCCGCACGCAAACGGCGATGTATACGAGGTTGATCCCCTCGGCCACGATGGCGAGGAACCAGATCAGGTCCGAAAAGTGCGCCGCCCACAGGCTGAGCAGCCCGGCGAGGGCAGGAATGACTCCCATCCAGATAACCGGCGGCGTGCAGAACTTCCGCAGTGCGCAGTCCGGGTGCCGAAGCCTCAGCGGCTGCGGCCGGATTTGCGGGAACAGCCCTCCGCATAGGGCATAGACCTCGTCGCTCTGCGCGGCCGGGATGATCATCGCCGTCTCCCGTCCCTTGTAATCGCCGCCGTAGCCGGCGATGCTGATGCTGACATTGTAGCGGCGCAAAATCATCATGATCGGATTTTGCTGAATTGAAATGCTGTTGACCATACCGATCTGAAACCGGATATGCCGCTTCATGATCAGTCCGGCGACCACCGTTAAATTGTTGCCGCGCCGGGTCATCCTGAAGGGGAGATTTTTAAAAACCGAAATGAAAAACGAAACGCCGAAGCCAACCAGAAAGGCCAGCGCGATATAGCCGGCGATCGGCGGAATCAGAAGCCCGGCCGGGTTCTCCACGCCCGAGACCACCTCATTCAGCGTGCCGTAAACCAGCTCGGTCATTCCGGCGCCCAGCAGCTTTCCGGTGTGGCTGATGATCGGGGCGGCAATCAGCAGCCCGGTCGCCGAGTTGGAGGTTGCGGCCGCCATGATGATCAGCCGTTTGGCCGGCGGATGAAACTGTACCACCGTGCCCATATCCGGCGGAAACAGCGCGTACAGATCCGGCGCGACCGAGCGAGGCAGAATCATTTTGAAGTCGGGCTTGCCCGGCCGTCCCGCCTCGGTCGAGAGGCGAACCTCCACCGCGTCGGTCAGGCGCAGCAGTGGGCCGGTTCGGATAAAGGTGCTGGAGATTTTATCGGTCGGGATGACCGAACGGACGCGGAGAAGCACACCTCCCGTTACGATGATGCGTTCGCCGCCGAGCACTAGCCTGCAGCGCAGGAATTTGACAACCGACAGCGCCAAAATAACCGCGGCGGTAATCGACTCCCCCACGATCAGGGTGGTCAGTCCGCCGTGCATCAGGTAGGAGATCAGTCCCTGTGCCGCCGGGATCAGCAAAACAAAAATATATGGCTTCAGATAGCTTAAAATCATCAGCGGGTGCGCTTTGTATTCAGTCTGTATCTTGGCGATCGTGCCCACCTCCCGCATTGGCGCCGGAGCTGTTTCCGGTTGCCCGAATGACGGCGGCCGCATCCTCCACAGAAAGGCAGAAAATGGTCAGCCGGCCTTTTGCTGCCCGCAGCCGAAGATTGCAAAGACCCAGCGCCGCCGAAAAAGGCGTGTCAAACTGCTCGACATAGATCATGCGGAGCCGGGGCATGATGTATCGCCTCTGGACAAAGACGCCGCGGGTGTAGATCAGCGCGTCGGTCGAGAGGCGAACCCGCATGCTTTTTATCAAGCGGGGAAGATAGTAAAAACAAAGGAAAACCGCCGCAAAGGCCAGCAGCGCAAAAAGCATGGCCGTGATGCCTTTGGGCAGAGCCAGCCCCAAAAACGCGCAGAGAATAAACACCCCGATCAGCAGTACCAGGGCATAGGTGCGAAACAGAACCAGCGCGTTTTTCGGCGGGCGAAAGGTCATTTAATTTCCTCCGTTCTTCAGCTTATCCAGATAAGCTTTAAAGGCCTGCTCGTTTTTGTTTTCCCCAAAAATGTAGTAGGTCTTTTCCTTCAGCCGGTCGGGCAGATACTGCTGCTTTACATAGTGACCGGGAAAATCATGCGGATAAAGATAGTTTTGCCCCGGGGCTTTGACCTCCGCCCCGTCGGTGTGCTGGTTTTGAAGCTGCCGGGGGATGGGGCCGAGATTTCCCGCCTTTACATCTGCCATGGCGGCGTTGATCCCGTTATAGGCTGAGTTGGACTTGGGCGCCGTGGCAACCAGCACGACCGCGTCAGCCAGGGGAATAGACGCCTCCGGCAGGCCGACCATGAGGGCGGAATCGACGCAGGCCTTCACAATCGGCAGCGCCTGCGGATAGGCCAGCCCCACATCCTCCGCCGCGCAGACCAGCAGCCGCCTGCAGGCCGAGGGCAGATCGCCGGCCGCCAGAATCCGGGCGAGGTAGTGGAGCGCGGCGTCCGGGTCGGAGCCGCGCATGGATTTCTGATAAGCCGAAAGCAGGTCGTAATGCTCGTCTCCAAGCCGGTCATACCGCCCCCCGCCGCCGCAGACCTCCTCTGCAAGGCTGTCGGAAACGACAATCTCCTTCTCGCCGGTGTCGGCCGCGATGACGCACAGTTCCAGCCCGCCCAGCGCCTTGCGCACGTCGCCCCCCGCACCGTAGGCGAGAGCGCGCACCGCCTCCTCCGAAAGGTGGATGGAAACCTCCTTCTCCTCCTCTAAAAAGGAGATGCCGCGCCGGATGGCCGGTAGGATTTCCTGCGGCGTCAGCTCCTTGAACTCGAACACGGTCGAGCGGCTGAGCAGGGCGTTGTAGATGTAGAAGCGCGGGTTTTCGGTGGTGGAGGCAATCAGCGTGATGCTGCCTTTTTCGATATGTTCAAGCAGGGTCTGCTGCTGCCGTTTGTTGAAATACTGAATCTCATCCAGATAGAGCAGGATGCCGTCCTTCCCGGCGAAGGTGCCGACCTCGGCCACCATATCCTTGATGTCGGAGGTGGAGGCGGTGGTCGCGTTCAGCCGGTGCAGCCGCTTGCCGCAGCCGTTTGCAATAATCTCCGCCACGGTCGTCTTGCCGACCCCCGACGGGCCGTAGAAGATCAGATTGGGAATCTGCCCGCTTTCGATGATACGGCGCAGCACCTTGCCTGCACCGAGAATATGCGTCTGTCCCACCACATCGTCCAGCGTTTTGGGACGCATACGATCTGCAAGCGGTCGTGACATGAAAGCTCCTCCTTTTTCTCTATAGCAAAAATCGCCGCGCCGGGTCAGGAATAAAAAAGATATCGAGGCACCGGCCGCGATTTGGGCATACGGTTTTTTGTCCGCTCTGCGGCCCGGTTGCTGCAAGCGGTCGGAAAGAATAAAGACCCGGAAGGGATGCAAAATCCGGTGGATAGAATAACCAATTTGCAGTTATTCTATCCTATGATCGGGACGGGAGGGTAAGAACGCACCGTGGCCGGCCGCAGAGCGCTTCCTGCGGCAGATGGCAGAAAAAACGGCTTCGCTTTCGTTTTGCTGCCGGTATGCAGCCCTGCCGCGTCGCGCCGCAGTTTTTGCGGCGTGAGTTGACTGGTTCTGCTGCCGCCCTTATTCCCGATAAAATATGCAGAGCCAGCGGCAGGGCGGGCTGGCGGAGGTTTCCTCCACCCGGTGGCGCAGGTGCGCCGGGATGAGGATGCACTCTCCCTTTTTCAGGGTCAGCCGCCCCTCGGGAAAGGCAAGCACCGCCCACCCCTCGAGCACCGAGACCCACTCGCTCTCCGCCTGATCGTACCAGAAGCCGGCCGGGCTGCCGGCGGCGGTGGAGACAATGCTCACCACTCGCCCGAAGGGCAGCTGCAGAAGCGGCTTTGCCGCCTCCTCGCCGTCCGGCGGCAAAGCGGGGAAGATGGTGTGTTTTTCCGGTATTTTCAAGCCGTCCGCCTCTCCTTTACTGTTCCACACGAATTGCAAAACCGTTCGAAAAATCAAGTGTGATGTTGCCGTTTACATCGGTGCGGAAAACCTCGCACCCGGCGGCGGAAAGCCGGTCGAGCGTTGCGTCGGCCGGATGTCCGTAGCTGTTTTCTCCCACCGAGATTACCGCAAACCGCGGCTTTACAGCGGTTAAGAACGCCTCGCTCGTCGAGGTGGTGCTGCCGTGGTGGCCGACCTTCAGCAGATCGGCGGAGGCAGAAAGCCCGCTGTGCAGCAGGGAGGCTTCGGCCGCGCTTCCGGCGTCCCCGGTAAAGAGTGCCGTAAATCCAAACCCGCTGATCCTCAGAAATTGCGACCGGTCGTTTTCGTCCGGGAGGAAGGCGTCGCAGTAAAACGGATCAACCGTAAAACCCCCGACTGTAAAGGCCTCTCCCGGGTAATCGGAGAAGGGAACGCCCAAATCCTCCGCCTTTTCCTGCAGTGTATAGAACAGACCAGCGTCCTCCGGGTCACCCGGCGCGGCCTGCGTGCAGTAAATCTGTTTTACCGAAAAGCTTTCCAGCAGCGCCGCCGCCCCGCCGATGTGGTCGCTGTGCGGGTGCGAGAGGAGGAGGTAGCGGATGGCCGTGACTCCTTCCTTCCGCAGCGCCGCGATCAGACCGCTTCCATCGTCCAGCCCGACGCCGGTGTCAATCAGCGCAGCCTCCCCGTTCGAGAGCAGGAGGGCGCAGTCGCCCTGCCCGACGTCGAGAAAAACCAGCCGGTGAACATCCTTCCCCGCGCCGGCGCCGATCCCACAGCGGGTCAGCAGCCGCGCGGCATAGCTGACCTCCCCCACCGGGAGGAGAGAAAGCAAAAAAGAGCTCAGAACAAACGCCGCGGCGAGCAAAATGCAGAGTATCCATTTTCCTTTTTTTCGCATGCCGCATCCCTCCAAAGCCACAGAGCGCCGATTTGCGCACAGCCTTCCCTAAAGCTATAGGCTTAGTCGTTTTGTCCGCCGGCCTGCATTTCCAAAAACTCCGCCTTGGAGATCAGCACCTGCCGCGGCTTGGAGCCTTCATACGGGCCGACGACGCCCTTTTGCTCCATTTGATCCACGATGCGGGCGGCGCGCGCATACCCCAGCTTGAGCCGCCGCTGCAAAAGGGAGGTCGAGGCCTGCCCCGCGTCGACCACAACCTCGATCGCCTGGTTGATCATGGGGTCGAATTCCTCGTCCGCGTCCTCATCCTTGGAGGATTTTTCAGAAACGGCCTGCCGTTCAATCTCCTCCAGCACGGCCTCGTCATATTCGTTGACCTTCCCGTTTTTGATGAATTCCACAACCGCCTCAACCTCGTCGTCGTCGACAAAGCAGCCCTGTACGCGGCGAGGCTTGACCGCGCCGACAGGGTAGAAGAGCATGTCGCCGCGTCCCATCAGCCGTTCGGCGCCGCTCATGTCGAGGATGGTGCGGCTGTCCACGCTGGAGGAGACGGCAAAAGCGATCCGGGTGGGAATGTTGGCCTTGATCACGCCGGTGATGACGTTGACCGACGGCCGCTGGGTGGCGATGATCAGGTGCATGCCGGCGGCACGCGCTTTCTGCGCGATGCGGCAGATGGCGTCCTCCACCTCTCCCGGGGCGGTCATCATAAGGTCGGCCAGCTCGTCAATGATGATGACGATGTGCGGCATGGGGATCATATCCTCGTGGCTTTCGGCCAGCCGGTTATAGCCCTTGAGGTCGCGCACGTTGTTTTCTGCGAAAAGCTTGTAGCGGTTTTCCATCTCGGTCACCGCCCAGCCGAGTGCGCCGGCAGCCCGCCGCGGCTCGGTCACGACCGGCACCAGCAGGTGCGGGATGCCGTTGTAGTCGGAAAACTCGATTTTTTTCGGGTCTTTTTCATTCACAAGACCTATTCGATTTGCAATTCTTATCATATGTGTATCAACAACTATCGATTCTTTGCCGTAAACATCGCCGACAATGAGGTTTGCCGTTTTTCTGCCCACACCGTTAAGCGTGATTAAGTCGTCAATATTGTCGGGTACAACTCCGCCGAAGCGGTCACGCACGCCTTTTGCCATATCAATTATGGAAGCCGCCTTGCTTTTGTAAAATCCGCAGGAACGGATAATTTCTTCGATGTCCTTGACATCGGCGTTGCAGTAGTCGTCAAGCGTTTTGTATTTTGCAAACAGTGCAGGGGTGACGAGATTTACTCTTGCGTCCGTGCATTGCGCCGACAGCCTTACCGCTACCAAAAGTTCAAACGGATTTGACGAATTGAGCGAGCAAATTGCTTCGGGATATTCTTTTTTGAGAACTTCTATTGCGTTTTGCGCTCTTTCTTTTTTCGTCATTTTTCGCCTTTTATTCTGCTCCAATATTCCTTGTGAGCCTGTTCGTTTTTGTTTGTTCCGTATTCGTAGTATTTTGTGTTTTTCAATTTGTCGGGCAGATATTGTTGCTCTGTCCAATGATTTGGGCAATCGTGAGGATAAACATAGTGTTGTCCTTTTATTTCTGCGTCCTCGCCGTCGTAATGCTTGTTTTGAAGCTGTCGGGGAATAGGACCGAAATTGCCTTTTTTTACATCCGCCATTGCTGTGTTTATCGCTTCGTAGGCGCTGTTTGATTTTGGCGACTCGGCAACAAGAATGACTGCATCAGCAAGCGGAATTCTTGCCTCCGGCAAGCCGACCATCATTGCGGCGTCAACCGCCGCCTTGACAATCGGAATAATCTGCGGATATGCAAGCCCGACATCTTCGCAGGCACACACCATAAGCCGTCTGCAAGCCGACGGCAAATCACCGGCTTCAAGCAGTCTTGCAAGGTAGTGAAGTGCGGCATTTGTGTCCGAACCCCTCATACTTTTTTGATATGCCGATACAATGTCGTAGTGCTCGTCGCCGTCTTTGTCGTATCGCATGGCGGATTTTTGCGTCAGTTCCTCAGCGGTTTCAATGCTTACGGCTTTTACACCGTCAACTGTTGGGGTTGCAAAGTAGCAATTTTCCACGCTGTTGAGTGCTTTGCGTACATCGCCGCCGCAACCCTGTGCGATTTTTTTAACCACATCGTCGGAGTAAGTGATTTTGAGATTGTTTTCTTCCTCCAAAAACTTAAAGCCTCGCTCAACTGCAGGGATAATA
>OMNU01000443.1_pt1 | contig 19356 bp, 15 predicted proteins | sample 1673511 | NCBI WGS metagenome assembly OMNU01 (sample SAMEA103958113, study PRJEB25191) | human gut metagenome | reverse complement strand
CTTGACCGGCGTAGCCGCAGGATCGGCGCCGTTCAGCAGGATATCCGCGATCATGTCCGCCGTTTCACGGCCAAGGTTTGCGTAGTCAACGCCGTATCCGAGGAACGCACCGTTCAGCGCGAAGGAATCTGCGCCGGTGTACTGCGGGATGCCTGCGTCGATGAACGTCTCGTAGATGGCAAGTTCGGCTTTCATGATGGAGTTATCGGTCGGGGTAAATACTGCGTCAACACCGTCTGCGACCATGGCCTGCGCGGCCAGCATGACTTCGTCGGCTGTGCTGCCGGTGTGCTCGACGTATGCGATGCCCTTTTCGTCCAGATATGCCTTGGCGCTGGCAATGGCCGCCGTCGAGGAATCCTGACCGGCATCATACAGAAGGCCGATCTTTGCCGCATCCGGGTTGGCCGCAAAGATCAGATTCATAACGGCTGCGGTATCCAGATAGTCGGAGGTTCCGGTCACGTTGCTGCCCGGTGCTTCCAGCGACTGCACGAGTCCTGCGCCAACCGGGTCGGAAACAGCGGCAAACACAACGGGCGTCCGGCTGTCTTCCGTGGCCGTCTGCATGCGCATGGCGACGGGGGTAGCGACGCCGACGAGAAGATCCGCGCCGTTACTCTGGAAGTTTGCGATGATCTGCTCCATCACGGTCGCGTCCGCGTTGCAGTTATCATAATCGACCGCAAACTGCACGCCGGTCTCCTCGCTGATCTCGGCAAGGCGTGTCTGGATGTTCTCAACGATCTGGTTGAGGGAAGCGTCGTCCACATAGTTGCAGATGCCGATACGGAAGGTCTGCTGTTCGGCGTCCGGCACAGTTGTCTGCTGCGTGGTCTGGGGTTCGGCCGCAGTGTCTTCGGCGGGTTTCTGTCTGGCGGCGCAGGCCGTCGTGGTCAGCAGAACGGCAACGGTCAGGATGGCTGCTGCAATTTTTTTCAGGTTCAGGTTCTTCATGGTGTGTTCCTCCATTTTTGGCGTTTCGCCGTTTGATTTTTCGGGTGGCGGATGGAGGGGCCGTTGCCGACGGCCGAATTTGGAGTATAAAAAAACAGCCCCTTATCCCACATGGGACAAGAGCTGCACTCCTGCGATACCACCCAAATTGACGCTTACGCGTCCGCTCGCTTCTGCGTACCATCATACGCATCCCGGTGGATAACGGGTGGGCACCCGTCGGTTCCTACTTGCATCCATACGAATGCGTTCAGACCGCCCTCAAAAGGCCATTCCCCTTACGCCGTTCCGCTGCACTCACACCATCGGCAGCTCTCTGAAGGCCCGGTTTTGCAAGGGTACTCTTCTTTCTCAAAGGTTTCGTTGGTATTTTCTTGTTTGGCGTCATTATATCCGCACTTCACGAACCAGTCAATTGTCAATTTAAATGAAAAAAGTGCGCCGTCAGGCTGCGATTTTCTGTATCCGGTTTAGCGGCGGGCAGCTGCTTGCTTTATTCCGCCGGCTTTGCTATATTGGATCCGGCGGTGAAAGAACTATGAAAAAGCTCCTCGGCTTCTTCCTCGCGGTCTTTATCCTGGTTTCTCCGGCGCTGGCGGCGGGCGGCAATACGGTCGTTTACATCACCCGCACCGGCGAGTGCTATCATACCGGCTCCTGCCGGTATCTCAAAAAAAGCAAGATCGAAATAACGCTTGCGGACGCCGTCGCGCGCGGCTACCGCGCCTGCAAGGTGTGTTGTCCGCCGAATCTGGACGGCGAGGAGCGGCAGGGGCATGCCTTCGCGGGGAGCGGACAGGCGGACAGTACGCCGTCTCCGTCTCCGTCGGCTTCCCCGACGCCGACAGCCGCACCAACGCCTGCCCCCACCCCGACACCGGCTCCAACGCCGGCGCCGGATCTTGCGGCCAAGGCGTCCGGCGCGGGAAGCGGGCTGTTCTGGGCCGCCGGCGGTGCGGCCGCTGCGGCGGGCGTCTACACGCTTTCCGGCGCTGTCAAACGCCGCTTCGGCAGGGCGGCGAAAAAGAAATAAAGAGCAATAAAATGGCCGGATGCAAACGCATCCGGCCATTTTTGTAAGCCAAAGGATTTTGCTTGGTCAGGCTTCAACGCCCTCCTGCCGCAGCAGCTCTTCCATCCGCGCTTCCAGCGCCTCGTCGGTGCGGAACAGGCGGACGTATGCTTCAAAATCCGCGTTCAGCTCCGCCGGGGATCTCCCATATACCTGCTCCATGACGGCGGCGGGGTTTGGCTGGGAGTACATTTTCCCATACCGCTCTCTGCCGTAGACCGTGAGCAGCCAGTCGGTGAAAGCGCCCGCGATTGGGTAGGTGAAGGCGCAGTCGTGCGCGAAGAAAGCCTCCCGGTCCAGCAGCCTGTCCATCGGCAGATACCGTCCGGTTTTGAGATAATAGCCCGTCCAGTCCAGATTCTGGATGCCCCACCATTTGCGGTCAAAGTACATGGCAAGCCCCTCCGTCACGGCGGGACAGACCGGACGGTTGTGGACAAAGCTGATGAGGTGCGCATCCTCGTGGAAGCCGACGCATTGGACGGTCTCGTTATACACGGCGTAGATGCGGCTCGGCAGGTCGGCGAAGCCGTTGCAGGGCTCGTCGTCGCCGCAGATGCGTCCTACCTCCTCCGGCGAATCGCAGAGGAAGTACTCGATCCTGAAATCCGGCGTAAGACCCAGCACGGCGCAGATGTGGGAGAAGCAGCTCTCCTGCAGCGCGGCGATCTTCTCGATATCGCGCTCCGCCGCCGTACCGGCGCCATAGCGGAAAATGTAGTGTTCGGTCTCAAAGGCTTGCATGGGTCACCTCCAAAGTTACGGTTGGCTCGTGGTACGCCGCTTATCAGAGCTCCGAGGTGCAGTGCGGGCAGCGTGTGGCGTCGATGGCGATCTCACTCTTGCAGTAGGGGCAGACCTTCGTTTTCGGCGCTTCCTCCACGGGAGCTTCCTTCTTCCGGCCGAGCGCCATGATCTTCTTTACAAAAATAAAGATCACGAACGAAACGATCAGAAAATCGAGCACCTGCGAGAGGAACGAGCCATACTTGAGCACCGCCGCGCCCGCGGCCTCCGCTTCGGCGAGCGTGGCGTAGGTATTCCCGTCGAGCGGGAGAAAAAGATTGCTGAAGTCGATCCCGCCGGTCAGCACGCCGACGAGCGGCATGATGACGTCGTTGACGAGCGATGTGACGATCTTCCCGAACGCGCCGCCGACAATGACGCCGACCGCCATATCGACCACGTTCCCCTTTACGGCAAATTCCTTGAATTCCTTGAGTAACGTTTTCATAGTATCGCCTCCGCGATGCATGATAGCAGTCCGCCATTCCGAAGTCAATGAGTTAATTATGACTAACTAAAGGAAGCTTGTGCTAATATTTTGCTGAAAAATGCAAATATTAACAGAAAATCTATTGACAATGACGGAACATAAAGATAAAATGCGGGCGAAATCCCAAAAAGATAAGGAGGATACTTTCATGAATTGGGGTAAAGTTGGTCTTTTCGCGGGCGGCGTGCTGTTCGGCACGGCAGGCATCAAGATCCTCACCAGCCGCGACGCGAAGAAGGTCTACGCTTTCACGACCGCGGCGGCGCTGCGCGCCAAGGAAGCCGTCATGACAACCGCGACGAATATCCGCGAGGGCGCGGACGACATTCTCGCCGACGCGAAGGAGCTCAACGAGAAGTATGCCGCGGAGGACGCGCCCGAGACGATTGAGGACGCCGCGGAGTAATTCGCCATGAAATGCACGATCCTGCACGATACGGCGGGACGCATCCGTGTCCATCTGGAGCAGCCGCGCATGTCGCTGCTCCAAGCGGACATTCTGGAGGCGTATCTGCGAAATACTCCCGGCGTTGCCGATGTGACGGTCCACGACCGCACCGGCAACGCTACGATTCTTTATACCGGTCAGCGCGCGCCCATCGTCGCGGCGCTCGCCGCGTTTTCCTATGAGAAGTCGGCGGCGCTCGCGCCGGAGCACAGCGTCCGCGTGCTCAACCGCGAGTACGAGGGAAAGCTCATTTTCCGCATCGTCCGCCGGTATACATTGAAGCTCATCCTGCCCGCGCCATTGCGCGCGATCCGTACCGTGATCCGCTCGCTCCGTTTCCTGCGCGACGGCATCCGCTGTCTGCTGCACGGGAAGATCGAAGTGCCGGTGCTCGACGCGACAGCCATTGCCGTATCGATCCTGCGCGGAGACTTTGAAACGGCGGGTTCGGTCATCTTCCTGCTCGGCATCGGCGAGCTGCTCGACGAATGGACGCACAAAAAGTCCGTCGCCGACCTTGCCGGGACGATGGCGCTGCAGGTGGACAAGGTCTGGCTCGAAACGACGGACGGCAGCGTGGCCGTGCCGGTCGGCGACGTGCGCCCCGGCGACCGGATCATCGTCCGCACCGGCGGCATGATCCCGCTCGACGGCCATGTCGTCGCGGGGGAAGCGATGGTGAATCAGGCGTCCATCACTGGCGAGGGGCTGGCCGTGCGCCGCACGGCGGGCAGCTACGTCTATGCCGGGACGGTCGTGGAAGAGGGCGAATGCACGATCCGCGTCGATAATAGCATGGGCTCGGGACGCTACGACCGCATCGTCCATATGATCGAGGAATCCGAAAAGCTCAAGTCCGACACCGAGGCGCAGGCCTCGCATCTGGCGGACAGGCTCGTGCCGTACAGTCTCGGCGCGACGGGGCTTATCTGGCTGCTGACGCGCAGCGTCAACCGCGCGCTCGCCGTGCTGATGGTCGATTTCTCGTGCGCGCTCAAGCTCTCCATGCCGATCGCGGTGCTCTCCGGCATGAAGGAAGCCGGCATCCATCACATCTCCGTCAAAGGAGGCCGCTTCATGGAAGCGGTGGCGCAGGCGGACACCATCGTCTTTGATAAGACCGGCACGCTGACCCATGCCGCTCCGCGCGTGGCGGCAGTCGTGCCGTTCGGCGGCAAGGAAGAAAACGACATGCTCGCGCTCGCTGCGTGTCTTGAAGAGCACTACCCGCACTCCATGGCCAAGGCCGTCGTGGCCGAGGCGGAAAACCGCCATATCTCCCATGAGGAACGCCATTCGAGCGTGAGCTATATCGTCGCGCACGGCATCGCAAGCAGCGTGGACGGCGAAAAGGTCATCATCGGCAGCCACCACTTCGTGTTTGAGGACGAGAAGTGCGTCATCCCCACGGGCGAGGAGGAGAAGTTCGAGTCACTCCCGGCGGAGTATTCGCATCTCTATCTCGCCGCGGGCGGTGTGCTCGCGGCGGTCATCTGCATTGAGGACCCGCTGCGCGCGGAGGCTGCCGACGTTGTCCGCGGTCTGCGCTCTCTCGGCTTTACGAAGCTCGTTATGATGACCGGCGACAGCGACCGCACGGCGAAGTCCGTAGCGGCGGCGGTCGGCGTGGACGAGTACTACTCCGAGGTCCTGCCCGAGGATAAGGCCAACTTCATCCGCCGCGAGCACGAGGCCGGACGGCGCGTAATCATGCTCGGCGACGGCGTGAACGACTCCCCGGCGCTCTCCGAGGCGGACGCCGGCATCGCCATCCGCGACGGCGCGGCCATCGCCCGCGAGGTGGCGGACATCACCATCGGCGCGAACGACCTCTATTCGCTTTTGACACTGCGGCGGCTCAGCTGCGCGCTCATGAACCGGATCCACACGAATTACCGAAACATCATCGGCTTCAACTTTATGCTGATCTGTCTCGGCGTGGCGGGCATCCTGCCCCCGGCGACCTCGGCGCTGCTGCACAATGCGTATACGCTCACCGTGAGTCTCCGGAGCATGACGCGCCTGCTGCCTCCGGCGGAAATCGAATAAGCGCGAAAATCGGCTGTTTCGAAGAAAAACAGCCGATTTTTTACCCGTTTCGGCATACGAGCCAAAATATCTTGCAAAGCGTGCGCTGTTCCTGCATAATACAAAGTAAATACAGGGAGAACCGCCCGAGAGACAGAACAGGGAGAAACAAAACTATGAAGCATCGTATTCTTGCCGCCATGATCTGCGTCTGCGCTGCGCTGACGAGCCTCTGTGTTCCGGCGCTGGCCGACGATACGGAAGCGGAAACACCCGTACCCGTGGAAGCGACACCTGCACCAGCGGAAGCAACGCCCGCGCCGGTGGAAGCAACGCCCGCGCCGGTGGAAGCAACGCCCGCGCCAATTGTGGAAGAGTCGGAGGAACAGCCGCTGGAAGCGGCGGCAGTTCCCGCTGTCCAGGGAACGCAAAGCATACTTCGCATCAATGACGTGAACATTGATGAAAACACATACTATAAAAGTGACCTCGCCGCACCTACCGGCTATTCCGAAGCCACGGAAGAGGATTACAATTTTTACTATGACGCCCGCAGCAGGACGCTGGTTCTTCGCAACGCGGTTTTGACGCGAACCAAGCCGGCATCCACCATCCTTTATGCCTATACAATGGTTGGTATACCGATCACGATAGAGTTGATCGGCGAAAACCGGCTTACCGTACCGGACGGGAACTCGGTGCCGATCAATATTGGGGACGTTATTATCAAAGGCAGCGGTTCGCTTACCCTGGTCGGCGGAATAACGTACATCACCAAGCTGACGATGGATAGCGGCACGTTCATCACCGACGATCTCCGGCCGGTGAGCGGTTCTGTATCAGAGAGAGGACTCTATTTTAACGGCGGGTGCTTTACCGCCAATACGCATTTTGGCGGCCAGATGGAACTGTATATCGGCGCGGAGTTCTACCGCTGGAAAACAGATCTCAGCAGGGATTATATGCCGTCTATCTTTGAGACGTGTCCCTATCCGGGCGGAATGCCGCTGAGCCTTGTTCAGATGGACGATCCGTTCCGTTCAAAGCTGCGCGTCAATCCCGCTACGAACGAGTGGGAGGTATCCTACGACAGCGGGAGCACATGGAAATCTCTCGGTGTGAAAGCCACCGGAGAGGACGGAAAGGACGGGCGGGACGGCCGGACGCCTTCCGTCGGTCTGAACGGCAACTGGTGGATCGGCAGTATGGACACCGGCGTGAAAGCGGTCGGTACAGACGGACGGGACGGCGTCGACGGTAAGAATGGCGCGGACGGTCTGACGCCTGCCATCGGCGAGAATGGAAATTGGTGGATCGGCGATACCGACACCGGCGTAAAGGCCGGAGGTGCGGACGGCAAGGATGGCACGGACGGCTTGACGCCGACCATCGGCGAAAACGGGAACTGGTGGATCGGTGACACGGACACCGGCGTAAAAGCCGCCGCTGCGGACGGCAGAGACGGCGCTGACGGTAAAGACGGTGTCGATGGGAAGGACGGAGCAAACGGAAAAGACGGCATCGACGGCAAGGATGGCGTTGACGGAAAAGACGGCACGGACGGCGCGCAGGGCGCGCCCGGCCTGACGCCCTCCATCGGCGGCAACGGCAACTGGTGGCTGGGCAATACAGACACCGGTGTGCGGGCTGCCGGAACGACCGGAGCCACGGGCGCTGCGGGTGCGACCGGAGCCACAGGCGCTGCCGGCGCCGCCGGACGAAACGGTACGGACGGCAAAGACGGCAAAGACGGAAAAGACGGAAAAGACGGCGTCGGCATCCGGGAGGTATCGCTGAACGACTCCGGGGAGCTGATCGTCGCCCTCACGGACGGAACGGAAACGAATCTTGGCAAGATCACAGGAGAGGACGGCGCACCCGGCGTCGGCATTTCCTCCGTGCAGGTGGGGGAAAACGGCATGCTTACCGTGACGCTCACGAACGGCGAGAGCGTGGAGGCGGGCGCGGTGTTCAGCGCGCAGGAGGGGAAAACGGTGAGAACCGTTTCCTATATCACCGCCGCAGCAGCGGCGCTGGCATTCCTCTGGCTCGCAGTGCTGACGACGCTTTTCGCCAAATCCCGCCGCACGGCAGTTCACAGATAAACCGATAAAATGTAAGAAAGACGGTTGCCGGTATAGCGCAGCCGTCTTTTTGCTGCGGATTCAGAAAAAAATGAAATCCGCTATTGACAGAAAGGCAGGGGAAACCTATAATCAAATTGTGATTGTAATCGGTTACAATAGCGTCGATTGGCAGGAGCCCGCGCCCTTGTTAATCGACCCTACAGGAGAGATAAATGAAGGCAACCATAAAGGATGTGGCGCGGTATGCCGGGGTATCCGTGGCGACCGTGTCCCGCTATCTGAATAAAAGCCCGCTGATCGCCGAGGCGTCTGTAGAGAAGGTGCGCGGCGCGATCGAGGCGCTGGATTATCAGCCCAGCATGATGGCTCGCGGGCTTCTGCACGGAAACAGCAAGACCGTGGCTCTCGCCGTGGATTACAGTGATTCCGAGACCTATGGCAACGACTACTTCCTGCGCATCCAGTACGGACTCGAGCATGAGCTGAGCAAAAACGGATATTACCTGATGATCTGCCATATCGGCGGTGCGGACGGCGCGCTGACGCTTCGCTCGCTCATCAACGAAAACAGGATCGACGGTCTCGTGCTGCTCAGCGCGCTTGCAAGGGAAGAGGTTATGAGCATTGTGAACGAGAGCCGGATCCCGTGCGTGATCGCCGGGCGGAGCGACGATCCCGACGCAGTCTGGGTCGATATCGACAACATCTCCGCCGGAGAGCTTGCCGCGCAAAGGCTCCTGGAAACGAAGCCCGCGGCGGTCGGCTTTCTCGCAAACAGCTTCGATAAAACATTCGTTTCCGAGCGCTTTTCTGGCTACTGTCATGCGCTTGCTGCGGCTGGGATCGAAGAAAACCGCGCTCTTGTGAGCGATGGGCTGACGGACGCCGCGAGCATATCCGCCTTTGTCCGGCAGCATTTTTCCGACCTCTGCGATGCGTATGTCGTGTCTGACAGTACGATCGGATTCTACTTCCTGCGTGAGCTCTCCCGGCGCGGCGTCCGCGTTCCGGAAGAGGTACAGGTCATCGGTTTTGACGACAGCGTCCTTGCGGCGGCTGCAGACCCAGCGATGACGGTCGTTGAAATAGACGTAACAAATCTGGGAAAATCCGCAGCAAGGCTTCTCATTGCACAGCTTCAGGCAGAAGATCTGTGTCCGGGACAGAATCTTTTGCCTGCAAGGATCATCCATAGGGCTTCGACAAAATAACTGGGCTATATGCCGAGTTATTTTGTTGCCTCGAATTGTAACCGTTTACAATATGAGCTCCGCCGATCCGTGCGATCCGATACCTTGCTGCAAAAAACAAAAGGAGAATAACGTATGATGAAACGTCTGCTGACCATTGCGCTCGTTTTAACCATGGCTTTTTCCTTCGCAGCCTGCGGCAGTGCTCCCGCGAAGGGGGAGACGCCCACCGCCGCACCCGCGACGGAATCTCCGGCAAAAACGCCGGCGGAGACGCCGGGTGAAGAGCCCGTAGAGATCACCTTCTGGCATTCCTACAGCGAGGGCGAGGAAAAGATCTTCACCGAAACGGTGCTTACCGCCTTTGCGGAAAAGTACCCAAACATCAAGGTAAATGCGATCCGTATGCCGTATGAGGGTATGGACGAGCAGCTCGTCACCGCGGTCAGCGGCGACGTTGCGCCCGACGTCATGCGCATGGATCTCACCTGGGTATCGCAGATGGCGAAGCTCGGCGCTCTTGAGTGTCTGAACGGCTACGATGGCTTCGGCGAGATCGCGGCGAACGCGCTCGAAGGTTCGCTGAACACCACGCTTTATAACGGCAAAAACTACGGTCTTCCGCTCAACGCGAACACCACGGTTGCCGTTTACAACAACGCCGTGCTCACGGAATACGGCTTTGACGCACCTCCGGCGACGATGGACGAGCTGCTCGCGGCGCGCGACAAAACCGACCCGGCGAACGACAAATACCTCTTCTGCGTTTCCGGTTCCTATAACTGGGCGATGCTGCCCTTTATCTGGACGCTCGGCGGCAGCGTCACCAATGACGCCTACACCAAAGCGTCCGGCTATCTGAACTCCGAGGCGACCGTAAAGGCGCTGGACACGATCGCCGGATGGTATAACGACAAGACCATCGGCCCCGCGATCCTCGGCGAGCAGCCGGACGGCTGGGGCGGCATTGAAGCGGGCAACTACACCATGTTCGTGGAAGGCCCCTGGTTTTTCAGCTCCGCAGATAAGATGGACACCTATACCCCGGCACTCATCCCCGCTGTGGAGGGACGCAGCGTTTCCATTGTCGGCGGCGAGGACATCGTTATGACCGCCACCAGCTCCAAGAAGGATGCCGCGTGGACGTTCATCCGCTTCATGCTCGAGGATGAGCAGCAGGTGGCAATGGCGGCGGCAGGCATGATCCCTGTGACCGCAACGGCCATGGAGAAGGTCGACACATCCGCCAACCCCTATGTTGCCGTTTACATGGAACAGCTCAAAACGGCGGAAGCGCGCATCCCCTGCTCAAGCTGGCCGACGATCGAAACGATTTTGAACACCGCATTTGAAAGCGTGCTCCGCGGCCAGATGACCTCGCAGGAGGCACTGGACGATGCCGCCGCGCAGATCGACGAGCTGCTTGCAGCCGAATAAGGCCGAATAGATAAGCAAGAAATATGTCCGCGGTTCGCCGGACAACGTCCGGCGAACCGCGGCAGATCAGGGGAGAGTGATCCGATGGACCGCCGAATCGACCAGCTCCGCCGGAGAGGGCGGCAATGGGGGAAAGCCTTGCCGTTCATTCTTCCGGGCTTCGTGCTGATGGCACTTTTTATTCTCTATCCGCTGCTGCGCAACGTATGGATCAGCTTTACCGAGTTCAATGTCATCAAAAACGAAGTCGTGCGCTTTGTCGGTGTGCAGAACTATGTGGATGCAATGAAAGACCGGCACTATCTTACGGCGTTCCGCAATACGCTTCTTTATACGCTCGTCACGGTGCCGGGGCAGATGTTCCTCGGTCTCGTTCTCGCAAGTCTCATCAATTCTGTGCGCCGCGGACAGACGGCGTTTAAGGTCATATGCTATCTGCCGGTGATCACGTCGTGGGTCGTCGTGTCGCTCGTATTCAAGTATCTCTTCATGTCCGGCAGTGGCGGACTTGTAAACTACTTCCTGATGAAGCTGCACATCATCTCAAAGCCCGTGGCGTGGCTGCAGGGGGAGTGGACGGCCAATCTCGTGCTCTGGCTTTTCGGCATCTGGAAGGGTGTGGGCTGGGTCATGGTCATCTATCTCGCGGCGCTGCAGGGCGTGCCGACGTCCGTTTACGAGGCCGCAGAGATTGACGGCGCCGGGCGCGTCCGCCGCTTTTTCTCCATGACGCTGCCCATGGTGCGCAACACTACGAACTATCTTCTGACCGTACTTACGATCGGCGCGTTCGGCGCTTACATCCACGTTATGATGATCACCGAGGGCGCGCCTCTCGGCAGCACGAACGAACTGATGAACTATATGTACAACACCGCGTTTTCCACCTACAACATAGGCTCCGCGGCGGCGCAGTCGGTGCTCATGGGCGTGATCGTGCTGGTGCTGACGATGATCCAGCGCCGCGTGTCCAAAGACCAGATCAACTGAAAGGAGCCCCGGAATGAAAAAACTCGCCAAGCTCCCGACGTACATCGGACTCATTGTTTTCGCCGTGGCCGCGCTGATCCCATTTCAGTACATGCTTGCGACGGCCATGACGCCGCAGAGCTATTCCATGCCGTATCCGCCGATCCTGTTTCCCCAATCGGCCTACTTCGGCAACTTCGTTGAGGCGTGGAACGCCAACCATTTCAGCCGGTATTTTCTCAACAGCCTGCTTGTCGCCGCCGCCGCGACGGTGATCATCATGCTCGTATCCTCCGCCGGGGCATATGCGTTCGCGCGCATTTCCTTCCCCGGGCGGGAGTTCGTTTTCTATCTTTATCTTTTTACGATGATGGTGCCGACAGTCACGAACCTGATCCCGCAGTTCCTTTTGATGAAGGAACTGAAGCTGGTGGACAGCTATCTCGGCCTCCTTTTAATCTACATCGGGATCGGTGTGCCAAGCAATACGTTCTTTCTCCGCAATTTCTTTCTCAGCCTCCCACGGGAGATGGAGGAGGCCGTCATTGTGGACGGCGGAAATCATTGGCAGATCTACTGGAGGATCGTCCTGCCGCTTTCCAAGCCCGCGCTCGGAACGTTCGCCATTCTCGCGTATTCCAACGTGTGGGACGAGTTTCTCATCGCGCTCACAATGATCAAAACGCCCGACAAGCGCACGCTTCCCATCGCACTTAAGCTCTTTCAGGGGCAGAATCTGAATAACTGGGGGCTGATCTTCGCGGCGTCGCTCATTGCGGTGCTGCCGATCCTGCTCATTTACATCGTATTGCAGAAAAAGCTCATCCATGGCGGGGCCATGGACGGCATGGTAAAAGGATAAAGCTATGCGGCTCTTACACTATTCCATGGAGCATCGCGCGGACTACCCGTGGCAGTTCGTTACCGGGAACACCTGCACACTCCGCCTTCGCTGCAACGAGCCGATACGGTCGATAAACGTTGTGTTCGGCGACCCGTTCTGGTTTTTGCATGGGGACAGACGGCGACCCAACCTCCACACGCTGCCGGTCGAGGACAAAAAGACATTTTTGGGCGACACGTTCTATTCGGTCACGCTTGAAATGGAGACGCGAAAGCTCCGGTATCATTTCGAGATCGTTCTGGAAAACGGGGAAACGGTGTTTCTCTCCGAAACGGGGGTCACGGAGCCGCTTTCAGAAGAGTTCCTTCGAGCGTTTCAGGTGCCGTATGTGTACCCGGCGGAGCACTACGCCGCGCCCGCCTGGGCGCGCAATACCGTGTGGTATCAGATATTTCCCGACCGGTTCAGCCGGGACGATGAAAGCACGGAGGCGTTTGTCCCGACGCGAAAAAACTGCTTCGGCGGGACGCTCCGGGGGATCGAAAAGCATATCCCGTATCTCAAATCGCTCGGCGTGCAGGGCGTTTATTTGAATCCGATCTTTCAAAGCCCGTCCAATCACCGGTACGATACCGCAAACTATGCGCGCATCGACCCCGAGCTCGGTACGGAAGAGAATTTTGCCTCGCTCGTGGGCGCACTGCACGAAAACGGTATGCGCGTCATGCTCGACGGCGTTTACAATCACGCTTCCTGGCAGCATCCGTTCTGGCAGGACGTTTTGAAAAACGGAGAGAAATCCGCATACTTTGACTGGTTCTGCGGTGTCAGCATGGAGGTGCTGCGCGGCAAAACATCAAAGGAGCTGACGGCGGACGTTATGCGCGGGGAAAAGCCCTTTGAGAGCTTTGCCTTCGCCGCGGATATGCCGAAGTGGAACACCGAAAACCCCGCGGTGCAGGATTATCTCATCGGAACCGCCGCGGAATGGACACGGAAATACGGTGTTGACGCTTGGCGGCTGGATGTGCCGGACGAGGTCAGCTTCCGTTTTCTGGAGCATTTCAAAAAGCGTATCCGCGAGACAAATCCGGAGGCATACATTATCGGTGAAATATGGCAGAAGAGCACGGCGTGGCTCCGCGCCGGGGTGTTTGACGGTGCGATGGACTATCCGCTGTATTTTGCAATCCGCGATTTTGCCATGAAGCGCACTGACGGCGTGGAGACCTTCGCCGAAAGAATAAAGGATGTCTTTCTCTCCGCCCCGGACTGTGTCCGACCGAGGCAGCTTGCGTTCTGCGGCAACCACGATATTCCGCGGCCGCTCACCGTCTGCGGCGGGGATACGGACCGGCTTGCGGCCGCGCTCTTTTTGCAGATGCTCCTCGGCGGCGCGGTGAGCATATATTATGGCGACGAACTCGGTATGTCCGGCGGCGAGGATCCGGCAAACCGCGGCGCGATGGCGTGGGGAGAGCAGAGCGATGGGATAAAACCTCTGTACATTTCCATGATCCGCTTCAAAGAGGAGCATCGGGGAGAAATGAACGTCACGGAAATGCGCGTGCAGGACGGGGTTCTCCGTCTCACGTTCTCCGGTGGGGATTATATGGCGTTTATAGCAGAGCCCGGCGGGGAAAAATGCTTTGCCGTCCCGGACGGCATGCACCTTCGCTTCGGCAATGCACAGCTTTCACGAGGATATGCGCTCTTTGAAAGGAAATGAGGGAGGTTCTATGCAGTGGTGGAAGGAGCGGGTATTTTACCAGATCTACCCGCGCAGTTTTCAGGACTCCAACGGCGATGGCATCGGCGATATCCCCGGCATCCTTTCACGTCTCGACTATCTGAAGGAGCTGGGGATCGGCGCGGTGTGGCTTTGCCCCGTGTACGATTCTCCGAACGCCGATATGGGCTACGATATCCGCGATTACGGGAAGATCATGGCGGAATTCGGCACGATGGAGGACTTTGACCAGCTGCTCGAAGAGATGCACCGGCGCGACATTAAGCTCATCATGGATCTCGTGGTAAACCATACCTCCGATGAGCACACGTGGTTCATCGAATCCCGAAAGGGAAAGGAAAGCCCATACCGGGATTATTATCTCTGGCGCGACGGAAAAAATGGACGGGAGCCCAATAACTGGGCGAGCTTCTTTACACCGTCTGCGTGGAGCTTCGATGCGGAGAGCGGGCAGTGGTATCTGCATCTGTTCTCCGAAAAGCAGCCCGATCTCAACTGGGAAAATCCGGAGCTGCGACGCGAAATTTACGGCATGATTAACCGTTGGCTCGATAAGGGCGTCGACTGGTTCCGTATGGACGTGATCACCTGCCTTGCAAAAGACCCGATGCTTCCGGACGGCATGGGCAGACCCTATGCCTTCAGCCCGGAATACTTCGCCATGCAGCCGCGGCTCCACGAGCATCTCCGCGAGATGAGAAAGGCCTGCTTTGCAGACCGCGATTGCATGTGCGTCGGCGAGGCGACGTTCGCAACGGCGGAAAACGCCGCCTCCCTCGTCGGCGGCGGGCAGGAGCTCGATATGATCTTCCAGTTTGACCTGATGGACGTGGACGGCGGTGAAAGCAAATGGGATCTCCGGGCGTTCGACCTTATAAAATTCAAGGAGATCGTTGCCCGATGGCAGAAGACGCTCGACTGGAACACGCTCTTCTGGGGCAACCATGACCAGCCGCGCGCCGTTTCGCGCTTCGGCTGTACGGAGAATGAAGAACTGCGCGTCCGGAGCGGCAAGTGCCTTGCCGCGGCTATGTATCTGCTCCGCGGTACGCCGTTTATCTATCAGGGCGAGGAGCTGGGGATGACGAACTTCCCGTTCGAAAGAGAGGAGCAGCTGCGCGACGTGGAAAGTCTCAACCTGCTGTACCAGAGCACGGATAAGGCGTGGGCATGGCACGGTATTCAGACGAAGGGACGGGACAACGCCCGCACACCGATGCAGTGGAGCGCAGGGAAAAACGCCGGGTTCAGCTCTGCCGAGCCGTGGATCGCCGTCAATCCCAATTACCCGGAGATCAACGCCGAAGCAGAGAGCCGGGACAAAAACTCCGTGCTCCATTTCTACAGAGGACTTATCCGCCTGCGGAATTCCGCCCCGGCGCTCCGCGGCGGCAGCTTCACCATGCTTTATCCGGAACATAAGCAGCTGTTCGCCTACGAGCGCAGCGGGGAGGGGGAAACGTATACGGTCGTCTGCAATCTGAGCCGCGCGAAATGCGCCGCACCCGAACTTTGCGGGGAGATCGTCCTCCAAAACTGTGAGTTTACCGATACGCTGCCGCCTTACGGCGCGGCAGTGATCCGGACGGTGAGCTGACCGGCACCGTCCCCGCTCTCGTTTGTTTCCTCCGCAGAGCGGTTTTTCCGGCAGAAAGGCCCTGCATCCGCGGATGCAGGGCCTTTTCCTTTGATTTTTCAGGGGGGTTACGCCACGATGCCAGCGGCCTGACCGGTGAGGTATACGACGGCGTATTTTGTGATCCAGCCGCCGATCACGACGCGGTACGTCATAATGATGACCGGCACGAGGAACGTCAGCACGCCGAGAAATTTCCACTTCACTTCGGATGCCTCTCCGCGTACGCGCTGACGACGTTTTTACTGTATTATTTTTCCAGATAATCCAGGCACGCTTCCACATCCGTGAAGCGCGCATAGTGCTCATTCAGCTCCCTGCCGGCAAAGCCCTTTTCCACCGCGCCGCGCAGCAGCTCGACCGCGGGTTCCCAATAGCTTTCCGCATCGAGAAACGCGCTCTTTTTCTGCATTCGCCCAAGGGATGAGAGCGTGATGACTTCAAAAATTTCCTCCATCGTGCCGATGCCGCCGGGCAGGGCGATGAAAGCGTCCGAGCGCTCTTCCATGATCGTTTTGCGCTCCGCCATCGTTTCCATGCGGATAAGCTCCGTGCAGTGCTCAAAGAGAATGCCGGGAGTGTTGAAAAAATACGGCACGACGCCGATGATCTTCCCGCCCATTTCGTAGGCCCCGCGCGCCGCGGCGCCCATCATGCCGTGGCCGCCTGCGCCGAACACGAGCGTATGCCCGCGCGCCGCGAGCTCGCGGCCGAGCGCCGTGCCGAGAGCCATAAAGTCCTCGCCGATCTCATCGCGCGCCGCGCCGAATACACAGATATTCAATATCCCATCTCCTCCAGTTTTTTTCGGTAATACCGGAACGCCGTGGGCATGGCAAGCGCTTCGCGCTCGGCTCGCGTCACCCAGACATAGCCCGGAAGCTTCTCCCTGCAGCGGACGATGTACCCGCGCATATGCCATTCCACATGGCTGAAAATGTGCACCGCCTCGCCGCAGGGCTCGCCGGTTTCCGGCGCGTCCGGCAAAAGGTCGTTCGGCAGCTCCCACATCGAGGCGAGAAGCCCCGTATCCGCACGCCGCTGCACGGCGCACATATCGCCGCAGAGCAAAAGCAGCACCCGCCGGTTTTCGATCCGGCGCGGTTTTTTCTCCGGCAGCACGGGGTAGAGCGCTTCCTCGCCGCAGCGGTGCGCCGCGCAGTACGCCGCGACCGGGCAGCGCGCGCAGCTTGGCGTTCCGACGGTGCACACCGTCTCGCCCAGCTCCATGAGCGCGCTCGTAAAAGCGCCGCATTCGCCCGTTGGATAGATATCCCGGAGCGCTTTTTCACTTTGTCGCTGCCGATGCTCTCGCCGAAGCACTCCATGCGCGCGAGCACGCGTAGCACGTTTCCGTCCACCGCCGGTTCCGGCAGTCCGTAGGCGATCGAGGCGATCGCCCCGGCGGTATAGTCCCCGATGCCGGGCAGCGCGCGCAGCGCCGCGGCGGAAAAGTTATAAAGCGCCATGACCGGCAGGCCGAGGAAGTAGATCCGAAGATACACCGTGGCGAGCGGCAGCACCTCGTCCGGGCTGCCGACGAGCCGCAGCAGCGGCACCGTGAGCGCAAGTCCGAGAGCGCCGGTGATCACGCCGCCGATCACGCCGGTGATGAGCGTTGTGGACACGGTGCGGTGCAGCTTGTCGGTCTGGTTCGCGCCGTAATACCGTGCGCAGAGCACGCCGCCGCCCGTGGCAAGACCCATGAGCACATTGATGATCAGATTGATCATCGCGCCGTTCGCGCCGACCGCCGCCATGGAGTGCGGCCGTCCGAACCGGCCGACGACGATGAGGTCGGCGGCGTTGAACGCGATCTGCAGCATGGACGAGAGCATCAGCGGCAGGATAAACTGCAGAAGCTCCGGCAGGAGCGGCCCTTTTGTCATATTGATCTCATATCTTTTTTTCATTTACCCACCTCGGCACAAGCAACAGATAAAATCCAACGTATATAACAGAAAGAACACGAAAAAAATCCGTAAATTTTCTCCGTGTCCGCCTATACTATTCTTAGTTTGTGAAAAATTCAAGTACCTTTGAAAAAATATCCATTCTGGATAGAAGGCGGCGGTTTTCTCCCGCCGCTTTCTATCCATTTTGCTGTGTGAGCGTCAGTCCGACTTCGCCGGCAGATACGGGATGAGCGCGCTCGCGAAGGCGGGCAGCGCCATCGTCTGCAAAACAACGCGCCCCGGACCGGTGACGACGGTGTTGAAAAGACCCTCGCCGCCGAAGAGGACGTTCTTCGCACCGCGGACGGTCTGGATATCGATCTGGCACGTGGCATCCACCATGGCGAGATTGCCGGTGTCCACAATGATCTGCTGTCCCGGCGCGAGCGTATACTCGACCGCCGAGCCGTCGATCTCCAGAAACGCCATGCCGTGGCCGGAGAGCTTCTGCATGATGAAGCCCTCGCCGCCGAAGAGACCGGCGCCGACTTTTTTCTGGAAGTGGATGGAGAGATCCACGCCGGGCGTCGCGGCGAGAAACGCGCTCTTCTGCGCGATAACGGGCATATTCGGCGTGATCTCCACGGCGCGGATCGCGCCCGGGAAGCTGGAGGCAAAGGCGATCATTCCGGGGCCGCCCTCGGCGGTATAGGTGTTCTGGAAAAGGCTCTCGCCGCCGAACATCCGGCCGAGCGCCTTGCCGAGACCGCCGGCTTTCGTTTCCATGCGCATGTTGGCGCTCATCCACACCATGGAGCCGCGCTCGGTGATCATGCTCTCGCCCGCTTCCAGATGGCAGATGACAACGGGCATCGGCTCGCCTTGAATGTTGTACTTCATGTTGTGTCCCCCTTATGGTTTTGTTTTTTTACAAGAAACCCCTCCGTCAGCCTTGCGGCTGCCAGCCCCCCTGTTAGGGGGGCCAAGATAGTTTGCAAATGACTAACTTGCCTCCCCTAACAGGGGAGGTGGCACGGCATAGCCGTGACGGAGGGGTTTATCCTTTTCATTAGAAATCGGCGTTGCCGACGGTACGCGGATGCAGCTCCACGTCACGGATGTTGGAAATGCCGGTCAGGTACATGACCATGCGCTCAAAGCCGAGACCGAAGCCCGCGTGACGGCAGGAGCCGTAGCGGCGCAGATCGAGATACCACCAGTAATCCTCCTCGTTGAGGCCGAGCTCGGCCATGCGCGCGGCGAGCAGGTCGAGCCGCTCCTCGCGCTGCGAGCCGCCGATGATCTCGCCGATGCCGGGTACCAGGCAGTCCGCCGCGGCGACGGTCTTTCCGTCGTCGTTCAGGCGCATGTAGAACGCCTTGATCTCCTTCGGGTAATCGGTGACGAAGAGGGGCTTCCTGAAAATTTCCTCGGTGAGATAGCGCTCGTGCTCGGTCTGGAGATCGACGCCCCAGGAAACGGGGTAGTCAAATTCCTTGCCGGACTTCTGCAGAAGCTCGACGGCCTCGGTATAGGTGACGCGGCCGAAGGCGCTGTCGCGCACGTGCTCGAGCCGCTCGCGCAGGCCCTTATCGACGAATTTCGTGAAGAAATCCATCTCCTGCGGGCACTTTTCGAGCACGGTGGAGATGATGTACTTCACCATTTCCTCCATGACGACAAGATCGCCGTCCAGATCGCAGAACGCCATTTCCGGCTCGATCATCCAGAACTCGGCGGCGTGGCGCTGGGTGTTGGAGTTCTCGG
>OMNU01000440.1_pt1 | contig 19438 bp, 16 predicted proteins | sample 1673511 | NCBI WGS metagenome assembly OMNU01 (sample SAMEA103958113, study PRJEB25191) | human gut metagenome | reverse complement strand
CTGTTACCTCCACATTCTTTTTTATTTTGAATGTCCGCAAAATCCGTCCTACATCCTACAATAATAAATAAGGTTTAAGGTGCGGCTGCCAGCCGCGTCTTTTTCCATCTCAAAGCCGAAGCTGTTAGAATAAGAGAGCAATGGCCTGACCCTTTTCACCTTGGGCCAGCACGCCCGTCTTGGAGTCCGTCAGCCGCCTCTCTTATTCGCAGCATTCGATTTACGCAGGTAGAGCCACTGTATCGTGCGCTCGTGTCACCCAGGAGATTGAACAGGCAATGAGTAAACGGCGGAACGCCATATTCAATCACACAGGAGGAGCAAAATGAACGCAGTCGGAATTGATGTTTCCAAAGGAAAGAGCATGATGGCAGCCCTGCGGCCAATGGGTGAAGTGGCATTACTGCCACAGGAATTTCTTCATACCGCACCCGGCTTAGACCAGATGGCACATGCCATTCTCGCATTAGGCGAAGATACCCGCGTTGTCATGGAGGCAACCGGACGCTATCACGAACCCGTTGCAGCAGCGCTGAGTGCATATGGTATTTACGTCTGTATTTTGAATCCGCTGTACATCAAGCAGAGCGGCGCCGGTTCGATCCGCAAGGTCAAAACCGACAAAGCCGATTCCTTGAAAATTGCCAAGTATGGTCTTGACAACTGGGTCGATCTGCGAGAACATACTGCTATGGATACAATTAGACAACAACTGAAGCTATGCAGCCGCCAGTACAACATCTACATGAAAACCGAGGTATCGCTGCAAAACAATCTCATCTCGCTGACAGATAAAACATTTCCCGGCGTAAATGAGCTGTTTTCCAGTCCGGCTCGTGCAGATGGGCATCAGAAATGGATTGACTTTGTCATGACTTTCTGGCATTGCGACTGTGTTTTCCGCATCAGCGAGAAAGCATTTACCGCTCGATACGAGAAATGGTGCAAGCGCAAGGGATATCATTTTAGAGCCGAAAAAGCCGCTGAGATTTACGCTCAAAGCTGCGAATTGTTTGTCACGCTTCCGAAGGACGACAATACGAAACTGCTCATTACCACTGCCGCTCAGCTTATGGCCGAGATTGGTGATGTGCGCCGCTTTCCTCGCCGCAGTTCGATTGTGGCGTTCGCCGGTGTTGATCCGGCTATTACCCAGTCCGGCAAGCACGAGGTGCAAAGTACCGCTACGACGAAACGCGGCTCACCACATCTGAGAAAAACACTGTACCAGATCGTCTGCACCTATCTGAGAAAATCGCCGGAAGATGAGCCGGTATATCAATTTCTCGATAAAAAGCGCGGCGAAGGCAAACCGTATTTTGTCTATATGACGGCGGCACAAAACAAGTTTCTGCGCATCTATTATGCACGCGTGAAGGAGTGTCTTGAGGCATTCGATACACAGCAGAATACAGTTCAAGACTAAGTTGATTTACATTTTATCCTCGGCTGGCAATTTTTCTCCAGTCTGCTTTGTTATACCCTTTTTCAGTCTCACAAATTTTGTGGGACTTTTTTCGTTTCAGCTATTGACTTTTGTTTGCAGGACTCCATTCTCTCGTTCCGATAGGCCATCTTCCAAAAAGCAAGCTCTAACAAACTTGCTTTTTCAAAAATATCAGCCAGATACTTTTTATTTGCTACTGATAACCCGGCACATTTATGCTCTGCAAAAGCAGACCATTCTTTGCAGCTTTCTGCATATTGTTCATCCGCATAATCTTTGATAAAGTCCCAATATCTTGACTGTCTGCTTGTAGGAACAGCCGCCAATTTGCGGAATATATAGCTGTAACTTAGCATACAGGGAAGAACCGCCATTAAAATTTCTTCATTCTTTCCATGTGACGCAATCTCAAACATGAAATCAATGTAATTTTGATTTTCAGGCAAAGGGGCGATCAGTTCAATATCATCATCTGTTATGCAAAATTGCTTTAGATAATCCAGCCGCACTTCCGATTCCGTATCATTTACAAAGTTCAGCATGGAGTAGTAAAGCTGAATTTCTCTTAATGTAGCAGCATGAAAAATTGCCTTTCCGTATATGCGGGCATAGTTTTTCAGATAGATACTATCCTGAATCATATATCTCTTGAATTTTTCAAGAGGTAGCTTTCCAGTTTGCACTTCCTGCACAAATGGGGTAGCTGCACATTCTTCCCAAATGGGGATGTTGTGGGTTAAGATGTCTTTCATAAATGCCATGTTTGATCCTCCTAAGATAAAAAAATAGAGCCTCTAAAACAATTAGAAGCTCTTTCAGACGCAATACGAGCGTAAGAAATTGCTTCCCTACGCCGGTATTAGCCGACAGGTCCAGAGGTCAGGTCTTACCTTTTTCAACTTGTTCAGTTCCCTCGCAAACACATATCATATCTTATTCAATTAAAAAAGGACATTCCCAAAACAGAGAATGTCCAAAAAATACGAATCTGTATTCTTTAGCTCCCTGCGTTGGTATTAGCCAACAGGTTCAAAGGGTCAGGTTTTAACCTTCTCAACTACAAGGTAGTCCCCCTGCTTGAGTATTATTATAGTTAAGAAGTCCCCAAAAGTCAAGTCTACGCATTTAGGGCGGTAAAAGTCCACGGAAATCAAGGGTTTTTCCGCATGGTCGGCAGGCAGGTGGATAAAGTTATCCTGTTCCCCTCAAAACGGGGTTCTAAATGCGGAAAAATGGACAAAAAAGAAGCGCCGGACGCAGAGGCTTTGACACCTCCGCGCCCGGCGTTTTGCTTATTCGTCTGTGAAGTGGAACCGCTGCGCCGCAAAGTCGGCGTCACTCATGGTGTCCAACTTATCGGCGGTCTGGCAGGCCAGCGCTGCCATTTCCTTGTCCATGTCCGGCAAAGCTGCCCGGAGATTTGCCGCCGTCCTGCGGCGGTCGGCGTTGTGGTACAGACAGATCAGGTTTTCTTCTTCCACGGTGAAATACATTCCTCATACCTCCATTTCTTTTGATTTTTCCCGCGCCGGGGGCTTCTTTTTCTGTTCCTCCTTGGCGGCGGCAAGCTGCGCCCGGATGGACGGTTTCTTTTGTTTCTGCGTCGTCTTTCGGGTCTGCTTGGGCTTTTTGGCCTCCGCCTTGGCTGCCTCGGCCACATCCAAAAGGGAAATCTGTTCCCCGGCTTTTGCCCTTGCTTCCAGTTCCTCCATAGACGGGGCGTTGTTCATCATGCCGTCGATCATGTTGTAGTTCTGCTCGGTGGACATTTCCGCCGTCTTGATATGGCTTTCTGGCTGGGCGGGGATGGCAAAGGCTCTTGTGCCGTTTGCCATAATAAGATACCTGCCGTCCTCCGACTGGTGGTGGAATCCATACCCGGCGGCCTCCATCTGTTCCCGGCTCCTGTCGGTCAGATAGAAACGGCCTCTCGGCGTCTGGATTTGTTCGCCGGTCATGCACTCGTCCGGCGTGAGCTGCTTTTCCGGCTGGGCGAAAAACTCCGGCACCTGCCGGTAGTCGGCCCCCTCGTCCACATAGTAGGCGGTCTGTTTTCCATCCTGCCGGAACACCACAATATCCCCCATCGAGAGGGAATGTCCCTTGTAATCGGCGGGATGTTCCATGTTGAAGCGGCGGTAAATCTCGTCCAGTGTGATGTCCTTGTCCAGCGGCGCGGAGTAGATAAGCTGGTAATTCTTCCTGTCCACCGAAAGCCCATCCGCCTGCAATTCCTCATAGGAACGATAGCGGAAGTCGCGCCCCTCCGGGCCGGGCGGCACTTGGTAGATGGAAAAGTTGGGCTGCGCCGGGGCCTCATAGTCAGAGGCAACATATTCCTCCACCGTCAGCCCGGCAGCGGCGGCCTCCTGTTCCAGCTCTGCCTCGATCTGTTTTTTGTAGTCCTGCAAGCTCTGGTCGAAGTCGGCAAGCTGCGGCGGCTCCGGCAAGTGGTACTGGCCCTGATTGAGAAGCGGGCGGCACTCTTTTACATAGTCCAAAACCGCGTTGAAATAAGCGGTCTGTTCCGGCGTCAGGGTTTCCCCGGATCGCAGGGGACGCCGGGCCTCCTGCTCCATAGCGGCCAGATTGCAATGCAGTTCCATATATGGGACGAACTCATGCAGCAGCATATCCCGCTGGGCCTTGTCCGCCTCCCATGCCTCCGGCCCCTCATGGTGCAGCACATGGTTTTTCCAGCTTTCATCCTGTGCGTAGTATTCGTGATAGCCCCGGATATGCTGGATCAGGGAACCGTCCCCGTCGCCAAAGTCCTGCCGTCCCTCGTAGCTGTCCGGCTGGCCCTGCATGGTAAAGTCAATACGGAACCTGGTCTTGTCGTACCAATGGCCCGTATAGCCCGGCTGCTCCCGTTCATGGCGTCTGGCGCTGTCCAGCTCCTTGAAAACGGCTTCGGCTTCATGCAGCGACATTTGCTGGCCGTCTTTCAGATGGGGGCTTTCACTCCAAAGGATCGTGACAACTGGCTCCGCTGCCGGATTCTGCGCGATCTGCCGCTGGGCGTTGGCAACGGCAATCTCACTTTCGATCTCGCTTTTCACAAAGGAATCCATCTGGCCCTTTTGCAGCTCGTAGCCCTGTTCACACAGACGGTTGATAAGCCCGATCACCTTGTCAGTATTGCCCACGGCCTCGGCATAGGCCACGATCAACTGCCGTTCCTCGCTGCCCAAACGCGGGGCGTTTTTCTCTGCCAGCTCAATCAGGGCGGCGGCCCGGTCAGCCGGGGACGCCTCCGGCATGAATGGCTTTCCATTCAAAAGGCCGTCGATCCCGTTCCATGCCTGCGGCTGGGGAATGGCGTTGGCCTGTTCGGTTGCTTCCAGAAAATCATCCAGCCTGTCGCCGGTCAGGGGTTCCATCGTCCCAGCCGGTAGCTCATGGATGGCAAGGATTTCTTTTCCGGCTTCCGCAAGGGACAGGTCGGGATTGTCAAGCTGGCCTCCGTCCAGTTCCTTGTAGTCGGGGCCGTACAGTGTGTAGTCATAGCCAGTTTCCGATGTCTGGATATACAGATATTCGCCGCTTTCCAGACGGTAGGCGGCCTCCTGCGGGGCTTTGGCCTGTTCCAGCGTTCCATCCCCGGCAATGGTAAAGCCCTGCGCCTGCGCTGCCTCCTTGGTTCCCTGCGACACTTCGCCGGTGGATTTCAAATCCGCTTCAATCAGGGTTTGCAGCATGGCTTTTACGCTGTCGGTCATTTCCTGCTGTTGCTCCGGGGACAGCTTGGAAAATACGCTGTCCGGGTCTGGCTGCTCGGCGGCCTGTTCCAGCGGCGCGGCCTGCGGCTGTTCCTGCTGGGCCTGCCGTTCTTTCTGAAGCTGGGCAAGGTGGCCGTCAATGGTGGTAATCAGTTCATGGGCGGTGGCCCGGATGGTTTCGAGGGAGGCTTTCAGCTCTTTCAAGTCCTTGCCGGAACTCCAACCGGCCACATAGCCAAAGGAATAGTCGGAGGTGTCCAGCCCGTAGTGCTGGCAGACGGCATAGGCCACGCTTTCAGCCTGCACCTCGCGGGTGCGGCTGTCGGGGCGGTCGGCCTGCTCAATGGCCGGGGCTTCCGGGTCGATGGCGTGGAGCTTGGAATGGGCGATCTCATGGATGGCAGTCTTTAGGGTCTGTAATTCGCTCATGCCCTCCTGAATGGCGATCCGCTTTTCCGTCAGGTGGTAGTAGCCGTGGGAACCGCCCGGAATATCCTCAAAACCAATGGGAACCGGGGAGGTCTGTTCCAGCGCCTTGAAAAATTCCCCGTAGCGTTCCACGCTGCCGGTCAGTTCTTCCACGCCGATAGAGGGCAGCGGTTCCCCCTCGGTCTGGCTCACATCAAAGACGGAAACGATCTTAAAGGCCGGAACCTGTATTTCCTGTACTTCGGTAACAGGCTTTCCGTCCTTTCCCATCACCGGCCTGCCCTGTGCGTCCAGCTTTTGCACTTCCTTTTTCGCCTTGAACGGGGCTGGGGCCAGTATCTTGATGGCCTTTTCGCCTTTCTTCACATTGCGGTGAAAATCGTCCCGCCACTTGTTGTAGCCCGCCACAAGCTGTCCGCCCTGCATGGCGATCAGGAGGGTGTTGTTGAAGCTGTAACTGTGGAACTTGGACATGGTGGTGAGATAGGCTTTGTAGCGTTCACTCTCGAAAAGCTCCTGTATGCCGGTTTCCAGCCGGTCGGTGATCTCTTTCATGCGCTCGGCGCTGTTCTGGCCGTTTAAGAGAATGGGGGTGACAGGCTGTGGGACCTTTGTAGGTGCTGCCGCCTCCGGCTGCACCTTGCTTTCCTCCCGCAGAATTTCCGGCGCAGGATAGGCCATCACCCGGTATTCCTCCGGCACTAGCTGGCCCTCATGGACGCGCTGCCATTCGTCGCCGCTTTTTACCAGATAGCCATAATCGGTAAAAACACCTTGCTCTGTGTTGGCAATATGCAGGCCAAAACGGGGCAGGAGAATCCCTGCTTTCCATTCCTCCGGCATATCCACCATGCCGGAACGGTTTAGATAGTAGTCGCCCAACTGTCCTGTGCCGGTGACATCCGGCAAATGCACATAAAAGTCCACATTTTCGGGATAGTCGATAATCTGGCCGATATTGTGAAAATCACTCTGCGGGCTTGTCAGGGCGGCGTTCAGCTCCGTAAGTTCGGTGGCGTCCAGCTTTTCCAATCTTGCAGCAAGGAAGTTTAATTCATCCATGCCTGCGGACAGCACCATATCACGGGGTAGCTTAATAGGTCGTGCCTGTGGGCTTCGATAGTCGTACAAGAAAAAGTCCTGCGGATTATCGGCACTGATCCCGATTTCCCGCAGGGCTGCTTGCAGTTTTTCGGTTGTGGTCGGCAGAGAAAACCATAGGCCCTCTTTGCCTTGCTCATAACGCTGTCGGTTATGAAGCAGTACGGAAAACACTTCGCTCATTGAATCGCTCCTTTCACATAATATAAGGGTTTGGGGCTTCCCCAAAGAGAAAATCCCCGGCCCGGCAGGTGCGCCGGGTCAAGGGTTTTTCCGGGAGTGTGGCTACACTCCCTATGCTTGCTGTTTTTAGTTTTTGCCCCTCTGTTCCACGCGGTAGTTCACATACTTGCCGCCGGTATCGGCCAAAAGCACCGTCCCGTCATAGGTTTTGCCGGTTTTCATGGAGCGCAGGCCCTTTACCTTTGCTTTTCCGTCTTTAAGGAGCGCGGCGGCGATCTTCGGGGTGAACGCCTTGCCTCGTTCCTCAAAAAATCGGTCATTCTTCCACATGACAAACTGGCAGCTTCGGTTTCCGCAGTAGTAGTTCTTTTTGCCCTCGTAGACGCTTTCCCCGCAGCGCGGACATTTGCCGATAACCACACGCTCGGTCTGAAACAACTTCTGCGCGTCCTCGCTGATCTGGGAGTAGCCCACGATCAGGCCCCTTGTCATTTCTGCAATGCCAGCCATGAAGCCCTCCGGGTCGGCCTGCCCCTTGGCAATGGCCGTCAGCTCCGTTTCCCACTGTGCCGTAAGCTGGGGAGAGGTCAGCACTTCCGGCAGCACACAGGCAAGGTTGTGGCCGTCCTTGGTGGGAAGTAGCTGTTTTCCCCTGCGCTCCACAAAGCCCATCTGCACCAGCTTTTCTAAGATGGAGGCGCGGGTGGCCGGGGTTCCCAATCCCTGCCGCTCGGCGTCCTCCGGCAGATCGTCCGCACCGGCGCGCTCCATAGCAGAAAGCAGGGTATCTTCCGTGTAGGATTTTGGCGGTGCGGTGAAATGCTCGGTGACGGCGGCAGTTACCTTGTCAAAGGTCTGTCCCTCGGTGATCTCCGGCAGTTCCCGCGCAGGCTCCGGGGCGGTGTCGTCGGCGTCTGTTTTGAACGACGCCTTAAAGCGGCGGTCAAGCTCTTTCCAGCCGGGGGTCAGGATGGTTTTTCCCTTGGCGGTAAAGGTGTTCCCGGCACAGGTGAATGTGGCGGTGACAGCTTCATACACATGGGGCGCGGCCACGGCGCACAGCAGCTTGCAGCACACAAGGGACAGCAGTTTCTTTTCCCCCTCGGCCAGCCCGTCAAAGCCTTTCTGCACAAATTCCATCGTCGGGACAATGGCGTGGTGGTCGCTCACTTTTTTGCTGTTCAGCACCCGGCCAAACTGCGGGGACAGGTCAAGCCCCGCCACAAAGGGAAGCAGCGGCCACAGGCCGGACACAAGGCTTTCCGCCGTTGGCAGCATATCATCGGTCAAATACTGACTGTCGGTGCGGGGATAGGTCAGCAGCTTCTTTTCATAGAGCTGCTGGGCATAGTCAAGGGTCTGCTTGGCGGTAAATCCAAACAGGCGGTTTGCTTCCCGCTGCAAGGTGGTGAGGTCATAGAGGCGGGGCGGCTGCTCCGTCTTTTTCTCCCGTGTTACCGACACACAAACGGCCTGCGCCGTTTCACAGGCGGCTTTCAGGGCCTTGGCGTCGTCTGCGTTTCTCATGCGTTCACTGGCCGCCTCCATGCCGCCCGCCGCAATCTGGACGATGTGGTATTTCTCTTTCTGAAAGCTGCTGATCTTGGCCTCCCGGTCAACCAGCATTTTCAGGGTCGGCGTCTGGACACGGCCCACGGTCAGGGTCTTGTGGTAGAGGATGGAGAAAAGTCTTGTCGCGTTGATCCCCACCAGCCAATCCGCCTGCGCCCGGCAAAGGGCCGACTGATACAAGTTGTCATAGTCAGTTCCCGGTTTCAGATGGGCAAAGCCGTCCTTGATGGCCGCGTCCTCCATGCTGGAAATCCAAAGGCGCTGAAACGGTTTCTTGCAGCCCGCCATCTGGTAGACAAAGCGGAAAATCAATTCCCCCTCGCGCCCGGCGTCGGTGGCGCACACAAGGCCGGTGACATCGGGGCGCTCCATCAAAGAACGCAGGGTGTCAAACTGCTTTTTCTTATCATCGGGAATGATGTACTGCCATTCCTGCGGCAGAATCGGCAGGTCGTCATAGCGCCATTTTTTGAAACGCTCGTCATAAGTCCCGGCGTCGGCAAGGGAAACAAGGTGGCCGATACACCAGCTCACCAGATAGCCGTTTCCCTCCATGTAACCGTCCTGTTTCTTGTCCGCGCCGATCACGCCCGCAATGCTGCGGGCGACGCTTGGTTTCTCTGCAATTACTAACTGATAGCTCATACTTCGTCCTCCTTATTTCCATCTTCACTTGTCATATCCTCGTCCGGCTCCGGGGCTTCGTCCTCGTCGTCCTCGTCCTCGTCCTCTCCAAAGTCATACTCGGCCAGATCGTCATTGCCTGTGGTGTCGGCTTTTTCCTTTTTGAATTTCAGGAAGTAGAGGGCTGCGCCGCCGCCCAGCAGCACCACCACAAAGAACACCACAAGGCCGCCCATGCCGCTTGGCTTTTCCTCCTGCGGCTTTTCTTCCTCCGGCTGGGGCTTCGGCTCCGGCCCGTTGCAGGCGGTCAGGTTGTTTTTACAGACCGGGCAGGCCGTATTGACGGCCCCGGCTTGACATTTGGCCGTACAGTTGCAGACCTCCGGCTCTTTTTTCCCGTCCTCCAACAAGGCTTGCAGGTCGGCGTCGTCCACTTGGTTGAGGAAATGCACTGCCGTTTCCTTGTCCTCGTTGGCCCGGTCGATCAGGATGTAAAAATAATTCCCGGCCTTGGTGGTAACGGTGATAAGCTGCTTATCCCCGAAAAAATCATCCACCAGCGCGGCGTTACCCTGCGGGGTGACAGGTACGCCCTCCGGCTCCATGCCGCCGGTGGTGGGTTCTTCGGTTTCCTCCGGCACTTCTGCGGGGGCTTCGGTGGTTTCCGGCAGCGGCACCGGGTCAGGGTCAGCGCCCCCGGCATAGGCAGTAACGGTCATGGTCGCCATGCAGAGCGCAGCGGCCACAGCCAGCGTCAAGGTGCGGAACAGTTTAGATTTCTTCATGGGCGCTGTCCTCCTGTTCAAAGTCCGGGATCGGGGCCGGGGCCGCCTGCAACGCGCCGCCGCGCACAAAGGCGGCGAACTCCTGCGGGGTCATGTTGAGGCCGCGCACAAGCTGGACGATCTGCAAGTTTTCCTGTTCGGTCTTGGCCGCTTCCAGCTCCCGAAGCTGCTTTTGCAGCTCCGCGATCTTGCCCTTGGTTTTCTCAATATCCTTTTCAATGCGTTCCAATTTGTTCATTGCCATAGTGATTTACTCCTTTCTGGCGTTTAAGGCAAACGCCCGTAACAATAAAAATGCTGCTGCCAGTAGCTTGAATTGAGGTTCGTGTAGGAAATGGGGTCGCCGCAGTGCAGCATGACCGAATTTCCCACATACAGCCCCACATGGGACATCCCGGCAGTGTCATAAGTGCCGACGAAAAATACAAGGTCGCCGGGCTTGGCCTGCTCCGGGGAAACGGGAGTGCAGATGTTGTAAAGCCCCTGCGCCGTCTGGCGTCCCACATTCCAGCCGGAATGATTGATAACCCAGCTAATGAAGCCGGAACAATCAAAGCTGGTGCTTGGGGAGCTGCCGCCCCACACATAGGGATAGCCCACATACTTTTCCGCCTCCGCGATCATGGCGGCAAAGGCTTCGTCCTTTAGCGCCTCCGGGGGGATTTCATAGTAGGTCGGCTCTTTCGGGGTGGAGGCGTGGGGATAGCTGCCGTTGGGAAACAGGTCTGGCCGGTTGCCCAAAGTCTGCATATAGGCAGCATAAAAGCCCATCTGTTCCTCGGTGAGAATGTAGATGGGCAGGTGGGACAGGTCAAAGTTTTCCAGCTTCACATTGCAGATGTAATAGGTGTAGGGAACTTCCACGGTATAGGTGTTTCCCTCGCTGTCCGTCCTCGTTTCGGTGCGGTAGCGGGTTTCCGTTTCGATGGTCTGGGTCAGGATGTACTGCTTTTCAAAGAGCATGGCAAGGTCGCCCTGTACCTCCCCCAAAGTGAACACGCCGTTATGCAGCGCGGAGAGGATGGAGGTCAGCACATAGGGGTCATGTTTGATCTCGTCCAGATCGAAACGGTATTCGTCATAGCCAGGGTGCAGGCTTTCGTAGTTGTCAAGTTCGTGCTGCAAGTCTGCTTCCAGCGCGGCATAGGCGGCTTCGGCTCCCAGCATATCGCTGTCCTCGGAGAGATAGGAGGTGGCGGCAAGGCCCGTCCCGGTGCTGCCAAACATGGCGGTGCAGGATTGCAGGCCGCCCATCACCAGCAGGAGCATGAGGCCCACGCCGCCGACGATCAGCGCCCCTTTCCAGTGCCGGGCGGCAAAGGACGCGGCCTGTCTGCTTTTTTCTGCGGCTTTCTTGGCTGCGGCACCCGTGGTCTTGGCGGTGCCTGCGGCCCCCTGTGCGGTCTGACCCGCCGCCCTTGCTACCTTGGCATATTCCCGCTTGATGTGCTGTTTCTGCCAGAAGCGGGAAACGGGGTTCTTGACCGCCTGCGCCAGCTCCGGGTTGTCCCGCAGGGATTTTTGATACGCAAACTCGGCGTTGGCGGCGATGGACTTTCGCTCGGCCTTGGCGGCGGCCCGGTAGGGTTTGAGCTTGTGGCGATGGACGCCGCTGCGGATCATGCGGCCCGCCTGCCGTTCCGCCAGTTCCTCCCCCTTGTGGCCGCCCTCCACGCCCACATTTTCGTGTTCTACCTCATGGATTTTTCCGTGGAGGTAAAGCCCGGCTTCCTGTATGGGACGGCTGGCCGGGTTTGGTTTGAGCTGGGGAGGGGCTTTCTCCACCTTGTCAAAATACAGCCTGCTTTTGGCCTTGCCCTTGGCCTCGTCATAGACGGTTTCCTTGGTGACGACGCGCTTTTTCGGCAGAGCTTCTTTGGCCGCTTCCAGCTTATCCGCCCGTTTTTCTGCCTTTTTGATATACGGGGCCAGCTCCGGGGAGGCCCGTTCCTCGGCGGTAAACTGCAACCGGGAAACAGGACCGGTGGCCTGCGCCACAGTTTCCCCGGCGTCCTTGGCCACTTTCTTTGCCTTGTGGCGGTCGTGCAGTTCATCCGCCCGTTCCAGTATTTTTTCCGCCGCGCCCTCCGGCTGGGCGGTGTATTCCTGCTCGGCCTCCCGGCTGGACACATTGACGCTTTCGCCGGTGGTCTGGTTATCCAGCGTCAGGCCGTCGCGGGTCATGTGCTGCGTTACCTTGTCGCGGGGTTTCAATGGGTTCATGTAACATCACCTCCTTGCGGTCTGTTCCGGCAGCGCCCGGTTTCGATCTCTGCAATATAACGCAGGATGGGGTACACCTGCGGGGGAACAACTGCGTTTCCCAAAGTCTTTAACCGCTTTGCCACATTCGCCGGCGGGTCGCTGATTAAGTACGGGATTTGCGCCGGTTCTTTGGCCCACATGGAATGTCCGTCCATCTCCGGGGGAATCCCATCAGCCATTCCACCCAGTCGGGATTCAGTTTCACATCCCCCGGCGGGCTGCCCAGCAGTTTGTAAACCGCCCATGACAGCCGCGCCGTCCATACGGTTCCGCTGGGGTTGTATTTTCGGAAGCTCCCGGTCGGGGTCATCCGTACATCGACAGTTTTCCCCACATCCCCCGTGTCGCTGGCAAGGGGCGTGGGAAGCAGCATGGCCGATGATGAAAGTTCTTTTGCGCTCATGCCATGCGCCGACGGCGACAGCAGGAAGTACGAAAACCCTAACGGCGTAGCCTGCCTGCTCCAAGTCAAAAACCGTCTTGTCGAGCCCCAGATGGATGAAGCCAGCAACATTTTCTCCAAGCACCCAAGAGGGGTGCAGTTCCCGGATAACGCGGAGCATTTCGGGCCATAAATACCGTTCGTCCTCAAATCCCCGTTGTTTCCCGGCGCTGGAAAAGGGCTGGCAGGGGAATCCCCCGGAAATAAGTGTGGTGGTTTCTCGTCCTGTTTTTTCAAAAAATGCCTCCTTTGTCACTGTGGTAATGTCCCGGAATTTTGGTACCTGCGGCCAGTGCTTTTTCAAAACTTCCATCGGGAAATCCGCCCATTCGCACTGGCATACGGTGGTAAACCCTGCGGCTTCCGCCGCAAGGTCGATCCCGCCGATCCCGGAAAACAGGCTGAAATGTGTTAAGGCGCTCATACCGTCGCCCCCTCGCCTAACCGGGTCGTCATGATCTGGTAGAGCTGGGTGTTTTTCGGGATGGGGTTCTTAAAGGGCAGGATCACATTTTCGTAAATGAGAAGCCCCTCGCCGGGTTCGGAATTGTCCACATACCGTAATTGCTGGGGCGAAATGTTCAGCCGTTCCGCAAGGATTTTGCGGTCGCCGCTGGCCTGATTGAGCAGGCAGATAAAGTCGCTGTTTTCCAAAATGTTCTCAATTTCCGGGGAGGAAAGCAGGTCTTTTACATTCTGCGTCGCACCTGTGGGAATCCCGCCCCACTTACGAAAACGCTTCCAAATCTCGCAGGAAAAGGCCGCCGTCTGTTCCTCACGCAAAAGCAGGTGGAACTCATCACAGAAATACCATGTCGCCTTGCCCTTGCTGCGGTTTTGGGTGACGCGCCCCCAAATCTGGTCTTGGACAATGAGCATACCGATTTTCTTTAGCTGCTTGCCCAGCTCCTTGATGTCAAAGGCCACAATGCGGTTTTGAATGTCGATGTTGGTTCTGTGGTTGAACACATTTAGGCTGCCGGACACATACAGGTCAAGGGCCTGCGCCACCCGGTCGGCCTCCGGGATATGCTGGTCTAACAGGGCTTTGTGCAGGTCTGCAAGGATGGGCATATTTTCCGGCTTGGGGTCTGCCAGATAAGGCCGGTAGATCACCTGTACCGCCCGGTCGATCACCGTCTTTTCAATGGCTTCCAGCCCGTTCTTGCCGCCCATGACAAGCTCACAGAACGACAGCACAAAGTCGGATTTCAAGGCCAGCGGGTTTTCATCCTCGGAGTAGTTCAGGTTGATGTCCAGCGGGTTCACATAGTTTTTGCTGGTAGGCGACAGCTTCACCACCTGCCCATGCAGCCGCTTCACAAGGGGGTAATACTCGGCCTCTGGATCACAGATATACACATCGTCCGGGGTGCAGAGGAACACGCTCAAAATTTCTGATTTACAGCTCATACTTTTGCCGCTTCCCGGTGTCCCCAGCTTTAGCCCGTTGGGACACCTCGCCCGTTTGCGGTCGAGCATAATCATGTTGCCGGTCTTGGCGTTGATCCCGTAATACATGGCGTCGCCGCCCTGAAAAAGCTCCTGCGTCACAAAGGGGACGAACACGGCCACGCTGGAAGTCGTCAGGGAGCGTTCAATCTGGATGTGGCTGGCCCCCAGCGGCAGGCTGCTCATAAGCCCCTGTTCCTGCTGGTAGTCCAGCCGCACAAGGGAACAGTTGTATTTCTGTGCAATACCGGCAGCCCAGAACACATCGTTTTCCAGCTTTTGCCGGGTGTCTGCGGTGTTCAGCACCAAAAAGGTAAGCTGGAACATCCGTTCATTCCGGCTCTGCAAGGTCTTTAACAGCTCCTTGGCGTCCTGCCCGTAGGTGGCAAGGTCGCTGGGAAGTATATCCATGTCGTAACCACTTCTTACCGCCCGTTTCTGTTCCTGAATCTTCATGGCGTCAAGGTCGGTGATCTTGCGCTTGACCGTCTTAATGGCGTCGCTCTGGTCGATGGCCTGCACATGGAGGTTCACCACAATGCCGTTTTCTGTGTTGAGGAAGTCGGCCAGCATTTCATCCGACAGCTCCGGGGAGAGGATTTGCAGGAAGCTCACCGCCCCGTATTTGCCGCCCAGCCCGAACATCCGGGCATTGCCGAAGCGGAACGAGGACGGGGCGATAAAGTCCTTGGTGGAAAGCCCCGACGGGGCAAGCCACTTCCAGTCAAAAGAAAACGGCTCCCCGTCCGGGTGGAAAATGCTGTGCATGACTTCCAGCCGCTGCTTGGCGTCCAGTCCCCACGCGGAGGCCCCCATGCTCTTGAAATAGCCCAAAAGGTCGGTTTCGATCCGGCGCAGTCTGGCGCGGGCCATTTTCAGGCTGTCCGCCTCGATGGTGTAGGTCATAAATTTCCGCTTCATCAGGCCGTTGTTCCCGTTCACAAGCTGGTCTTGCAAAATGTCGGAATACTCGCTGCGGATGTCGTCGAAGTCGTCCCCCTGCGCCCGGATTTCAAAGCTCTTGGCGTACTGCTTGGGGTCAATCTTGCGGTTGATAAAGGAAAACTGCACATGAATGGAGGCGTCCAGATAGTTGTAGAGGTCGCACAGGTTTTCAAAGATGGCGGTCTTGGTGTCCGCCTGCGCCAGTTGGTAGCTGATGTCCGTAAACTCAATGCACTTGGAAAAGGTGCGGGGCGTTACCCGGCACACGCCGTCCTGATACATGGCCTCATAGGGAATACTGGCCTGCGCCGAATGGGGCTTGCCGTCGCCCTTATACTTTCGGATGACGGCCTGAATCTCTTTCTTTTCGGCGCGGGTGAGCTTGACCGGCGCTTTTGCGCTCGTTTCGTTCTTTTGCTTTTTGGACAATGGCGTTGACCTCCTTTTCCATTTGGGATTGCCGCACAAGGGCGGTATAAGCGTTGTTGGTCTGGTAGGGGCGTTCCTTGGGCTGGATGAAGCAGCACTCGACGATCTGGCGCGCCACCACTTCAAGGGGCTGGCCGTGTTTTTCGTAAAGCGCCAGCAGAAAGCCCGGCAGCATGGCGAACACCATAATGAGCGCCGCCGCGCTGGTCGGGACGCGGCCCCGGATCAAAAAGAAAAGCGGGATGCCTACAAGCAGCGCACCGCCAAAACAAATGAGCTGGCGTTTCGTCAGCCCGAATACTACCTTGGATTTGACCTTGGTTAAATCCTTGGGGACAGTTACATAAGCCATAAAAAGTCACCTCGTTTCTGGTACGGACAGGGAAAAATCGCTGTCCACTTCGTTGCCCCACGCATCCCAGCCGGGGATTTTCTGTCTGGCAAACAGTTCTGCGCGGGGCAAGTCGCCCGCAAGCTCTATGATTTTCTCACGGGTAATGTCTGGTTTCTTGCTGTGTTCCTCCACCGGGGAAATGATAAACTGATGGACGCTTTTGGAGTAACGCTTGGGATGGCCCCGCTTGGCAAGCAGGCAGATTTCCGCGTTTCCTCTCGTCCAATAGCCCAGCCCGTAAAACCATGTGGGGCTTTTGCGGTTCAATTTCAGCCAGATAAAGGCCACGGTCTTAAAGGTGAAGCCCCACGCCTTAATCAGACGCAGCGCCTCCGGGAGCTGGGGGAAAGTTGCCCACAAAAATAAGAGGCAGTCTTTTTCCGCCAGCGTTTCCACCGGCAGGGCGCACAGCTCGTCAATGCTCATGGTGGGATAGTGATGTTCCGCCGCCCCTGTCCGTTTGCACTCATATCGCCACGGCGGGTCGGCGTAAAGGATGTTGTAGGTTTTCTTTTGTGTTTCTTTGATGGTTGGTATTCCTCCTGTCTGTCAATGTGCGGTAAATACGGCTTTCGATATGCTGCCGGTCTTGAACAGACAGAAGCAAAGCAAAACGGTATAGCCCATACAGCCCCAGATCGCGCCGGATATGTCGTCGGCGGTTCCGATCTGCTGGATCAGCACCGCATAAATCCCGACAACCACCATGATTAAAAAGGCTTGGAAGCCCAGCGCAAGCAGGGATTTCAAGTAGTTCTGGCCCATGCCGCGCCACTCTGCATTGCCCAGCGTGGCAAGGGGGATCGGCCCCAATGCGGTCACGGCGTAAATTTCAATCATTCTTCCATAGGTCACAAGGAAAATGCAGATGGAAAGAATGTTCATCGTCAGCCCCACAACAAGGGTCTGGAACCACAGGCCCAGCAGCGGCCCGATGTCCATTGCTTCAAGGCGGCTTTCCAGATCGGGCAGCAGCGTGTCAAAATCAATGCTGGTATCTCCGATAATCACCCCGGCGCTCTGGTTGACGACCTGCTGGGTGGCGTCAAACACGCCCATGACGATATTCCATGTGTTCGTCACAATGAGGATGGCAAAGGCGCTTTTGAAAATCCAGCGGAAGAACATGGAGCTGTCGAAGTCGTGCATATTGTTCTTTTCCACAATCATGTCGATCAGCTCATAGCACATCACGAGGGCGAGAATGGCCGCCGCAATGGGGACGATCACCGTTTCGGACAGGTTTTGCAGCATGGAGAAAATGCCGCCGTTCCAGTCCTGCGGGGTACTGCCCACATCCGACGCGATTTCCCCGACTTTGGTATTGACCGTGTTAAACAGGCCGGACAGGTTGCCCATGATACCGTCGATCAGGATTCCTTTGATCCATTCCCCGATTAAATCACCGATCATGTGGGGACACCTCCTTTCCCGCGCCCTCCCAGATCAGAGAGGGCGCGGAGGGTTTTCTAACACACATGGGGTTATCCCAGCAGCCCGGACAGCAGCGGAACAAGGGTCATGCCGATGAGGGCAACGCCACCTCCGGCGACAAGCTGCTTGATTCCCTGTGACTTGCTTGCCGGGTTGTCCGCCCCGTATCCCTCCAAAAGATTGACGCCGCCCCACACGCAAAGCGCGCCGCCGAGGCCCACAACGATGGTCTGCAAAGTATCAACTGCACTATTGAAAAATTCCATAAATTTACCTCCATAAATTCAGATTGTGATGGTGTTTGGGTGCAAAAAAGCCGCCGTTCATAGCGGCAGCCTCACAATCCGCAGACGGCCCGGAGTTACTGGCCGTCCCGCCATTCCAGCACAGCCAGCGAAAAAATTTCGCCCCATGCTTCACACAATTCACGGTTTACTTCCGCCTCCATTTGTTTCAAACCGGCGTCGTCAGGCAGTTCAAAATCGTGTTCAATCATCCACCGCAATGCAACGGCAGCGGAGATCATGCCACGGAAAACAGCCTGCTCCTGCTTGAAATAATCCGCAAATGTCCATTCGTCCGAGTGTCCCATCGGTCACGCTCCTTTCTCTATGGCCGCTTTATTCTGCGGCAAAATCTTCATCCGACAGCTCAATGTCGTAGAGGTCAAAGGGTTCGTCCTCCGTTATCACGCGCCGCTTTTTCCGGCGCAGGGACGACAGGTAGCTGTCCACATCAAAGGTGTTCTTTTTGTCGGCGTCCGAGAGGTATTTATAGCGGGGGTGGCGGGTGATGTCGTATTTCTCACTGAAAAACGGCCTCACGCCGCGCACCTGCAAAATACACTTGCCTCCGTCCATCGTTGCAATTTCGTCTTGGCTCATCAGCTCCTTTCCGAGTTTTTGGTAGTTCAGTCCGTGGGAGGTCTGCGCGCCCCGGTTCTCGCTCTGGTTGTAGCTGTCAATGGTTTCCTTGCCCAGCACCTCCGCAATCTCCTTGGCGTTCTTGCCCCGGCCACTAAGGAACAGCGTACAGTCGCAGTTGTCGGAAATGATTTCCGCCGCGTCCTTGTAAATGGCCTTTAGCTGCGACTGGCTCTGCAAAATAATAGAAGCCGAGATTTCCCGGCTTCGGATGGTGGCGATCAGCTTGTCAAAGTTTGGAATCTGGCCGATGTTGGCGAACTCGTCCAGAATCAGCCGCACATGGACGGGCAGCCGCCCGCCGTATTTGTCGTCGGCCCGGTCGCACAAAAGGTTGATAAGCTGGCTTTGCACCATTGCCAGAATGAAATTAAAGGTCGTGTCCGTGTCCGACATAATCAGGAACAGGGCCGTTTTTTTATCCCCGATGGTATCAAGTTCCAGTTCGTCGTCCTCCATCAGCTCCCGCACCTCCCTGATGTCAAAAGGCGCTAATCTGGCTCCGCAGCTTATCAAGATGGAGCTGCGGGTCTTGCCCGCCGACAGCAGGAATTTACGGTACTGGCGCACCGCAAAATGTTCCGGGTCTTTTTCTTCCAGCCGTTCAAACATCTGGTCTACCGGGGATTGAAATTCTGGGTCGTCCTCGCGGGCTTCACTGGCATTTATCATTTCAAGCAGCGTAGTGAAATTCATTTCATCGTCCGGCGCTTCGTACCAGATATAGCCAATGAGGGCCGAATACAGCAGGCGTTCCGATTTGATCCAAAAATCCTCGGCGCTCTTTTCGCCCTCGCCCTTGGTGTTGCAGATCAGCGTGTTTACCAGCTTCAAAATGTCCTTTTCCGAATGGATGTAGCGAAACGGGTTGTAGCGCATACTCTTGGAAAAGTTAATGGTATTCAGCACTTTTACCCGGTAGCCGCACCGCACAAGGAGCTGGCCCACCTCGCCGATCAGACTTCCTTTCGGGTCAGTAATCACGAATGAGGTCGGGTAGTCCTTGGACACGCACTGCATGAGGTTGGGCTTCACAAAGAACCGGGTCTTGCCGCTGCCGGAACCGCCGATCACCAGCACATTTTTGTTCCGGGCGGTCTTGGGGTCTTTGGGCCGGTTGTTCATGGTGAGGCGTTCCGTCTGGGTCAGGAGGATGTTGTTGTCAAACACCGGGTCGATGTACGGGGCTATATCTTTCGGCCCGCCCCATGAAGCGTTTTGTCAAGTGCTTTTTTGAGTTATTGACGCAAATTATCGTGAAAGTGCGAAAGTGCAAAGTGCAAAGGGTCTG
>OMNU01000433.1_pt1 | contig 19689 bp, 16 predicted proteins | sample 1673511 | NCBI WGS metagenome assembly OMNU01 (sample SAMEA103958113, study PRJEB25191) | human gut metagenome | reverse complement strand
CGAGGTCCAGGTCGGTCTCCGCGCCGTCGTCGGTGACGAAGACCTCGCCGTGCTGATACGGGCTCATCGTGCCGGGGTCGACGTTGAGATACGGGTCGAACTTCTGGTTTTTGACCTTCAGCCCGCACTGCTTTAAGAGCCGCCCGAGCGACGCCGCGCAGATGCCCTTGCCCAGCCCCGACACCACGCCGCCGGTGACAAAAATGTACTTCATAGATTTTCTTCCTCCCCTGTCAAAGAAAAATGAAACTGCTGCGATAAAGCAAAACTCCACTTCAAAAAGGACGCTCGAAGGAGCGTCCTTTTTGACTTACACGGAGAAGAGTAATTCGCAGAACGTCGGATACGGCCAGTATTTCGACGCTGTGAGCACTTCCAGCTTGTCGACGGTCTTGCGCACGTCGTTCGTGCGCTTTTCGACCTCGTCGTGGTAGTAGTGCAGGAGCGTTTCGGGCTCTGCGTCGTCGGAGACGGTCTCGAGCGCCGTCTTGAGGCCGATGGTCTCTTCGAGCAGCTGCTCGTTGAGCGAGCCGATGGCGTTGGCGAGCGAGGATTCGACGTGGCAGGTCAGCTCCGGCGCGGCGGCGCGCTTGGCGGCGATGGTGTTGCACAGCGCGGCTTCGTATTCGGAAGCGGCGTTGAGAATGCCGTGCTGGACCATGTCAACAAGCGTCGCGGCCTCGATGCGGATGACCTTGCAGTACTTCTCGATATGAACTTCGTGGCGGGAGAAAATTTCTTCCTTGCTGTAAACGCCCTGGCGCGTCAGCAGCTCAATGTTCTTGGGCAGGATGTAGGTCGGCAGCGCCTCGGCGGTGTTGTGCAGGTTGGCAAGGCCGCGCTTTTCAGCCTCCTTGATCCAGGCCTCTTCATAGCCGTTGCCGTTGAAGATGATGCGGCGGTGGGCGGAGAACGTGTCGCGGATCAGCTTGTGGAGCGCGGCGGTGAAGTCCGGCGCGTCCTTGAGCTGCGCGTAGAATTCGTCGAGCTCTTCGGCCATGATGGTGTTGAGGATCGTGACCGGGCCCGCGATGGACTGCGAGGAGCCGGGCATGCGGAACTCAAACTTATTGCCGGTGAAGGCGACGGGCGAGGTTCGGTTGCGGTCGGTCGTATCCTGCGGGATGGCGGGGAGCACGTCCACGCCGATGCGCAGGGACTTGTGCTCGGGCGCGGTGTAGTCGTTTTCGCCGACGATGGCATCGATGATGCCCTCAAGCTCGGTGCCGAGGAAGACGGAGATGACAGCCGGGGGCGCTTCCTGCGCGCCGAGACGGTGATCGTTGCCCGCGAAGGCGACGGAGCAGCGCAGAAGCTCCTGATACTCATCCACGCCCTTGATGAACGCGGCGAGCACCAGCAGGAACACGGCGTTCTGGCTCGGCGTCTTGCCGGGGGAGAAGAGGTTTTTGCCAGTGTCGGTCGAGAGCGACCAGTTAACGTGCTTGCCCGAGCCGTTGACGCCCGCGAAGGGCTTTTCGTGCAGCAGGCACACAAGGTTGTGGCGCTCGGCGACCTTTTTCATCGTCTCCATGACGAGCTGGTTCTGGTCGCTCGCAGTGTTGGCGTCGGTGTAGATGGGGGCCATCTCGTGCTGGCCGGGGGCGACCTCGTTGTGTTTGGTCTTGGAGAGCACGCCGAGCTTCCACAGCTCTTCATCGAGCTCTTTCATGTAGGCGGCCACGCGGGGACGGAACGCGCCAAAGTAGTGGTCGTCCAACTCCTGACCTTTCGGGGGCTTTGCGCCGAACAGGGCGCGGCCGCACAGGCGCAGGTCCATGCGCTTTAAGTACAGCTCGCGGTCGATGAGGAAATACTCCTGCTCCGCGCCGATCTGCGGCGTGACCTTTTCCGCGTCGTCGCCAAATAACTTGAGCACGCGCACCGCCGCGCGGTCGACCGCGGCTATGGAGCGCAGCAGCGGCGTCTTCTTGTCGAGCGCGTCGCCGCTGTAGGAGCAGAACACCGTCGGGATGCAAAGGCTGCCATCTTTGATGAAGGCAAACGCCGTGGGGTCCCAAGCGCTGTAGCCGCGGGCTTCAAACGTGGCGCGCAGGCCGCCGTTGGGGAAGGAGGACGCGTCGGGCTCGCCACGCACCAGCTCCTTGCCGGAAAAGTCCATCATCACGCGGCCGCCGCCGGCGTTGTTGATAAAGCTGTCGTGCTTTTCCGCCGTCACGCCGCTCAAGGGCTGGAACCAGTGCGTGAAATGCGTTGCGCCATGCTCCAGCGCCCAGGTCTTCATCGCGTCGGCGATCTCATTTGCCGCGGAAAGGGGAAGAGGCTGCCCGCTCTTTAAGCAGCCGCGCCAAACGTCCATGGCGCTCTGCGGCACATACTGCTCCATTGTGCGTTCATTGAACACCAGAGAGCCAAAAAGCTCGGGAATGCGAGTCGCTTCACTCATGATCCAGACCTCCTGTTTCGAAATAAAAAATTTGATAAGTAATGATACTTCATCGGGGCAAGCAGCGTCAATACTTTGTTTTTCCAACTTTCCCCTCACTTTAGTGGGACGGGATGTGCGGTGTGAACGAAATTATGAAAGTGCGGCAACTTTTTCTTGCATGAAGAAAACGGCTGTGCTATATTTAGCCTGAACCCGCCCTTGCCGGAGACGGCAGGGGCGGGCGTTTTGTTTTTCTGATCTGCTGTGAAAAAATTTTGCGGACAAAAAAGGAAACGGGGCGTGAACGCCGGTCACGGCGCTCACGCCCTTTTTGCAATCATTTGATGGTCGAGCTGTCGTTCAGAACGCTCGTACTGTAAAGAAACAGCACGTCCTGCACGGTAAAGTCGATGAATTTTCCGAGCATTGAGGGGGAGAGGTAGCGGATGTCGGCAAGCGTGATCTCGCTGTACCCCTCCGCGAGCAGCGGAAGTAAACTCGCGGCAAACGAATCGCGGAAGACAAGGAGCCTGCGCTCCGCCTGCGCGTTCGGGTTCTCAATGCGCAGCAGCGACTTGGGTCCCGAGAGGAAAATTTCATACGGGTCGCTGCCGTCTGCCTTTTCGAGCGTGTAAACGGGGAGATATTCGCTGTTTTCATAGTCGTACACGCGGCAGCCTTCAATGACGCTGTTTGTGAGGTAGGCGAGCCTGTCGGGCTCCATTGGCAGTGCCGACTGCCCGCGGTACACACCGTAAAACGGCGTATCGAGCGTGACCTCGGTAAAGTCCACGGTGAGTGAGACGCCCATCGCATCTGCCAGCGCCTTGGCCGTGGGGGCAAGCATTTCCTGCCGCCAGTGGAGGTCGGTGCGGTAATAGGATGAGAGCGACAGCGTGCCCGTCAGGTCGATATAGTCCGCAAAATCGACCTTTTGGCGCATGAGCGCAAAGAACTTCTCGTAATCCATCGCGGGATAGCCGTTTTCGGCGGCCAAAAAGTAATTCTTGTCAGGGATGACGGAGAGGTAGACGTTCGCGCCCGTATCTTTGAGATACGTTTCGTACACGTAGCGGAAGCGGTCGGCCGCGTGGTCGAGCGAATCCTCGTGGATCGTGTCGTCGAGCTTCGCGGCGTAGCCGTCCGCGACGTAGATGCCGTTGTTGTCCTTCTCGCCAAATAAATCGCGGACGGACAGGGCCTTGAGTGTGCGGAACTCGTCGCGCAGCGGGAACTGGTCGAGCGTGTAGGTCTCAAAATTCGACTGGAAGCGTCCGGAGAGTACTTCTTCCGCATTCAGCGTCGGGAACTGCTTGAGCGGGCGGCGCTCGCTTTCCGACACGGCGTCGTCGCTCTTGCAAATGCCCCACAGCGCGAACATAAGCACGAACGCTGCCGCGATGCCGAGGGTGAGGGCGTCTTTTATTTTTCGATTCATGCGATGCCCTCCTTAAAAGCGGAAGTAGAGGAACGGGTTGAACGACCCGTCCACTAAAAATGCCGTGCCGAGCAGCAGGGGAATGAGCACGCAGAGCGGCTCAAGCACGTCGAGTGCTGTCGCTGCGCCTTTGGATTTGCGCAGCTTTGCGACAATCATCTTCGGCAGCGGTGTTGCGCAGAGGATACCGAGCACGAGCAGCGGGCCATAGCTTTTAAGGTAGTAAACCGCCTGTGCGCTTGACAGCGGCAGTCCGCCTGCGCCGAGCATCGCGCTGATGCGCGAGACCGCCTGCGCGGCGCTGTCTGCGTCGAAAAGCACGAAGCCGAGCGTGACGAAAAAGAGCGTGTACACATGGCCGAGCACGCGGTGCTTTTCGAGCACCGGCAGCAGCGCCAGCTTTTCAAGAAGCAGCAGGACCGCGAACCACAGTCCCCACAGCACGAACGTCCACGCCGCCCCGTGCCACAGGCCCGTTGCAAGCCAGACAATCAGAATGTTCAACAGCTGACGCGCCTTGCCCTTCCGGCTGCCGCCGAGAGGGATATAGAGGTAGTCGCGGAACCACGAGCCAAGCGACATGTGCCACCTGCGCCAGAACTCCGTGATGCTCGCTGAAATATAGGGGTAGTTGAAGTTTTCAGGGAAGTGGAAGCCCAGCATCCGCCCGAGGCCGATGGCCATATCGCTGTAGCCCGAAAAGTCGAAATAGACTTGGAGCAGAAACGCGAGCGCGTAGAGCCAGACGAAGAGGACGCTCGCGTCCTGCGTCGACTTGTAGGCGCTCGCGAGCGCGCCGAACTGGTTGGCGAGCAGAATTTTCTTGGCAAAGCCGACCGTAAAGCGGCGCACGCCCTCCGCCGCGGCGGAGACGCTGTGCGTGCGGCTTTTGAGCTCCGCGGCGACGTCGGAATACCGTACGATCGGCCCCGCGATGAGTTGGGGGAAGAGCGAAACATAGGCGGCGAGGTCGATGAAATTCCTCTGCGCCGCCGTTTCGCCGCGGTAGACGTCGATGACGTAGCTCAATACCTGAAAGGTGTAGAAGCTGATGCCGATGGGCAGGCTCAGCTTCAAAAGCGGCAGGGAGAGCCCCGTGACGGCGTTGACGCTGGAGAGAAAAAAGTCCGCATACTTAAAATAGCCGAGAAGCCCAAGGCTCACAAGGATCGAGAGCGTCAGAAAGACCTTCGACGCCTTTTGCCCGCGGTGCTTTTCAATCAGCAGGCCGAAACCATAGCCCTGCACGATGGAGACGAGCATGAGCAGCATATATTTCGGCTCGCCCCAGGCATAGAAAAAAAGGCTTGCGAGCAGCAGCACCGCGTTTTTCAGCTGCCGCGGCGCTGCAAAGTAGATCAGCAGCGCCGCAGGCAGAAAGTAAAAGAGAAAGGGAACGCTGGAAAAGAGCATAAACTTCTCCGCCTTTCAGAAGATCAAATCAGGCGATGGCCTCGTCGCAGACAACGGCAGCATCGGCAAAGGCCTCGGTGACTTTTTCGCTGAACTGGTCGACAAGGTCCTCCGCGCCGTAGCAGGAGATGACATAGTCGCCGAGCGTCAGGATGACAAGCTTGTCGGGGAAGCCGCACATCCACTGGCGGTTCATGATGTTGTCCTTGAGGTCGGAGACGACACTGTCAACGTCGGAAGAGCTCGCAACATGGAACGCGCCCGCGGTGAAGGTGTTGGCGTTCATCATGTGGGTGAGGGACGCGGCGTCGGAGAGCTTGCCTGCGTCCGCGGCGGGGAAGGAGAGAGAGTAGTCAAGTGCGTCTCCGTCTTCGACGGAGAAGTTACCGGGCGCGTCCTCGGTCATATTCGCCTCATCAAAGTCGCCGCCGGCAGCAGGGAACTTGTCGTCGTCGCTGTAGTTGGCCCATACGGCGTTCAGCAGCTCGAGAGCGCTCGCGGGCTGGCTGTTATTGCCGCTATTGTCATCCGTCTTGCTGCCGCAGGCGGCGAGGGAGAGAGTCATCGCTGCGGCCAGCAGCAGGGTGAGAAACTTTTTCATGGGAATTTACCTCCAAAATGTTGTGTGTTGTCAATAGTAATGTGGAATGGGATGCTTACGCCCGCGCGGCGGCCCAATAGCCGTTGGCCTCGTCGTAGCGCAGCGTGACGGCGGGCGCGCCGTCGAGAGAGAGCGTGTAAACCATACCTGTGTCCGGCTCTTCGATGGTCCAGCAAAGCTGCACCTTGCCGGAGACGGTGTAGGAGGTGAACTCCTCCTGCAGCGAGTAAAGAGGCTGGGTCAGCACGCCATCCGACACCGTAACGGTCACGGCCTCACCCGATTTGCTCTCGATGGTGAGCATCGGACTGAGCGGGCCGCTCAGACTGCCGCGCGCGTCGAGCGCCATCGTTGCGGGCTGACTGATGGGAATGGGGATTGAGGAGAGTGCTGCGCCTTCGACCTTGATCTCAGCCGGTAAGGTGTCGCGCGTCATCGCCAGGGCGGCGGCCAGCACGAGCACAAGGCACGCCGCAGCGGCAAGAAAACGCGGGAGGGCGTACCGTTTGCGCGGCTTGTAGGCGTAGGCGTCCGCGATGAGCTCATCGTCGAGCTCGCCTATGGCGCGGGTCAGAACTTCATGCTTCACAGTATCCCTCCTTGATGAGATGCTCCTTGAGCTTTCTGCGCGTGCGCAGGAGCGTGGTTTTGATGCGGCTCTCGCCGCAGTGAAAGCGCGCGGCCAGCGCTTCGACCGGTTCGCAGTAGAAATAGCGCAGGATGAACATGCTGCGCACCTCTTCGCTCTGCGTGCGCAGAAACGCGCTGATGCTGCGGCCGAGCTCTGCTGCCGTGGCCTCGTCGTCGGGCGAGGACAGGGCGGGTGCGCAGTCGTCCAGCTCGTCGAGCGAGAGCGCGAAGGCGTCGCCCTGCCGCTTCTGCGCCGACCTCGCCTTATAGCGGTTCAGCGCCAGATTGCGCGCGATCTTGCCGAGAAAGGCCGAGAGGATCGCGGGCCTTTGCGGCGGCATGGCCTGCCAGGCGTGTAAGTACGTGTCGTTGACGTTTTCCTCGCTGTCGGCGCGGTCAGATAAAATGTTTTGCGAAATTTTCATGCAATAGCTTTCGTATTTGGCGGCGGTGGCTTCGATGGCGTGCTCGTCCCGCTGCCAGTAGAGGTCGACGATCTCATGGTCGTCCATAGGTTCGCTCCTTTCTGTTGTCTGCCATCATGGGGAAAAGACAACTTTTTTGCCGTTTGCGTTACACAAAAGAGAAAATATTTTTGAAAGTATACCACATTCGCCCGTTTCGTAAAAGGGCGGCATGCTATTTTTGACAAAACGGGAACTTTTTTCCATCTGCGCCGTCTAATATAACAAATCCCGAAACGGAGGTACATCCGACATGAAACGATTCTTAACGCTGCTGCTCGCCGCGGCGATGGTCCTGTCCTTCGCCGCCTGCGGAGACAACGGAACGACGATCCGAAATGAAAATGAGGAGGACAATGTGAAAAAAGACCCCATTGCCGCGCAGTATTTGCAGGACCTCGCCGTGAAGACGGCGGACTATCCCGTGCTGCCCGCCATGCCGAACGAGAGTGAGCTTGACGAGGCATTCAGCACCATCGACTATGACAAGATGGGCGCGGACGCCTACGAAAAGGCGCAGGAGAAGATCTGGGAGGACTGGGACGCGCGCAGCAATGCCTATTACGATGCGCTCAAGGCGCTGCGCAGCAAGGGCACGAGCTACCCCGCGGCATTCCTGCACTTCACACAGGAGACGGGCACGCTGCTTTCGGCGGAGGAGAACACCGTTCTCTCGCCCGCAAACCTGTATCTCGCCTTTGCGATGCTCAGCGAGACGACGGACGGCGACAGCCGCGCGCAGCTTTTATCGCTTTTAGGCCTTGAAAATACCGATGCGCCGCGCGCTGCGGGCAACTATGTCTGGCGCAATCTCTACGGCGAGACCTCAACGGGAAAGACGCTGCTCGGCAGCTCTGTGTGGCTGAATGAGAACGTCCCTTACAACGAAGAAACGCTGCAGGTGCTCGCCGAGCAGTACCTTGCTTCGACGTTCTCCGCCCCGATGGGAGATGAGAAGACGGACAAGGCCATCGGCGAATGGATCAATGAGAACACGGGCAATCTCTTGCAGGACGCGGCGGGCGAGATCCAGACGAAGCCCGAGACCGTGATGCTCCTTTTGACGACGCTCTATTTTAAGGACCAGTGGCGCGACGAATTCTGGGAGAATGCGACGAAAAAGGACGCTTTCACCGCGGCAAGCGGCGAGAAGCAGACCGCCCAGTTCATGCACCGCACGGACGACCGCGCCGCGTACTATCGCGGCGAGAACTACACCGTGGCGGAGCTCGGCTTCCGCGGCGGGCAGTCGATGCGCTTTTTGCTGCCGGATGAGGGGACGACGCTCGAGAGCCTGCTTGCCAATGGTGAGGTCGTGGGCGGACTGATGGCCTACGACATGGACGCTGCGCTGCCGAGTGCAGAGATCCACTGGAGCGTGCCGAAGTTCGACGTGGATTCCAACCTGGAGCTGACCGACGCGCTCAAGGCGCTGGGCGTCACGGATGTGTTCGATTTTAACAAGGCGGACTTTTCGCCGCTGATCGACAAGGAGAAGTTCGACGAGAGCGTCGCCGTGACGCAGGTACAGCACGCCGCGCGCGTCAAGGTGGACGAAAAGGGCTGCGAAGCCGCGGCGTTCACGGCTATCACGGCGGACGCCACATCTGCCATGCCCGAGGAACTTCCAGTGGTGGAGATGAATCTGAACCGGCCGTTTGCCTTTATGATCACCGGCGTGGACGGTCTGCCGCTCTTCCTCGGCACGGTGAACAGCCTATAAGCCTATAAGAGTAAAGCTGGCGCGACGGCAGTAAAAAACAAATGATGCGAAAATGAAAAGGAGAGAAACGATGAAGAGATTATTTGCCTTTTTGCTCGCCTGCGTGTGCGCACTGGCGCTGTTTGGCTGCGCGGGAGCGAATGATGACAAATCGGACGGTGGACCTGAGGATGATACGACGCCACTGACGGAGACGCAGATCGAAGAATTTAAGGAGTTGTTTGCCTCCACTACTGATGTGACGGATGAGACAACGGGAGAGTACCGCTATACGACCTCGACGCCGGTGAGCTGCTTTTTCACCTCGCATTACGACGATCCGCGCGATATCGACCTTGCGGAATTTTTGCGGTACTGTCCGCTCAGCACCACGTTGGGAGACGCGGACGTGGAGGAATTCCACGCTGTACTCGACACGCTGGGAATAGAGAATGCAGAGAGGTTCAAGGTGCCGGATGACTGGGCGGTCCCCGTGCGGCGCATGCCCAAGAGTGACGTTTCCGCGCTTTTGATGCAGTGGGCGGATATCACAGTGGACGATCTGCGCGATCAGGAGGACGCGATATACCTTGCGCAGTATGACGCATTCTATGAGTTTACGAGCGACTTTGGCCCCGGATCCTTTATTCCGGTGGGCGGTGAGCAGTACGGCGACAGCATCCGGCTGTGGAGCGCGCCGCGCGGCGAGAACGGCGAAGGAACGCACGATGAGTTGACGCTGGAAGTGCGCCCAGACGGGAGCTATCGCATTGAAGCGTTCCGTGAAGTCTGAAGCAAAAGGGGGCCTTCTCTCACGTGAGAGAAGGCCCCCTTTTTGAATCCCCCAAGAGAACGGCAGGGGCGTTTCGATCTCGCCCCTGCACCCCTAACGACCAAAAGGGAGGGGCCTTGCCCCTCCTTTTTGGATTATCCACCCCGCTCTTCCGACGGCGCAGCAATGCCGCGCCCGCACGCAGTCCGCCGCCAGACTTCCGTCACTCGCGCCTCACGGAGTAAGGCGCGGTTGCTGGATGAACCGACCCGCAGGGACTCGTGGCGAAGCCACGTACACTGCACTTACACTGCGCAGCGCGTGCAGTCATTCAAGCTGTAAACTGCCAATGTTGGGGGTCGAGGGGGTCTCCCCTCGCGTTCTCTTGGGGGATTCAAAGGGGGAGGTTCTCTTTTGAAAGAGAACCTCCCCCTTTGCCCCGAGCAGCGCCACCGGCGCTGCCACCCCTCCCGCGCAGAGCACGGGATATTTTTCCTCAATTTTTCTAAAAAAGTGAAAGAAAACAAAAAATGACTGACCCTTGATCGCGATTACTGAACTACGATCAAGGGTCAGCCATGATGAATATTTGGATCTCTCATATTCTGTTTTCTTTCCTTCCTTTCTTCAATGATCTGGTGCCGAATATCGCTTACTCCGGTTTCCACTCCTGCTATCTCAAACACCGCGGTTGCGGCGGTTTTACCTAAATGACGGTACACATCAGAGAGTGCTGCGCGATGGATATGATCGGAACCATTTTGGATCGCCTTTGTGAAGATCACTTGTACATTGGTCTCACCCTTTCTGTGCTTAAAGAATAGCAAGAATGAGCTCAAAAATCAAGCGGCGGAATGGATAAAGATGCGAGCGATATTTTGTGCGCAGGGCTGATTATTCGAAAACTGGCAGAAAATGCTTGCAGTTCATCCGGCACTTTAGTATAATAAAGCTGTTGGGCCGCCCGAAAGGGCGGCCCGTTTTCTTATTTTCGGAAGTACACGGCGTCCCACTCCTCGCCGTTGGGGACGAGCGGCGGCTCGATGACAAGGCCGCTTTTGCCGCCGCGCTTTCCCTCGACGAAGAGGAGCGAGGGCGCGGCGTCCGGCGATTTTGCGAGAAAGCGCAGGCGCTTGGGCTCGATGCCGTGACTCCGCATGGCGCAGAGCACGTCGGCGAGGCGCTCGGCGCGGTGAACGAGGGTGAAGCGCCCGCCATAGCGCAGCACACGCTGCGCCGCGGCGCAGACGTCGTCCAGCGTGCAGGCGGTTTCCTCGCGCGCGATTTGGCGCGCTTCGCCTTTGGCGCTCTCACCGCTGCCGGCGGGAAAGTACGGCGGGTTCGAGATCACATAGTCGACGCTGCCGGCTTTCGGCAGGACGGAGACGTCGCGAAGGTCGCCTTCGTGGAAAGCAGCCCTGTCCGCCCAGCCGTTTTCGGCGAACGTCTTTCGCGCAAGCGCTGCCGCGGGCGCGGAGATCTCAACATTTTCGATAAAAAGCGATTCCTGGCGCGCGAGCAGGAGCGTTCCGAGAAGACCAATCCCGCTACCGAGGTCGCAGACCGTGTCGCCGCGGGACGGGCGGGCAAAGTAGGCGAGGCAAAAGCTGTCCGTCCCCGGCGGGAAGAGGGCGGTGTCGTAATAAAAGCAGGGGCCGCGCGGCCAGAGCTCGTCGCGTTTTTCCATGTGATGACCCTTTCTGATGATAAAAATAAGGACGCGCTTTCGCGCGTCCTTATTTTTTAAGTACCCTTAGACCTTAGGCCTGGGAGATGGCGCCGTTGGGGCAGGTATCAGCGCAGGAGCCGCAATCCAGGCAGGCATTTGCGTCGATCTGATACTGGGAATCGCCCTGGGAAATAGCACCGACGGGGCAGGCGTCTGCGCAAGCACCGCAGCTGACGCAGGCAGAGCTAATCTGATAAGCCATAATTAGTACCTCCATAAGTTGATGACGCTATTATAGCATGTCAAAGCGAAAATGCAAGAGTCAGAATGCAGGAAAATATTGAATTTTCTGTGTCATTTGCGGCGTTTATTTTTGAATAAACCGGTCAAAAATGAAAGGACGAAAAGGAAGCGGAGGGTAGAGCAATGAATGACCGGAAATTCAGCCTGAAGGCTGAGCATGTGCTGCGCTGTGCGCAGGCGGCGGCGGGCGAGCTGGGGCACGGCTATGTGGGCTGCGAGCACCTGCTGCTCGCGATGCTGCGCGAGGAGGACGACGCGGCCTGCCGCGCGCTGAATGCCTCGGGCGTCTACGAGCCGGCAGTGCGCGAGAGGATGATCGAAAAGCTGGGGCGCGGCACGGCGGAAAGATCGACCGTGCAGGGGCTCACGCCGCACGCGCGCTGCGCGGTCGAGCTGGCTGTGGGCGAGGCGCTGCGCGCGGGCAGCGGAGAGATCGAGGCGGGACACCTGCTGCTTGGCATTCTGCGCGACAGCGGGAACATGGCCGTGCGGCTGCTGCGATCGCTGGGTGTGGATACCAAAAAGCTGTACAGCGACACGCTGCGCGCGATGAGCCTGTCGCCGCGCAAGCTCCCGCTGCCCGAGGTGCGTGCAAGCCGCGCGGAGGCGAAAAACGGCAAGACGCTCTTGGAATTCTCGCGCGATCTGACGGCGATGGCACGCGAGGGGCGGCTCGACCCCGTGATCGGGCGGGAAAAGGAGATCGCCCGTGCGCTGCGCATTCTGACGCGGCGGACAAAAAATAACCCCGTGCTCATCGGCGAGCCGGGCGTCGGCAAGACGGCTATCGCCGAGGGGCTTGCTGAAAAGATCGCGGCGGGCGACGTGCCGGAGGAGCTTTTGGACAAGCGCATCCTGCTGCTCGACCTTTCGGGCATGGTGGCAGGGACAAAGTACCGCGGCGAGTTTGAAGAACGCATCCGCGCCGTGCTCGACGAGGTGCGGCGCGACGGCAATGTCATTTTGTTCATCGACGAGCTGCACACCATTGTCGGCGCGGGCAGCGCCGAGGGGGCGGTGGACGCGGCGAACATCCTAAAGCCCGCGCTCGGGCGCGGGGAGATCCGCGTCATCGGCGCGACGACGCTCGAGGAGTATCGAAAATTCATCGAAAAGGACGCCGCGCTCGAGCGGCGCTTCCAGAGCGTGCAGGTCGGCGAGCCGGACGAGAAGCAGGCGCTGCAAATTTTGCATGGCCTGCGGCCAAAGTACGAGGCGTATCACGGCCTTTCCATCGAGGACGAGGCGTTGCGCACGGCGGTGACGCTCTCAAAGCGGTATCTGCCCGACCGTTTTTTGCCGGATAAAGCTATCGACCTTATCGACGAGGCGGCGGCAAGCGTGAAACTGTCCGCGCGCAGCGCCTCGCCCGAACTGAAAGCGCTCGAAGAGAAGGCGAGCGCCGCCGCGCGGGACAAGGAGACTGCCATCCGCGCGCAGGACTATGAAAAAGCGGCGCGGCTGCGCGACGCGGAGGAGAGCTTCCGCGCGCAGGCGGCAGCTGAGCGGAAAAAACAGGCGCGCGAGGCGGAAAAGACCGCTTTGCGCGTGACGGCGGAGGACATCGCCGCCGTGGTGTCGAACTGGACGGGCATTCCGGTGACAAGGCTCAACGAGAGCGAAAGCGCGCGGCTTTTGACGCTTGAAGAAACGCTGCACGCGCGCGTCGTCGGGCAGGAGGACGCGGTGCGCGCCGTGGCGCGCGCCATCCGCCGCGGGCGCGTCGGCGTCAAGGATCCGAAACGGCCTGTCGGGTCGTTCCTCTTCCTCGGTCCCACGGGCGTGGGCAAGACGGAGCTCAGTAAAGCGCTCGCCGAGGCGGTATTTGGCAGCGAGGACGCGATGATCCGCATCGACATGAGCGAGTATATGGAAAAACACACCGTCTCGCGCCTGATCGGCTCGCCGCCGGGCTACGTTGGCTACGACGAGGGCGGGCAGCTGACGGAAAAGGTGCGGCGCAAGCCATATTCCGTTGTGCTTTTCGATGAGATCGAAAAAGCGCATGAGGACGTGTGGAACATCCTGCTGCAAATTTTAGAGGACGGCGTCGTGACGGACGCGCAGGGCCACAAGGTGGACTTTCGCAACACGGCGGTCATCATGACGTCGAACATCGGGGCGAAGAGCATCACGGCGGCGGGCACGCCGCTCGGCTTTGCGCCGGAGGAGCAGAAAAGCGCCGACGCGCAGTTCGCTGCCGTGAAGGCGGCGGTGATCGCGGAGCTGCGGCGGACGTTCCGGCCGGAATTTTTGAACCGCGTGGACGAGACGATCGTCTTCCGCCGCTTATCGCGCGAGGACTGCGCCGAGATCGCGCGGCGGCTGCTTGCGCAGACCGTTTCCCGCGCCGCGGCGCTCGGCATCACGCTTGAGGCGGACGAGGACTGCGCGGTCTCCCTCGCCGAGCGGGGCTACGATGTTTCCTACGGCGCGCGTCCCCTGCGGCGGCTCATCCGCAGCGAAGTGGAGGACGCGCTCGCGACCTGCCTTTTGGACGGCACGCTCGCAAGCGGCGACACGGCGGTTTTGGCGGCGGAAAACGGCACGCTCTGCGTGCGCCGGCGGGAGAAAGCGGCGGCCGCCGCCCTCGGCGACGTCGGCGCGCAGAAGGCGTGAAAAAAGGGACGCATCAGACAGAAGACCCGACCGATGGATGCTCATCGGTCGGGTCTTCATGCTTGTGTACGGATTTTTTGCGGTCCGAATGATGCGAGGCCTTTTTGCCCTTGAAGGGATGAAGCCGGCTTGGCAAACCGGAAGCTGTTAAAGAGGATGATTCCAATATTCTACAGCATTTCCGTTCACGTCATAAAAAGTAATGCTGCCCGCATTGATCGGCAGGACGATCGCAAAGGGCTGATCGCTGTCGATATCGATCGCTTGTTTGGCGTGGCCATCCTCGATTTGAAGCTGCTGCACCTGCTGCTGATTCATGGAAATCAATGCGCGCTCATTAGCACCCTCTGTGGTGAACTCTGCAATTCCTTCCTGGATCTCCGAGAGTTTTCCGCCCGCGCGGAAGAAATATCCGAAGGAAAGTCCCGGGCGATTGACATAGACGGAAAAAGTGTGGTCGCTCATGTCCTGCGGATAAGAAATATATGCAGCCATCGTGTCAGAAACACTTCCATCGACTGCCCAATCCTCCTTGATCTTCTGCGACGAACGAATGTCTGTTTCCAGATTGCCCGACGCTATGCCAATGTCGCTGCTTATATAAAGAAAACCGACAAATAAGCTGCAAACAAGAAGAATCCCTATCACAGTTTTAAGAACCATCTTTTTCATGACTATCAAAACTCCTTAGTAGATTCCTGATTTTTTGCCCCGGATGCGCTTCTCCTCATTCAAAGCGCTCAACGGTCGTTGCGAGGTCGTAGCTTGCCTTGAGCGCCTTGAGCTTTGCCATCGGCTCGCCCGCGGAGTGCTTGTCGAGCGCGGCGCGGTCGCGCCAGTGCTCCACGAGCAGCACGCAGTTTTCCTCGGCAAGAGGCCGGTAGTAGTCGTACTGCATGCAGCCCTCTTCCGCGAGGACGGCGGCGCGCAGGCCGCTTCGCTCCATCTCCGATGCAAAGTCATTAGCCTTTTCGCCGCGATAGAGAACGTGAAGTAAAATGCCTTCCATAAAGTAACGCTCCTTTCCTGTTTATGCGTATTACGATACGTCGATCATTTCGAGGTATTTGTAGCCGTTTTCGGCAATGTGGTCCTTGCGGCCCTGCAAATTGTCGCCGAGCAGCAGATCAAACGAGTGTGCCGTCGCCTCCGCGTCCTCGGGCATGATCTTGATGAGACGGCGTGTCTCGGGGTTCATGGTCGTGAGCCACATCATTTCGGGGTCGTTCTGGCCGAGACCTTTCGAGCGGTCGACCTTGTAGCGCTTGCCCTCAAGGGTCTTGACGATGTCGTTTTTCTCCTTGTCCGTGTAGGCGAACCACGTCTTTTCGCCGCAGGTGATCTCAAAAAGCGGGGTCTCGGCGATGTAGACATAGCCCTCGCGGATCAGCGTCGGGCAGAGGCGGTAGATCATCGTCAGGATGAGCGTCCGGATTTGGAAGCCGTCGACATCGGCATCGGTGCAGAGGATGACCTTGTTCCAGCGAAGATTGTTGATATCAAAGGCGTTCAGGTCCTTGACAAACTTGCCCGGCACCTCGACGCCGCAGCCGAGGACCTTCAAAAGGTCGGTGATGATCTCACTCTTGAAAATGCGCGGATAGTCGGCCTTGAGACAGTTTAAGATCTTGCCGCGCACGGGCATGATGCCCTGGAATTCTCCGTCGCGCGAGAGCTTGACGCTGCCGAGGGCGCTGTCGCCCTCGACGATGTAGATCTCGCGGCGCGAGACGTCGCGCGTGCGGCAGTCGACAAACTTTTCGACGCGGTTTGAGATGTCGATGCTGCCGGAGAGCTTTTTCTTGATGTTCAGGCGCTGCTTTTCCGCGCTCTCGCGGCTTCTTTTGTTGATGAGCACCTGCTCGGCGATCTTGAGCGCCTCGACGCGGTTCTCGATGAAGTAGGTCTCCAGGCGGGACTTCAAAAAGTCCGTCATCGCCTCCTGCACGAACTTGTTCGTGATGGCCTTTTTCGTCTGGTTCTCGTAGCTCGTCTGCGTGGAGAAGTTGTTCGAGACGAGAATGATGCAGTCCTCAATGTCCTGCCAGGCGATGCGCGCCTCGCCCTTTTGGTATTTGTTGTTGTCCTTCAAATACTTGTCGATGGCGTAGACAAAGGCGGTCTTCGACGCCTTTTCGGGGCTGCCGCCGTGCTCGAGCCACGAGGAGTTGTGATAGTGCTCGATGCGCTGCACCTTATTCGAGAAGCAGCACGCGCAGGAGAGCTTGACCTTGTATTCGGGCTTGTCCTCGCGGTCGCGGCCGCGGCGCTCCGTCTCCCAGAAGACGGGGGTGGTCAGGGCGTCTTCACCCGCAATCTCGGCGACATAGTCGATGATGCCGTTTTCGTAGACGAAGTCCTGCGTCTCAAAGTGGCCGGGGAGGACTTCGTTTTTGAAGCGGAACGTGATGCCCGCGTTGACGACGGCCTGACGGCGCAGCGTTTCGACATAGTAGTCGGCGGGAATGTCGATATCGGTAAACACGTCGAGGTCGGGCAGCCAGCGCGTGCGCGTGCCGGTTTTGCGGCCGCGGTCGGTCGGCTCGATCCTGAGCTCATCGCCCTTTTTGCCCACGGGCTCGCCGCGTTCAAAGTGCAGGGAGTATTTGTTCCCGTCGCGCCAGACGGTCACGTCCATATAGCGCGAGGAATACTGCGTCGCGCACGCGCCGAGGCCGTTGAGGCCGAGGGAGTATTCGTAGTTGTCGCCGTCCAAGTTGTTGTACTTGCCGCCGGCGTAGAGCTCGCAGTACACGAGCTCCCAGTTGAAGCGCTTTTCCTTGGGGTTATAGTCCACAGGGCAGCCGCGGCCCATGTCCTCTACTTCGATGCTGTGGTCTAAGTAGCGGGTGACGGTGATGAGCTTGCCGTGGCCCTCGCGCGCTTCGTCGATGGAGTTCGAAAGGATCTCGAACACGGCGTGCTCGCAGCCGTCCAGCCCGTCCGAGCCGAAGATGACGCCCGGGCGCTTGCGCACACGGTCCGCGCCCTTGAGGGACGAGATGCTCTCGTTGCCGTAATTCATTTTTTTTGCTTCTGCCATTGGGGTTTCTCCATTTCGCCGAAATTTACGATTCTGATCTTCAAACACAAAACTTAGTACATTATACGATTTTTTGACCACAATGGCAAGTGGCCGCGGCAGATTTTTGCCTTTGGCGGGAAAATGCAGAATTTCGTGGGAATTTCTGCGCCAATTATGCCGAAAGACGTCGAGCATAACAAAGCGTTAACCGGCGGGAACGCACTGGAGCAACAAAGTTATTCACAGTTTCCACAGAGTTTTCCACATCGTTATGTCAACAGAATAACCGCGGATAAACCATGAATGGACACGCTTCCGCCTCTTCAGCGCGGAAAGGGCATTTTCGTCAATTTAACACTTGACGGCATTTGTCGCTTGCACTTGTCGGGAGGAGATGCTAAAATTTCGTTAAGAATTTATGAAGAAGCGGCGCGGTGGGGAGATAAAGACCGCTCCGCCGCGCCCCAAAAGGCAGGGAACGCTATGGAAAAGAGACAAAAAACCTCCCTGACGATGTGTCTTGTGGCCATCGGCATCGTGTACGGCGATATCGGTACCTCACCGCTGTACGTGATGAAGTCCATTTTGGAGGGGAACGGCGGCATCACGCAGATCAACGAGTCGTTCATTGTCGGCGCGCTGTCGCTCATCATCTGGACGATCACGCTGCTCACGACCATCAAGTACGTGCTCATCGCCATGAAGGCGGACAACCACGGCGAGGGCGGTATCTTCTCGCTCTATTCGCTCGTGCGCAGCTGCGGCAAGTGGCTCATCGTGCCGGCGATGCTTGGCGGCGCGGCGCTGCTTGCCGACGGCGTGCTGACGCCTGCGGTGACCGTGACCTCGGCGGTTGAGGGACTTCGCAGTATCGCGATGATGGACAGGCTCCTCGGAGGCCGCCAGACGGGCGTCATCATCATCACGCTCTGCATCATCGCGTCGCTTTTTGCCGTGCAGCACGCGGGCACGAGCCGCATCGGCAAGGCCTTTGGCCCGGTGATGCTCGTGTGGTTCCTCTTCCTCGGTGCGACGGGGGCGATGAACATTTTCTCCATGCCGCAGGTGCTCCGGGCGTTCAACCCCGCGCACGCGGTGGAGCTTCTCGTGAGCCCTTATAATAAACTCGGCTTTATGATCCTCGGCAGCGTGTTTCTGGCCGCGACGGGCGCGGAGGCGCTGTATTCCGACATGGGCCATGTAGGCCGCGAGAGCATTTACATCAGTTGGCCGCTCGTCAAGATCTGCCTGATCCTCAACTATCTGGGGCAGGGGGCGTGGCTGCTCAGCAGTCGGGGCGACGCGGCGCTTGCATCGCTTGAGAGCCTGAACCCGTTCTTTTTGATGCTGCCCGGCGCGCTGCGTCCGGTGGCGGTCATTTTGAGCGCACTCGCGGCGGTCATCGCCTCGCAGGCGCTCATCACAGGCTCCTATACGCTGGTATCGGAGGCCATCCGCCTCGACCTGATGCCGCACCTGAAGGTGCAGTATCCCGCCGAGACCAAGGGTCAAATCTACATCGACACGGTCAACAAGATCCTCTGGGTGGGCTGCACGTTCATCGTGCTGCTGTTCCGCTCGAGCGCGCGCATGGAGTCGGCCTACGGCCTTGCCATCACGGTGACGATGCTGATGACAACGCTGCTTCTGTTCGTGTATCTTTCCCGTGTGCGAGGGAAGAAAGCGCTCGCGTGGGGCGTGCTCATTGTCTTCGGCGCGATCGAGACGGTGTTTTTCCTCTCAAGCCTGTCGAAATTTGCGCACGGCGGCTATGTGGCGGTCATTATGGCGCTGCTGCTTCTGTCGATTATGATCATCTGGCACCGCGGCACGCAACTCGAGCAGAAATACAGCGTGCGCCTCAAGCTTGGTGACTATACGGAGAATCTTGCCGCGCTGCGCGGCGACAGTGCATTGCCGGAGCTGACGCAGAACCTTGTCTACATCGGCAGCAGCGACGATATGGAGACGATCGATCGCAACACACTCTACTCCATCCTCGATAAGGACCCCAAGCGCGCCCGCGCCTACTGGTTTTTGAGTGTGCATGTGCTCGACGAGCCAAACGCGATGAACTATCAGGTCGAGACGTTTGGCACGGACTATATTTTCCGCGTAAAGCTCAACCTCGGCTTCAAGAACGACCAGCGCGTGAACATCTACCTGCGCCAGATCGTGCGCGACCTGCTCGAGAGCGGGGAGCTGCCACCGCAGGAGAGAAAGTATTCGATCTACGGCCCCTCGCAGGTGGGCAGCTTCAAGTTTCTGATGCTGCGCCGCGCGGTGCCGCTGATGTCGGAGCTGAGCCGCACGGACGAGATCATCCTGAACCTCAAATACGCCGTCCGCCGCGCGGCGGGCTCGGCCATTCAGTGGTACGGACTGGACACCTCGTCGGTCATTGTGGAGCAGGCGCCGCTGGTCATCCCCAGCGCGCACGAAAACGAAAAGCGCATCCAGCGGGCGAAATGAATCAAAAAGGAGAGATGCCGCGGTATCTCTCCTTTTTTGGTACAAAATAAGCATAGCACCCGAAGCGTATAGGAAGCCTCGGAGACTATGCTTATTTTTGTTATAATGGGAGGGCAATGGATGGACGGTCTCTTTGATGAGCCAAGCGCTCGAGCTGTAAACAGTCCTCCGCCCTCTTGTTATAAAGATTCG
>OMNU01000428.1_pt1 | contig 19757 bp, 9 predicted proteins | sample 1673511 | NCBI WGS metagenome assembly OMNU01 (sample SAMEA103958113, study PRJEB25191) | human gut metagenome | reverse complement strand
CCAGAAAAGCCTGATCGGCAAATTTGATGCACCAGGCGGTGACCAAGTGAAGCGACCTTCACTATTTGGTTCAAGCCTGGCTATGCAAAATCCTTCTTCTCCTAAACGGCCAAAGGCTGGGCTCTCTGGAATATTAATGATTTTCCTTTGGCCGCCCTGCTCTAAAACCCCTACGCCAGCGAACATCCCACCCCAGGGATTGAGCCAAAGTTCATAGGGTTTATCGCCTTTTAATTTATAATCAATATTATAAATTACCCCGTAATTACCATAATTTTCAGCAGGCAGGCCGGTAGTTGCATCAGTACCGCGCAGATATTCACCAGTCTGGCTGTCTGCCAAAAGCAGAGCATAACCGACGCCAGCTTCAGTATCAATAGAATGCTGAAGTTTATAGTTTAGATCAGCTTTGACAAAAGTACCACGCAGCGGATGCTCATCAATCGGCAGCTGTTTGGCCAAAGCAGAAAAAAGTTCAATATCTGTTTTCGGATCGCACATCAACACTGTTACTTCAACCGGTCGGTCACTAAAAAAGTCGATAGTACCGGTCAACAATTGATCGGTGGGCAACAACATTCCTTCGCCACTTAAAAGCTCCAGCGTTTTACCAAAGCCAAGCGTACTGTTTTTTGATTTTTGTTCCTCGAAATAATATTCCTGAGATTTTTTGCCAACCGCCTGGTAGTCATGACTGGGACCGTCTATACCACTGCGTGTCACTGCAAAATTTACAGGTCGCAGCCCGTTATTTTTAACAATGATCGCAAGCTTCTTCAATTTACTTGTACCATTGACATGATGAAAAAACAACCGACCTTCACCTTGCAGTGTGTCACGATATAAAATACCAGTCTCATAAACCATTTCCGGACTGTCAGAAAACAGTAACTTCGGGCCCTCAGCTTTCACCTTAGCCCGCAGTTCCTGATAATCAGGAACGCCCTGTTCAGGCCAGACAGCCTGAGTAAAACCTGTCACAGGAACATTTACAAGAAAGCCGCACATACATGCGGCTAAAAGATTTCCTAAAAATTTTTTCATAAGTATAAATTTCCCCAGCAGTTATCACAAACTGTTTTTATAGTCTTGCAAAAATTTTTCCAGGCCCTTGTCTGTCAGCGGATGCAGCAACATTTGTTCCAGCACATTGGTAGGAATTGTTGCAATCTGCGCACCTGCCAGCATAACCTGATTTACATGGTCAAGATTGCGGATACTGGCCGCAATGATTTCTGTCTTCAAGCCATACTGCTTAAATATTTTCACCATATTGGCAACAAGCTGCACGCCGTCTTCACCAATATCATCTAATCGGCCAATAAAAGGACTGACATAAGAGGCTCCGGCATTGGCAGCCAGGATTGCCTGCGACAAGCTGAAAACCAGTGTGACATTAGTTTTGATACCTTCGGCACTAAGTATTCTTACTGCTTTTAAGCCTTCGGCAATACATGGTATCTTAACAACAATATTATCGGCTATCTGGGCAAGCTGACGCGCTTCACGCACCATACCAGCACATTCGGTGCTGATTACTTCAGCACTGACAGGACCCGTTACCAATTTGCAGATTTCAGGAATTACTTCAGCCTGTGTACGACCGCTCTTAGCAATCAAGCTGGGATTAGTAGTAACACCATAAACGATACCCAACTCCGCCATACCGACAATTTCGTCGACATCAGCGGTATCCATAAAAATTTTCATCAATGAACCCTCTTTCCCATTGAAACTGTACTATTTAAGGTAATACAATTACCTTGGTAGCATTGGTCTGACCTGGCAGGCTCATGGTCATGATACTGTACCATGCCATGATACGGTCACCTTCTTTGATATTCTGATAATCTTCATAAACATCTTTGCTGACCGTTACGATGATATCGCGGTTTGAATTAAGCAAACGCACAGATTCTCCGTTTTCACTTGGAGTAACTTTTTCAACATGCATATACTTACCTTGTTTTTCATTGTTTTTCCCAAAAACAATAGCAAATCCTTCCGCTTGAGGCGGATAGCTGCGGGTCATTTTACTGGAATAATAAGCTGTTACTTTACGGCCTTTTTTCAGGGCGCGATCACCTTTCAGATCTCCGTCTTTACCATCGATAAGCAATGTCTTATCCGTTACGATAACTGTGGCTACAGGATAATTGCCATCGCCTTTTACTGTCACTTTATCACCGTCAACAGCAATTATTTCACCGGTAGTGGCCATCACGTCACGTACCGGACTAGGATAAATTTTTTCCGGCTCTGTCGCACTGACGATCCCTAATCCCAGTGTAAATAAGCAAACTAAAGTTAAAATAAATGTGCGTTGTAATTTCATGATCACAACTCCTCTCATAGGTTCGTACTTTTTATATTATAGCAAACCTTTGTGACAAATGCGTGTTATTTTAATAACTTAATCACGATAAAAATCTTACCTATATTAAAAGAGCCCGCTATGCGAGCCCTTTCTTATTTGTTAGTATAGGCAATAGCAAGCTCCGTAAGCATGGCCACCGCTTTATAAAGGCACTTTTCATCAAAATCAAAGCAGCTGTTATGATGTCCGGCTGCAATTTCAGTACCATACATCAGGTAAGCTGCACGTCCGCCGTTCTGCTGTACTCTTTCCATAAAATAAGAACAATCTTCACTGCCACCTAAATCCATATAATCAACGACTTGACCATACTGTCCACAAGCTTCAGCAAGCGCCTTGATTTCGGCTCCCAATTCATGGTCAGCCACACAGGCTGGCGCACCTCCCGCTTCACTTACAGTTACGTCGACATTATACATATCGGCAGAAGCTTTGATCATACGACGGGCTTCAGTTACCATAAATTCGTTAATTTCTGTATTGGCACCGCGAGTTTCCATCTTTATAAGCCCGACATCAGGAAGAACATTACGTCCGGTTCCAGCCTGCAAGACACCTACATTAATCCTGGATGCCCCCTGCCCATGACGGGAAATAGAGTGCAGCGCAATACATGATGCAGCAGCTGCTAAAAGGGCATTCCGTCCTCTTTCAGGCGCTGCACCAGCATGGCTTGATTCACCTTTGAAACTGGCATCCAGCTTTGTAGTTGCCAGAAAACCTCCTGTCAGGCAGACCAGAGAATCAGATTTTGTGGCTTTGAAGCCGATATGCCCGCCGAACATATAATCGACATCATCGACAATACCTTTGGCTACCATAGCGCGAGCACCACGTACACCTTCTTCAGCAGGCTGAAAAATAAGTTTAATCGTACCTGCCATTTCTTCCTTATATTCCGATATCAGTTTGGCCAAACCCAATCCAATAGTAACATGGCCGTCATGTCCACAAGCATGCATTTCTTTTGCATGTAATGACTGAAAGCCGCTTTCTAAAGGCCGGTGATCAGCAGTATCACACTCTTCGACATCATTACAGTCCATGTCGAAACGAAAAGCTACTATTTTACCAGGTCGGGAAAATTTCATCACACCCACGACACCGGTTTTACCACCCCGCATCTTTTCAACTAAGTCTGCATCGGCACCTTCACTGACAGCACGTACCATAGCCTGTTCCAGCACTTCTGTTACGGGCAGCCCCATCATTTCCTCTTCAACTAAGGCGTCATCGCCCATATAAACTTCATACCCCAGAGCCTGTAGCTCCTTAATTACTATTGAAGCCGTTCTGAATTCCGTCCAGCCAGTTTCCGGATGACGGTGTAGATCACGACGGCGTTCGACTAATTCGGTCTGCAGCGCTTCTGCTTCCTGCCAGATTTTTTGCATACTTTCATGTCCCCTCTTTCAAAAATCTAAAAAAGTACCAGTTGATCGCTGTCAATAGGCATCAAAGCATCGGCCGGTGTTTGTTTTCTGTTTTTATCTGTTACCCATTTGCCGCAACTAGGGCAGCTCATACTAGCTGTCCGGACAGCCCAGGCCAGATGTTTGCCGCACTTAGGGCAAATAAATTCGACCTGCATTATTTCGCTTGCTTTGCGCTTTTCCATGGCTATTGCTTCGCACCTTTCATTTGTACTCTTTGGTTTATTATACTATACTGCGCCGAACTTTGCAGGCATTTTTATCAGTAACATACATAGACAAATACTGAAAAATGGGCTATTCTATAAATAAGATGATTGTAGAAATAAAAAAGCGAGGTAATATCATGGCTGGGTTAGCAAAAGAATTTGAACAGCTTGGTTGCTGGGAATCGGCAACAGAGGAAGAAAATATTGTTATTTATGGAATGGATTTCGAAGACGAAAAAGTTTTTATTGTCTTTACGGATGATATGGGAAAAACCCCTGTCGATGCAAAAGCTTCTCTTGTTGCCGCCTGCTATAGCGAAGATGATTGTTTTTACTGGGGCAAAGAACTGGAAAACTTCGCTGCCTGGCAACATATGTGCAACGAATACAAACCCGGCTCGTCTGCATTGCTGCATGCTTTGGAAGTCTATGAATTACCTAAAAATAAAACTAAATAAATAAAAGCCTGCTGCTTTAAGCGGCAGGCTTTTATTTATTTAGTTAGTTAAGTTTAAAAGTCACTTCAACACTGGCGTCAATTTTTAAAGTTCCCGGCATCAGTTGTGTAGGAGCTGCCACATCGGCCGCTAAAGAACGTTTATAATTCGTTCCAGCCGCAACCATGGTCTCACCGTTATAATCACTGATATCTGCACTAAGCATTTCACCAAGATTACGGCCGCCGGCATTAGCTACGATAGCAGCCTTAGCACGGGCGTTATCAACAGCAGCCGCTAAAAGCTGACGCTGCACATTGCTTTCTTCACTTAAAGCAAAGCTTACCTGATTAACATTCGTCACGCCTTCCTGGACTGTTTTATCAATAATATCACCAAGTTTTTTCAAATCGTCAACCTTGATCCGTAAAGTAGTATTCAAAGCATAGCCTTTTTGCTTATTTTTACCGTTGACGTTTTCATAGTCAGGATACAAATTATAGCTTGAGCTTTGGATATTGTTTTCACTGATCGCCATCCCTAACAAAGCCCGACGTACTTTCTGACTTGCTTCTGCCGCCTGAGTGCGCACAGACTCAGCCGTATCGCCCTTAACACTGATTCCAAGTGTTAGATAAGCCATATCAGGTGCTACTTCCTGCTTAGCAATACCTCTGACAGATATCGTATTATCTTCGGCTGCCATAGCGTCCCCCTGCATTGAGAATAAACTTACGGCAACAACTGCTGCAGCTGCCAGTGTTTTTATTTTTTTCATAGTAAAACCTCCCAATTCATTATGCCTTCATTATAGCATTGAATATGTGGCAAAACTATGTTTTTCAGTATTCTTCACCTAGATGTTACTTTTCCATCACAAAATCGTCACTGCTATTGCTAATTTACAAAAAAAATTTTACAATTATATAAGCATTTAAACTTAGAAAAGAGGTCATCATCATGGAACGCAAAGTCATCCAAGTAGAGGAACGCCCGCCGCTTCTGCTCCTTTGGACATAATTGGACATAATGCGAATTATGTCGGGCTTTTTTCTATACGACCAGCCCCAACCGTTCGAGCTTCTGGCGGTGCTCCGTGCCGGAGGTCATGATATAGATGCGGGTTGTATCTACGCTGCTGTGCCCTAAAATATCCGCCAGCTTTGCAATGTCCTTTTCGATGCCGTAAAAGGTTCTGGCAAAGAGTTTCCGCAGGTTATGGGGAAAGACCTTGCCCGGCTTTACCCCGGCGGCTTTGCACAGCCCTTTCATCTGCGCCCATATGGCTTTCCGATCCAGAGGTTTTCCGCGCCCCGTGAGAAAGATCACGCCGGAGCGGATTTTCTGTTTTCCGGCATAATCCAGAAGCAGCCGTCTCAGCTTGCCGGGAAGCAGGATCGTCCGGGTCTTGGCCTTGCAGCGCACAATAACCTCCCCGCGCCTCACCGCTTCCGCCGTAAAATATTTCAGTTCGGACACGCGGATGCCGGTGGAGCAAATGGTCTCCATCACCAGCCGAAGCTGCTCGTTCTTCCCTGCCGCTTTTAAAAGCCGCTCGTACTCTGCCTTTGTCAGCTCCTTTTCCTCCGCACAATAAACCTGACGCTGCACTTTGAGGGATTTCACCTTGCAGTCCGGCCAATCCATAAAAATCAGGAAGCTGTTCACGCTGGCCAGCATGGAATTGATGGACCGCACCGCATAGCTTTCTTCCAGCAGATGGTTTTTGTAATGGATAACCAGCTCCTTCTCTACTGGCGTTTCTCCGATAAATGCTTGAAAAGCACGGACGTCCCGGAGGTATTTCTCCACGGTGACCGCGCTCTTTTCGTCCCGGATCAGATATTGGCGAAAGGCCTGTATCGCTTCTTCGGTAATTCTTTTTTGTTCCATTGGTAATTTCGCCTGCTTTCCTTTTTGGTCTGCACATATTGTACCCATCTTTCGGACAAAGTGGACAGCGGGAAACAGCATGGTTTGTTTTATGAAATAAAGCCGCGGATTCTGCGTTTCCGATGCCGGAATTACAAAAGCACCCGTTCAGCGGATTCGCTGAACGGGTGCTTTTTCGGTGAATTGCAAAAGAGCCAACGGGAAAATCTCCCGTTGGCTCTTTGCTTTTATTCATTTCCCGGCAGTTCCGGGGACTCCGCATTCTTTACGGTATACGGGGCTTCTTCCGCCGCGGCGGGGAGGAGCTTGCCTACGATCACGAGACGCTGATCGCCGGTGTCGTCCTTGTCGTACAGCGTACAGCAGGTCGAGAGCGTCAGAAGCTTATCCCCGTCCTCGATGGCCGCGCCGTCGATGGTGAAAAGATTCTTTCGCGCCACCGTTTCGAGATACTCCGCCCGTTCCTTTTCCGTCTCGAACTCGGGGCGGATGTAGTCAAACTCCGTATCGGTCACAAACACCGCGACGATCTGGAAGATCATATCCTCGCCGTCCACGGAGAGGTAGATGTACGGATTTTCCTGCACATATCCGGCGTCCATGTACCGGAAGAGTTTGGTGAACCTGGGGCCGTCCTTGTCGCAGTCGCTCGCGGCATGGCCGTAGATGACAGTGTTTTCCGTGAGCTTTTCGCGGCTCTCGAGCGCATCGCGGCAGTCGGCGTAGTAGCAGCCCCAGGGGGAGTACGTCTCCGTCTCGTCAAGATAGAGATAGTAGGCGTTGTTCTCCGTCTGCATAACGGCGTCGTCCACCTCCGCGCCGGGGATGCACAGCCACGCCTTGGCGTCCTCATTTTTCTTCGCCGCGGCCTTGAGCTCCGTCTGCCGGTCCATCGGTTCGAGGATCGTGACGGGATCGGGCACCGGGGCGGCCGTCGTTTCCGCCGCGGCGGGGACAGCCGGCTCACTCTGTGTCTGACCGCAGCCCGCTGTGCCCAGCACCAGCGCCGCGAGCAGCAGCGCCGGGAGAATGCGCTTCATCGTTTTGTTTTTCATGGCATAGTCCTCCTTTGCGCTTCCGCTCAGTTGCCGACGTTCACGCCGTTTTGGGGGTTGCCCGCGATCGGCATGAACACCGCTTCGATCGTGTGCTTTTCATGGACGTTTTTGAATGTCCATTCGCTCACGGGGCCGACGTGCTTACCGTCAACGATCACGTCCGCCGTGGCATAGCCCGGCTTCGGCGTAATGCGCCATGTCTGGTCGCCGCCTTCCGCGGTGCTCTTGCCGGTGTCGGAGGTGATGTCGCCGTTCTCCGACGGTTCTACGATCGTATCAAAGGACCGGTTGGAGACGGTGAGCTTGCCGTTTTCGGTTGTAACAGCGTAGCGCGCGTCTTCGCCCGTAACGGTCAGGATGATCTCGGTCGTGCCGATGCGCGCCGTGTTCGGCGTTTGGGCATACGCGAGTCGCACCGTGATGCCGGAGAGCGTATCGCTGCCAAGCAGTCCGGTGACGGTGTAGTCCGTGCCGGCCTTCGGGTTGGCAAGACTCGGCGCGGCGAGACCGCGATAAATAGCCTTATCGTTGGCGCGGATGGTGACCGGCGCTTTCGCTACGGTGACGGTGATCTTCGTCTGCGCGCCGTAGTGGTTCGCATCGCCCGCGGCGCGGACGGTGATCTCCGCCGTGCCGGACTTGCGGAACGTAAGAGTGCCCGCAGCGTCTACGGTAACAACGTTCTCATCCGAGGAAACGAACGTCACATCGCCGATGGCGGCGGTGACGGCAACGGCCTTATCTGTCTCGCCGTACACGCCGGAGACGTTCCCCGCTGCGACGGTCTGCATGGCCTTTTCGATCTCGAAGGTCGTTGTGCCGCTGACTGTGTAGTTGCCGCCGTCGTTATCCGTGACGGTGATCGTCGCGGTACCAGCGTTGGTGTTGTCCTTATAGGAAACGCTGTACTCCTTCGGGTCGATGACACGGCCGAGATCATCTGTGACGGTGATCTCCGGCGTGATGGCGCTGCCAGTGTAGATGAACGGCGCGCCGCTGACGGTAATGGTCGGGGCGGTCACGGTTCTCGGCGTGATTGAGAAATAGACCGTTGCCTCGCCCTCGTAGTTATTATAGCCGACGACGGTAAGACCGTATTGGCCGACGTCTGTCCCATGCGCATAGACATAGACGTAATCGTAATCCTGGCCATTTACCAGCGTTACGCCGTCCAGAACAACACTTTCCAGCTCGGGGCTTTTCTCCGTTCCGTCGTACACGACGCTGTCGCTCTTCAGGGTGACCGTTGCACCCGTGATATTCTTGCGGTTGACCTTGACAGACGCGATGCCGGTCGCTGCTGCGTATTCCGGTGCATCCGGCGTGAATATCCATTCGGCTCTATAGCCGCCTGCAATGGGCTTGACCGTGCCGTCCTTCCACGTGAACGCTCCCGTGACCTCCGCGCCGGTGGCGGGATCCTTCATCTTGCCCGTGATGGTGCTGTCGTTCAGCGTCTGACCATAGGTAATTTCGCTCGCGCTCACTTCGCCATCAAGTACGGGAACAGTTTTGTTCACCGCGCTGACGTTGATGGTCAGGGTGATATCCGCATAGTTTGCCGTGGTAACTGTAACGGTGATCGTGCCGAACGGTCCTTCGTCCGTGCTGTTCCTGTCGACAACTTCCAGCGTCAGCGCACCGGTCTTGCTGTTTACAAGGGTGACAAAAGAGCCAATACCCAGATCGGTAACCAGCTTGCCATAGGTGATCGCGCCGTACTCGCCGGGAGCCGTCAGCTTCGGCAGCAGCGTCGAGAGGTCGAGGGAATATGTCTTATGCAGACCGTTGGTGATGGTCAGCGCGCCATTCTCTGCCGCGGGAGCGGCGGCCTTGGTGATGGTGAATCTGCTTGTATCATCGGTCGCGATATCGCAGTCGTCCGTTCGGATTTCCGGCTTGCCTTCAAACACATAGTTGCCGCTCGTGAGCGTCAGGGTGAAGGAGAGAGACTTTCCGTCTCCGACCTCCGGTGACTCCTTATAGCTCTTGTCCGCCTGAAGCATGGTGAAGCGGGCATCCGAGATGGTGAGCGCCGTATCGGGAAGCGTAATGTCCGAGCGCTTCGCCGCCTTGCTGACGAACGTCAGCATGCTCGGGAGAAGCTCGGCAGAGGCGCTGCCGTCGTAGGTCTTGGAAATTTTGCTGATGGAGAGAAGGCTGATCGGCAGCGGGTCGATGGTCACGGTAAAGCTGCCGGTGGCCTCGGCGTGCCCCGTGCTGTTCGCCTTATAGTATACAATGTAGGTTCCCGCGTCCGTGAACGCCGGGACGGCGGCGCTATACGTGCCGTTCTCCGCTGCGCTGTATGTGAACTCGACCTGCTGGCCGTTCACGGCGGTTGCCGCCGCGTTTACCTGCGCGATCTGCGCCGTCCCGTTGTAGGTCAGCGTACCTGTCTGCTCCACGGAAACTCCCGTCAGCGCTGCCGGGTTCACTTTGACGGACGTCTGGCCGGTCACGATCGCGTATTTTCCGTCATAGCTGTCCGCGGGGACAAACTCCCAGTCGTACCAGTTATCGTCGGCATTGATGCCCGGTACGATGGAGCCGTCCTTCCAGCGCAGCTCTCCTTCAACAGGATCTCCGGTAGTGGGGTCGTACGCGCCGTTGAGCACGAAGCTGAGTATGCTTTCGCTCAGCGGCTGGCCGTAGGTGATGTCACTTGCGCTCAGGTGATTTACGCTTGGCGTGATCCGGTTCTTTGCGAAGACGTTGATTTCCAGTTTGAAGTCTTCATAGTTGTCCGTGACGACCGTCATCTGCACGGTACCGATACGGCCTTCTATATTTGTCGGGTTTTTCAGAATAGGCAGGCTCAGCTTGCTGTTCTCAAATTTTATCCCGCCGTAGTTGTAACTGGTACTCAGGTCACTGCTCGGCGAATTATAGGAAATATTAACGCCGTAGGTCTTGGGGCTTTCGAGCGCAGGCAGCGCGGGCAGCTCCACTTCGTAGGTCTTTGCCAGATTGTTATAGACGTACAGTTCCCCCGGCGTCGCCGCGGGCGCGGTGGCCTTTTGGATGGTACATTTGGACATCACCAGAGTGCTGCTGTCACCGCTTTTGAGCGTGTAGTTCTTCACATTTCCGGTGAGCCTGACCATAACAGAGACGCTCTTGTCATTTCCGGCATTTGCGTCCGCTTCCCCGGTGTTCGTGTCCATAAACTTGCCGGTTGCGGTGTAATCCGTGCCGATGGTCAGTGTGTCGCCGTCCACAAGCCCGGCAAATATCGCTTCCGTGATAACCGCATCGGCCGTCCCGTCATAGATCTTTTCCGCGAGCGTCGCATTCACAAGGTACAGCGTCTTTGGCCCAATGGTCGCGGTCAGAGTATACGTTCTATTGCCGTCCTTATAGTCGTCATTTCCCATGACCTTGTAATAGACCTTGTATGTGCCCGCGTCGGTTCCTGTGGGGATCTCGGTGCTGAAGCTGCTGGCGCTGCGAGACAGACTGTACTGTATCGTGCCGTACTTTGCGTCCAACACGCCCGGCGTGACAAGCTCCTGCGGCTGGCCGTTATAGGTCAGGGTATTGATTATCGGCGCGGTGATCGCGTCGGTCGGGATGCTGGCCTTGGTGACGGTCAGCGTCTTGTTTCCGCTCGATACCGAGTAACCGTCCTTGGCGGCGGTGAAGTAGATGTCGTACTCTCCGCGCTCGGAGAAGGTGTACTCCGCGACGTAGTACCACATGGTGCCGATCTTCTTATATTTTACTTTGTCGCCCGACAGCTGGAAGTAATTGTATCCATTGCCCTCTTGTTTTCCAACGTAGAAGGCCACGGATGCCCCCTTCGTGTTGCAGTAGGCGCAAAGCTGAACGGTCGTGCCGCGCTCTACCGACGAAACGTTCTTTCCATTGGCCTTCAGAGACAATGTGCTGGACGTGATCGGCAGACGTTCGATGGTGACGTTGTTCCGTTCCATACCGATGTTCTCGGTCGGTGCGTACCACTTGTAGGCGCTCCGGTCAGGGTAGTTCGTATACACCCTGTAGCCATACTGAGCAGGCACATACAGGACATTTTCCCAAGTCGCGCCATCCGCCAGCTTCAACGTTCCGATAACGGCAGGGGCTCCTGACCAGGCGAGCTTTGCACCCGCAGAGGCGACGACCGTTTTGACGGTGCCCGTGCTCTTGGAGTTGCTGAAGGTCGTGTCCTCACCGCCGGCGGTGACGTACACCGTACCGTTGATGGAATATCCGTTCAGATCGATACCCGTGCATGTTGCGCCGTTGATGGTATACTCGCCCGAAACATCGGCCAGCAGCCGGAGGGTCGAGCTGCCGTCTCTCTGCGCGTCAAGCGCGGTCTGCAAGTCGGCAAAATTCCGCCACGGGTTGCCCTCGACGCCTGTCAGGGCCGTCTGCGCCACTGCGGGCGCGCCGCAGTAGGGGCATTTGAGGGAGTTCATGTCAAAGCCGCTCGTGCCGTTGTGGTCGCACTTCACAACGGTGACGTTGTCGAGGCTGTACATTGCCGCATCCGGCACCTCGGCCGAGGTGAGCGTTGTGTCGTAAGGCACATACTCCCCGCTCTCAACATACCGGAACGCATAGCCCTCGGCCAGCCAGACGCCGACGGTGGAAGTTTTCACTTCCCCCGTGCTGCCGCTGGTGTATCGGATGGTTCCATAGGTGCCGCTGCTGAGCTTGGCTCTGGCTGACGCCCCCGACACCGTCAGGCGGCCTATCGTACCGGTGAAGCCATTGGTTTTCATCAGAGCTCCGTCTCTCAGCCAGAAAGCCCCAATGGAGGGGCCGACCCCCTCGGGAGTGATCGTGCCGCCGCTGCCGGTGAGGATCACCGTCGTCGGACCCGTGCTGCCGAAGTCGATGCCGTTTTCGCTCAGCCAATGGCCGTTGAAATCCAGCGTGACCGTTTTTCCGGAGACATCGGCCCACGCGTCAAGATCATCCGCCAGCAGCGTAACGATGCCGTTGTCTGCCGTGCTGTTAAAGGCCTCGCGCATCGTCACATCGTTTTCCTGCCGGTATCCGAGCGACGTATAGCGTACTTCCATCGTTTTGGCAAGGTAGACAACGGTCTCGCCGTTCGTCACCTTCACGGCCATATTGGCCTTGCAGGTGCCGCAGACGGCGGTGTTTCCGGTCTCGGTCACGGCGTCGTGCGGGCAGGTATAGCCGCAGATCGTGCATTTTCCGCTGTCGTCGTAGGTGTGGTCTCCGCGGCAGCCGATGTTGCAGTACTCGCAGACGAGATTCGTGTCGAATTTGTGGGGATCGCACGCCACCGCAGCGATGTAGCCGTTCGCTTCCACATCAGCGGCCCCCTGCATGGCAGTATAGCTCTGCGGCGTCGCGGTACCGTCCTCTGTGACGAGTTCATAACGGTAGCCCGGCGCGAGCAGACCGGCCAGATTGCCGGGACGGTTTTCCGTTTGGATCCGCTGGAATTTTCCGCCGCGCAGCGTGACAGTCCCAGCGGTCTCCTTCACAACGAGCGCGCCGTCCACGGTGACGCTGTCGGCAACGGTGAGCGAAGCGCCGTCCTGAACGCGGATGCCGAGGACTCCGCTGGTCAAGGTGCTCAGACTGCCGTTGGTGAGCGTGACGTTCGCGCTGCCGGTCAGTAGCAGGGCGTCCATCCCTCCTACAATGCTCTTTCCGCTGAGATCGAGCGTGAATGTTCCGTCGCGGATCGTCAACGGCTCATTCAGAGACTTGCTGTCCTCCATCATGGCGAGAATGTTCGTATCACCCTCGGCGGTGAACTCGGCCACGCTCGCGAGCATTTCTGCGTCCGTCGCCCGGTAACACACGTTGATGTTTCCGTAGATGTCCGTAAAGGAGATGATCCACGCCATTTTCAGGCCGCACTTTTCGCATTTGCCGTCCAGATCTGTATTGATATGGGGACATGCCGTGCCGCAGTATTCGCAGGTGGCGCATGCATTGGCCGTATCAACAATATACTCTCCGTGCGGATCGCAGCGCTCAATGTCCACGCTGTGCAGCTGCTTGTCGGCGCTGATGACCGACAGGGTGATCGGCTCCGTGCTGTGCGGATGGCGCAGCCGCTTATCTGGCGCGAGGATATCCTTCCACGCGACACCCTTCTGGTTGTCGATCACCGTGATCGAGCCGCTCACAAGCGTCAGCTTGGCGTTGTCGTTCATCTCGCTGCCGAGGACGATCCACCCAACGACGGTCATGTCCTCGATCGTGAGGTTTGCCCCATCGCTCAGCAGGATGTCCACCCTGCTGCTGTTGTCCGTCATCAGCGTACCGTTTTTGAGCGTTACGTCTGCATCGCCGGTAAAGGTCAGCGCCGTGTGGACGTCTTCCTTTATGATAAATTTCCCGTTGAGATCAAGGGTGAATGTCCCCCGGTCGATCGTGAGCCCCTCTCCATCCGGGAGATAAATATCACAGAGGAACGTTATGGTGCAGCCGTCCTGCTTCTGCGCAGCGGCAATGGCCTCGGGGAGCGTTTTGTAGTACTCCCGGTCGATCCGCGCCACGCGCGCATGCTGCCCACAGGTGCTGCAGAAGCCGCTCGAGTCATAATCGTCGTGTCCGGGGCAGGGCTTGCCGCACTGGGTACACACGCCATCCCGATAGGGGTGGCTCCAATGCTCGACGGCGATGAGATCGCCCGCGCTATAGTACTGCGCCGTCCGGTCGAGAACAACGAAATCCCCGGTCGTACCGTCGGCCTTATATTCCTTAAAAGCAATGCCCTCCGTGTAGAACACACCGAGATCGGCGCGTTCCGCCGACAGACGCACTTTGTGCTGGTTTCCGTCGGATCGCTGGATCTGGAAGACCGCGCCGGGCTCAATTTTGAGCGTGCCGGTGCTCTCCCAGCTGACGCCGCTTACCTTCACCGTGCCGGTAAGTCTCAGCGAGGCGCTGCCGACGACCGAGACCGCATAGGCGTTGGCCGCGTCGAGCGTGCCGTTGGTGACGGTCACATCGCTTTCGAGACTGAGCATCAGCAGCGTGCTATAATCTCCGTACAGGCGCTTGCCGCCGAGGTCAAGCGTGAAGCGTCCGGCGTTGATAAGCATATTGGAGCCGGACATATCCTTCAGGAGCGTCACGGTGCAGCCGGTATTTTCCTCCGTCTGTGCGGCGGCAATGGCGTCCTTGAGCGAGGTATAGAACACCGTATCCGCGCCAAGCGTGAGCTTTGCTTCTATCTCCTCGCCGCAGTAGGGGCAGGGGCCGGACGTATAGCCACTATGGTCACACTTGACGGCGGTCACCTCGGTCAGGGCGTTTGCCGACGTATCCTTAGCTACATAACTGCCGTCCGCGTTTTTGAAAACATAGCCCGACGCCAGCAGGTTCCCGGCAGTCACAGAAGCGTCCGCCGTGATCGTCCCGAATGTGCCGCAGCTGAGAGGAGCGACTTTGCCGCCGACCCCGTCCATCTCCAGCGTGGTGATCTTGCCGCTGAAGGCTTCCAACGTGAGTCTGCCGTCAGACACGCGGATGGTCGTATTGACGTCACCGCTGCCGGTGACTGTCAGGCTGCCCATATCGCCGTTCGCACCGATCGTGATCGTGCCGCCGCCTGTGATGCTGTAGCCGTTCAGATCCAGCAAAACGGAGCCGCCCTGTCCCGGAACGATCGCCGCATCTGCGGCGGCCATGACGCCGCCGTCTTTGACCGTTTCCACAGCGGCGTTCTTCAGCAGCGTCACAGTGCGCACGCCATCCCCCGGCTTTCCCGCCGCGTTCAGCGCGTCGGCAAGGCCGACGTAATAGGTGGTATTGCCGTTCGCCTTCAGGCTGGCCGCAAGAGCCGCGCCGCAGGTACTGCAGGTGTAGGTCGAAGCGTCTATATTCTCATGCTTGCAGGTCCTGTTGCAGTCTATGCACACGCCGTTTTTCCAATTGGTGTGCAGACAGGTAGCCCCGCAGGCGCATTGGCCGTCTACTATATAGTGTTCGTGCGGTTTGACCGTCACGTTGTACAGAGGCCTGGACAGTTTGCCGTTCGCCACTTCGTCAAGACCATGGTAGTCACGATAAAAGAACGCATAGCCGTCCGCCAGCAGGTCAGATGCGGTGATGCCAACGGTGTCGGCGATCTTGATTGCACCGAATTTGCCGCAGTTCAGACTCATAGCGGGATTGGGAGCCGCTGTGACGTTCAGATTTGTTACCGTTACCCCGTCGTTCTGTATGTCAAGCTTTCCGCCGAGCGTCACGGTGTTCACCGTCCCGCTGCCCGTCAGCGTCAGCGTGCAGCCCTGGTTGACCGTTGCAGTGCCAACACTCCAGCTATGCCCGTTCAGGTCGAGCGTGATCGATTTCATGAAGTTACCGTTTACACCACTTATGTCCTTCAGCAGCTTGATGGTGTCGCCATCCGCCGCCGCTTCCAGCGCATACGTGAAATAATCGTACTTTTTTTTGCCGATTATCTCCGCCTGGTAGAGCCCCGTGACGTTGATAACAGCCGTCGCCTGCACGAATGTGTTATTCACCTCGTGAACGTACATCGTGTATTCGCCGTCGGGTGTATCCTCACTGGTTACGACTGTGACCGTATATGTACCGTCCCCATTTTTTGTCTGAGTCACGGTAAAGTTTTTGTCAAGTCCGTTTATCTGGATATAGGCTTTCAGTTCATCCGTGCCGGTATAGGTCACGGTGAACTCGGCGGTCTCTCCCGCCTTGACATCCGCTGTTTTTTGGCTGATCGTCAGCGTCGGCTTGGTGACCGGCTCAGAAGAGCCGCCCTCCTGTACATTGCTGAGCTTCCTGGCAGCTTCGCCGCCGACCTTATATGTACCGTCGGCAAACATGGCTTTCTCCGCCGTGCTGCCGTCGACCGCAGCAGAGCCGTAGAACGTCTTGCCGGCAGGCCCTGCTTCGGCGGTCAGCGAGACAGCCTGCGCCGTTCCGGTGATGGTCATGTTGTCGCCGCCGAAGGTCAGCGTTCCCTTTACGCCGGTCTGTGCGCCGCTGATATCGCAGGAGCCGGAAATGACATTCAGACCGCCGTTGATTGCCGCTGCGGCACCGGCGGGAGCATGAATGGTGAACGTGCCGCCATCGACCGTTACCTTACCGGTGACCGTGCCGCCCGTCAGCGTCAGGCTGTCAGTGGCATTGATGCTGCCGTTAATGCTATAACCGTTCATATTGATGGTCGTCGCTTCGTAGACAGTAATATTTTCCGAGACATTGCCGAGCAGAGTGATCTTGACCGGTTCCGCCTCTTCCAAAATCTCTTGCAGCGTGTCATACTCTGTTTCGCCGACCTTCGCCACACTCTCACCCTCGGCCTGTGCCTCGATGCCGTTTTCTTCACCGGCATTCATGGGCGCGATGCTGCCGGTCTTGTCATCCCCGGCAGGCTTGACGGGCATGATGACAGAATCATTCTCCTCGCCGCCGTCCTCCTCGTCCTCAACGGACGCCGTGGAAGCGGGAGTTGCTTTCGCCGTCGGCGCAGGTTCCGCTGTCAGCGCAGACTCCTCCGTTGCCGTCGGTGTCGGAGCAGGCGTCGATGTCGGTGCGGGCTCGTCCTTTTTGACTTCCGCCGGAGCCGTGGCTGCGGCCGTGGGCGATGGCGACACCGCAGCGTCTTCCGCCGTTGCCGAAACCGGCAGCAGCGAGAAGCACAGCGTCAGCGCCAGAAGAAAGCTCAATACACGTCTTTTCATGGGATGACCTCCGATATGCTGAAAAGTGTTTACGGATATAAATGTTGGAATGCCGCGCTCTCAGGATCTGTCCTCCGGTACGAGACGGAGCTTCTGCGCGGCGGTTTTGGCTTCGCTGCGGCGGCTTACGCCGAGCTTATCGAGAATGTGACTGACGTGGGTCTTCACGGTCGTCAGCTTAATATCCATGATCTCGCCGATCTCAGCGTTGCTTTTGTCGGCGCAGAGCAGTGAGAGAACCTGCCGCTCAGCGGCGGTCAGCTCCTCGCCGGGGGCAAGGCGCGGCTGCAAAAACCGCGGGTAGTACGCGGCCTGTATGCGCACGTCCGAGAGCAGCTTTTTGTACCAGCGTGCGCTGCCTGTCTCGCCGAGCGCTTCGAGCAGCGGAAGCACCGCCGCGCCATACACGCTGACCGTGCGGATGAAGCCGAACGATTCTGCCTCGGCGAGCGCCGCGGTAAAGGCGTCTTTCCACGCGCTGTCCTTTTTCCGGTAGAGCGCGATGGCGCGCAGCACGCCGAGATGGATGCCGTCGATATACCGTGCGCACGTCTTGCAGTAGCTCTCGAGCGGCGCAAGCGTCAAAAGCGCGGCATCCGGTTTTCCGGCGGAAAGCTCCGCCATGGCCTGCGTAAAATACTGATAGCGCTTCATTACGTTGAGATGCAGCGCGTCGCGCGGCGCCTTTTCCCGGTACCAGGCGTCCACATCGTCAAGATCGCCGGTACGCAGCGCAATACGGCACAAAAGCGCATCGATGTTCGGCAGAAAGCGTGTTTCTCCCTGCGAGATGAACCGTGCGCGGATCTGTTCCACGGCACGCCGTGCGTCCTCCGGCTCGCCGGCAGCCATCAGGCTGCGGCAGAGAAGCCCCGTCACGGCAAATTCGATATCCGGCGTGCCGTCGCGCTGGATCTCGCCCATGCGCTGCACAAGGGAGAGCATTCGCGAGGTAATATCCTCGCCCTTTTCAAACCGGCTCTCGGCAATAGCGGCGTCGGCCAGCCCCACGCCGTCACGCCCGAGCACGGTTTCCACCGGAAGGCGCAGTGTGCGGTAGAGCAAAGCGTCGTTTTTGCTCCATGCCGAGAAGTCCTTGCCGCCGTTCATGATGCTCGGGAGCGTGCTCGTCACGGAAAACGGCGGGAGGGTGATTTCCCGGTTCGTCACGAGGCGGAACACCGCCGGGAACGTTTCGGTCAGCGACGCCGTGCTGCGCTGCGGCAGCGAGATATCCAGCCATGCGAGACGGCTTCGTGCCTCTCGCCCGGCGGCATCCTGCGCGGTGCAGCGGCGGCCGAACTGCTCAAGCTCGCCGTACCACCGCTCGGAACCGGCATAATCTGTCGCGAGCGCGCAGAGCATGCTCATGCCCTGCATGAGCGAGGGAGAGGCGAGAATTTCCTTTTCCGGCAGTACGCGGTAGTATTTTCCCATTTCGCTGTAGTGTCCCATGCCGGGGTGCCGCTCGGCGTTGCGGATGAGCAGCTCGGACATTTTTGCGCTGTCCCCGCTCTCGATATAGCACTCGAGTGCGTGAGCGTAGTCCTGCTTTAGCTCAAAGTACAGTCCGCCGCGGCCAAAAAGCGCGCGGCGCTTTTCCGGGGAGTACGTCCGCTCCATCTCCCAGAGGAGGAACGCGCGAAACTGCGGCCAGAGCCGAAACCGGCGCACGCCGTCGTAGAGCAGCATGGTCGTATTGCGCTGCAGCCAGTCAAGGAGCTCCCCGGCACGCACGTTGCCGGTGATGACCTTCGCCATGTCGAGATCAAAGCTCTGAAACGGCGCAAGATCGAGAAGGAATCGCCGGATGGAAAGGCTGAACCGCTGCAAAACCGCGGGCTCAAAGTAGCGGAAAATTTCGTCATAGACCCGCGCAGTGATCTCCGGTGTGAAGGGTTTATCGGGTGCCATGCACCGCGCCGCGATCACCACGGCGAGCGGATACCCGCTCGATCTCTTCTGTATGGCGGCGATCTCCGTATCCGTGGCGGCCACACCGTGCGCATCAAAATACGCGCGGATATCCCGGCAGTCAAAGAGAAGCGCGTCCGCATCGAGCACGGTCATGAGTCCCGTATATTGAAACGCCATCAGCTCGCCCGGCGGTGTGCCGCGCGAGAGCAGGATGAACTTCTTACCGGCGCGCGGGCGGATATAGTCGCACAGCGTGCGCCAGAACGCGTCGTCCTGCTGCTGAAGATCGTCAATGAGCAGAGTGCTCCAGTCGTCCGCCGTTTCCGGCAGGGCGAAGTCCGGCGCAGCGGCAGATAGGGAGAGCACCTTCTCTCCCATGCACAGCGCTTCCGCGACCGCCGTTTTGCCGAAGCCGCACGGTGCGCTGAAGAAAAGCACGCGCTCCGAGCGCCAGAAATTCTCATACGCTCGGGCTATTGCAGGTTTTATGATAATACTCTCGGGCAAAGCTGCTCCTTCCATTGCACATAGTGCGTCCATAGTACTTCTAGAATACTATGTATTGTAGCAAAGGGGTGTTTTATTGTAAATCGTGCCAAAGTATGACCGCCGGTGGTTTTCTGTGTTACACGAAAGACGTTTTTTGTCTCTTTGTCTCCGTCGAAATACGCCGCAACGCGGAGAGGCACGGCGCTTCTTCGATAAGGCGTCATTCGGCAGAGGACATTGTGTCCCCTACTCGGGCAGCTTTCAGATTTCTTTGTTTTATTTTGCGGT
>OMNU01000415.1_pt1 | contig 20108 bp, 20 predicted proteins | sample 1673511 | NCBI WGS metagenome assembly OMNU01 (sample SAMEA103958113, study PRJEB25191) | human gut metagenome | reverse complement strand
TCAAGACCATGCGCACCCGCGTGGACCGTCTCAACCAGCTCAAGACCATGCAGGCGGACGGCACCTTCGATATGCTGCCCAAGAAGGAAGTCATGAAGCACCTCGGCGAGATCGAGAAGCTCGAGAAGTACCTCGGCGGCGTGAAGGACATGAAGAAGCTGCCCGGCGCCCTGTTCATCGTTGACACCCGCAAGGAGCGCAACGCCATCGCCGAGGCCCACAAGCTCGGCATTCCCGTTGTCGCCATCGCCGATACCAACTGCGATCCCGACGAGATCGACTATCCTATCCCCGGCAACGATGACGCTATCCGCGCCATCAAGCTCATCGCCTCCGTGATGGCCAACGCCATGATCGAGGGCAAGCAGGGCGAAGTCACCGAGGACGCCGCGGCGGAGAAGGCCGAGGGCGAGGCTCAGGCCGAAGCCTAATTTTACGAGGAGGACAAGAATATGGCTATTAGTGCTGCTGATGTGAAGAACCTGCGCGAAATGACCGGCGTGGGCATGATGGACTGCAAGAAGGCTCTGACCGAGTGCGACGGCGACATCGACAAGGCGATCGAGTACCTGCGCGAAAAGGGTCTCGCCGCTTCCGCGAAGAAGGCCGGCCGCATCGCTGCCGAGGGTATGGCTTACGCCACCGTCATCGACGGCGTGGGCGTCGTGGTCGAGGTCAACGCCGAGACCGACTTCGTCGGCAAGAACGAGAAGTTCCAGAACTTTGTCAAGGGCGTTGCCGCTGTCGTCGCCAAGGAAGACCCCAAGGATCTCGAGGCTCTGATGGCGGCTCCCTACGGCAATGGCCGTACCGTTGAGCAGGAGCGTCAGGAGATGGTCCTCGTCATCGGCGAGAACATCCAGGTCCGCCGCTTTGCCCGCTTCGCGGCCAACACCTCCACCCCGTATATCCATGCCGGCGGCAAGATCGGCGTGCTCGTCAACTTCAAGGTCGACGGCGGCATCGACGCCACCGAGATCGCCAAGGACGTTGCCATGCAGATCGCGGCGCTCAATCCCCGCTTCTGGGATAAGAGCCAGGTCTCTCAGGACGTTCTCGACGAGGAGAAGAAGATCATGATGGCTCAGATGGCCAACGACCCCAAGATGGCCAGCAAGCCCGAGCAGGTCCGCGAGAAGATCGTCATGGGCAAGCTCAACAAGTTCTATTCCGAGAACTGCCTGCTCCAGCAGGAGTTCGTCCGCGGCGACGTGTTCACCGGCACGGTCGAGCAGTATATCGCCGACGCCGCCAAGAAGCTCGGCGGCAAGATCGACTTCGTGGACGCCGTTCGTTTCGAGAAGGGCGAGGGCATCGAGAAGAAGCAGGAGAACTTCGCCGAAGAGATCGCTTCCATGATCAAGGGCTAAGGCTTCCGAGAGCAAATAACACAGAGGCCGGACACGGAAGTGTCCGGCCTCTTTTCTTGTGCAGAACGACGAAAAAACGCAGGTTTATTTTTGCAGGAGCAATGCAACAAAAATTGCAAAAATCCTTGTAAAGAGACGCGAAAAATGCTATAATAATTAAACTTATCGGGTAAATCCACCCGAGAATGAATTTTTTCGCAGGAGAGATTGCGTTGGGTACCCTGTCCGACCTATGGAATTCACTTGATTTTTCGGCAATACTGTCGGCGCTGATGCGCCTGATTGCCGTATTTTTATGCCTGACGGTCCACGAGACCTGCCACGGCCTTGCGGCCTATGCGCTCGGCGACCCGACCGCGAAGCGGGAGCATCGGCTGAGCCTGAACCCGCTGCACCACATCGACTGGGTGGGCCTTGTGTGTATGCTGGTGCTCGGCTTCGGCTGGGCAAAGCCCGTGCCGGTGGATATGCGCTATTTCAAAAAGCCAAAGCAGGGCATGGCGCTGACGGCGCTTGCCGGGCCGGTATCGAATTTTGTGCTGGCGCTGCTTGCCCTGCTGTGCGCGCGGCTCGTCTATCATCAATACGGCGCGCTGTGGGATTTCATCTTTGACCTGCTGCTGACGACGGCGTATCTGAGCGTCGGTCTCGGGCTTTTCAACCTCATTCCCATCTCGCCGCTCGACGGCTCAAAGGTGCTCTTTGTCTTCCTGCCGGACAGCGCGTATGAGAAGCTGATGCGCTACGAAAAATACGGTATGATCGCGCTGCTGATCCTCGTGTGGCTCGGCGTGGGCGATAATGTGCTCAACACGGCGATCTATAACGTATACGCTGCTATGATCAATTTCGTTTTCCGCGGCATCGTTTAAGCGCGGAGAGTGAACGGAGAAACGAATGGACAACCCTATTTTTAAGCTCGAGGGCGTGGTGCATGAGCGCTCGGCGGAGACGCTTCAGGATTTTGAAGGCCCGCTCGACCTCATCCTTTTCCTGCTCTCAAAAAATAAGATCGAAATACAGGACATTCCCATCGCGCTCATTTTAGAGCAGTACCTTGCCTACCTCGAGCAGCGCAAGCAGCTTGACCTTGAGGTGGCGAGCGAGTTCATCACGATGGCGGCGCACCTGATGTATATCAAGACGCGGATGCTGCTGTCCATCGAGGACGAGGAAGCGCAGAACGAGATGGAGCAGCTCATTCAATCCCTGAAGGAGCGCCAGCAGAAGGACACCTATCTGCGCATCCGCACGCTGACCGAGACGCTGGGGCCCATGAGTGAGTTCGGACGCAACACGATGACGAAGAATCCCGAACCGATGGAGCGCGGGAAGATCTACGAATACGACCACGAGAAGGCAGACCTGGTGCTGGCCATGCAGTCGATCTTCGATCGCGCAGAGAAGCTGGCGCCGCCGCCGCGCGCGGCCTTTGAGCAGATCGTGCAGCGCGAGCCGTATTCCGTCTCCGACAAGGCGGGCGAGATCGTACGGCGGCTCAAGAGCTTCGGCATCACGCGCTTTTTGCTGCTGTTCCGCGGCGCGAAGAGCCGCAGCGAGATCGTGGCGACCTTTATGGCGGTGCTGGAGCTGTGCCGCGCGAGCGTGATCCGTCTCGCGGGCGGCGAGACCGACTGCACGGTGGACTGCGAGCAGGACGCACCGGAAACTTTTACATTGTGAGGAACGTATGGCACTGGAAACAATGGACTTACATGAGGTCCGCTCGGCGATGGAGGGCATCCTCTTTGCCGCCGGCGAGCCGGTGAATATCGACCGCATCTGTCTGGCGCTCGAGCTGGACAAGCCGACGGCGGAGCAGGTTTTGCAGGAGCTTGGCGACTACTACGCCTTCGAGCGCCGCGGCATCCGTCTGGTGCGGATGGAGAACTGCTATCAGCTCTGCTCTGCGCCGGATTACGCGGACATCATCCGCAAAGCGTTTGAGATCCGAAAGCCCGCGAAGCTCTCTCAGCCCGCGCTGGAGGTGCTGACCATCATCGCCTATTATCAGCCGACCACGCGCGCCTATGTCGATCAGGTGCGCGGCGTGGACAGCTCGTACACGATGGGACTTTTGCAGGAGCGTAAGCTCATCGAGGAGTGCGGACGGCTCCAGGTGCCGGGACGGCCCAGGCTCTACCGCACGACGAAGGAATTCCTGCGCGTGTTCCATTTGAGCTCGCTCGAGGAGCTGCCCGAGATGCCGGGACTTGAGGCGGACGGCCAGCTGCGGCTGGATACGGACGGTGCGATCCTTGACCCGACGCAGCTCACGGCTGCGGCGGAAAGCGAGCCGGACGCGGAGGAATAAGCGGACCGGACAGCGAACGGGAAGGGAGGCTTGACCATGACGGCGCTGGAGATCATCGGCATGATTCTGCTGCTCTTTCTTCTCCTTTCGCTGCTGCGCGTGGGCGCGATCGTCGATTTCGGCGGGGAGCTGCGCGTGCGGCTGCGCGTCGGTCCGGTCAAGCTGACGGTCCTGCCGAGGAAGGAAAAGAAAGCACAGAAGAAGGCAGCGGAAGCAGCCGGAAAAACGCCGGAGGAGAAGACAAAGCCGAAGGCGGCGGGCGGACACCGCCTGCCGAAGCTCAGCTTTCCCGAACTGCGCGAGCTTGCGGGGACGGTGCTCGGCGCGCTGATGCGGACGCTTCGCCGCACCTGCCGCCGCACGCGCATCGACCCGCTGGAGGTCGGCGTGATTTTTGCGGGCGACGATCCGGCGGACACGGCGCAGACCTATGGCTATGCCAACGCCGCGCTGTGGACTCTGATGCCGAAGCTCGAGGAGCTGTTCTATATCCCGAAGCCGTCCGTCTATCTGGGAATGGACTTCACCAAGGCGGAGACCTCGGCGGAGGGGACGGTCGGCGTATCGCTGCGCGTGTGCGACCTCTTTGCCATTCTCTTTACGTTGGCGACGCCGGTGGGAAAATGGTTCCTGCGTTGGCGCAGGGCGCACGGGGGCGAGGCAAAAGCGGAGCCGCCGGCGGAGCGCGCGGCTGCGCCGGAAACGAACGAACCGGAAAAACGGACTGCATAGAAAGGAAGATCAAGATGGAGAACAAGGAAAAGAACTCGGTAAGCGAGCTGATGGAGACTACGATGACGAAGATCCGCGAAATGGTGGATTCCAATTCCGTCATCGGTGAGCCGATCACCACGCCGGACGGCGTGACGCTCATCCCCGTGTCCCGCGTGAGCCTTGGCTTCGGCAGCGGCGGCGGGACCTATGGCCAGACCAGCGAGCGCTTCGGTGGCGGCGGCGGAGCGGGCGTGAAGATCGACCCCGTGGCGTTCCTCGTCATCAAGGACGGGCAGACGCGCATGATGCCGGTCGCCGTGCCGGCGACCGCGACGATGGACCGCGTGCTGGAGATGGCACCGCAGCTCATCGACCGCGTCGAGGGCTTCGTCAACAAGAAAAAGGAAGAGAAAGAATTTGTGTAAAAGCGGGCATACTGAAGTCATTCTGTAAAAAAGGGTGATGGAAGTTGACTCGTGTCGTGCAACGAAGGGCGGCGCTTGTGCTGATGGTATGCAGCCTGCTCGGCTGCGTGGACTGCGCGGCGGCGCAGAGTGCGCCGCAGACCGGCGCGGAGGCGTTCATTCTGATGGACGCCGGCAGCGGCCGAGTGCTGACCGGAAAAAACACCGAACAGGAGCTTGCGATTGCGAGCACGACGAAGATCATGACGGCGCTCGTGGCACTTGAGACAGGAAACCTTTCGGACAAGGTGACTGTAAAGCAGAACCACTTGAAGGAAGGATCGTCCATGTACCTGCGCGCCGGCGAGGTGTTGACGCTCGAGGAGCTGCTCTACGGGTTGCTGCTGCCGTCGGGAAACGACGCGGCGGAGTGCATCGCCGACCATTGCAGCGGTGGGGTAGAGCGCTTCGTCGCGAGAATGAATGAGAAGGCCGCGGCGCTCGGCATGACGCACACCTCGTTCGCGAACCCGAGCGGACTGGACACGCAGGGACACTATTCCTGCGCACTCGACATGGCGCGGCTCGCGGCGTATGCCATGCGCGAGCCGACCTTTGCGCGCATCGCCGCGACCAGAACGGCGGCGGTGGGCGAGCGGATGCTGGGCAACCACAACAAGCTGCTCGCGTCGCTTGAGGGCTGCACCGGTCTCAAGACCGGCTATACGGACAATGCAGGGCGCACGCTCGTGACCTGCTGCGAAAGAGACGGGATGCGTCTCATCGCCGTGACGCTCAACGACCGCAGCGACTGGGCGGATCACGCGGCGCTGTATGAGTATGGCTTCGCCGCCTTCGCGCGCAAGCGCGCGGTGGCGCGCGGCGAGGAATACACCCTCGCGCCGGTGCGAGGCGGAACGCAGACGAGCGTGTCGCTCGCGGCGGGGGAGAGCTTCTTCTATCCGGTGACGGCGGGGGAGGAGCTGCTCGTATCGGCCAGGCTGCCGGAGGAGCTGACCGCTCCGCTTACGGCGGGGCAGGCGGTCGGCGAGCTGATCGTTTCCATGGACGGAGAGGAGCTTGCGCGGGTGCCGCTCGTATGCGCGGAGCCGGTCGCGGCGGCCGAAAAAAAGCAGAGCCTGTTCGAGCGGCTGTTTGACCGGACAGGCTGAGGAAAAGAGGTGCTTTGCGCTGGCAGAGCGTTTGCAGAAGCTGATCGCCGCGGCGGGGCTGTGCTCCCGCCGGACGGCGGAGGAATGGATCGCCGCGGGGCGCGTGCGCGTCAACGGAGAGACGGCGACGGTCGGACAGAGCGCCGACCCGGAAACGGATACGATCTGCGTGGACGGCGTGCCGCTCACGCCGCCGGAGCGGAGGGTCTACCTGATGCTCAATAAGCCGCGCGGCTATGTCACCACGCTCAGCGACGAGCGGGGACGGCCCACGGCGGCGGAGCTGGTGGCGGACTGCGGGACGCGCGTCTATCCGGTCGGGCGGCTGGATCTCGACAGCGAGGGACTGCTGCTTTTTACCAACGACGGGGCATGGATGCAGCGCATCCTGCACCCGAGCCATGAGATCGAAAAGACCTATGAGGTCACGGTGGCGGGAGCGGTCGAGAACGCGGCGGCGGAGCTTGCCGCGGTGCGCTCCGTCGACGGAGAGCCGATCGCGCCCGCGCGGGTGCGTCTGCTGCGAAAGGGGAAGGAAACAGCAGAGCTGTCCGTCACCATCCACGAGGGGAAAAACCGCCAGATCCGGCGGATGTGTGCAGCGGTCGGGCTGCACGTCAAGCGCCTGCGCCGCGTGCGGGAGCACACCCTATCGCTCGGCGCGCTGCCGGAGGGCGGCTGGCGCGAGCTGACCGCGGACGAGGTCCGCGCATTTGAGCAAGAGAAGTGAGGAAAACACCCATGCCGAAGAACATTTTACATACCATCGAGAAGAACATGAGCAGCTTTTCCAAGGGGCAGAAGCTCATTGCCCGTTTTATTCTGGAGGATTACGACAAGGCGGCGTTCATGACGGCGAGCAAGCTCGGCAAGACCGTGCAGGTGAGCGAGTCGACCGTGGTGCGTTTTGCGACGCAGCTCGGCTACGACGGCTACCCGAGTATGCAGCGAGCTTTGCAGGAGATGATCCGCGGCAAGCTCACGAGCATCCAGCGCATCAAGGCGTCGGAGGGGGAGCTGAGCGGCAGCGACCTGGTGACGAACGTGCTCCAGCGCGATATGGAAAAGATCCGTATGGCGATGGACCAGACCGACGGCTCGGAGTTCAGCCATGTGGTGGACATCATCGCGCAGGCGAAGCATATCTACATCGTGGGCTTCCGCTCCTCGTCGTTCCTGGCGGGCTATCTCAATTTCTATTTCCGCCTGATTTACGACAATGTGACGCAGGTGCAGGGCGGCGCTGCTGGCACCTTCGACCAGCTCTTCCGCGTGGGCCCCGGCGATGTGGTCATCGCCATCTGCTTCCCGCGCTACTCCGAGCTGGCACTCAAGACGGTGCAGTATGCCAAGGATCGGGGCGCGACCATCATCGGCGTGACCGACAGCGAGATGTCGCCGGTGTATCAGATGTCCTCCGGCTCGCTGCTGGTGCGCAACGAAATGATCTCGTTCGTGGACTCGCTCGCGGCGCCGATGAGTATGCTCAACGCATTGATCCTTGCCGCCGCGCACAAGCAGGGAACGGATATCTCCGCGACCTTCAACGAGCTGGAGCACGTCTGGGATCGCTTCGGCATTTTCGGGAAGGTCGAGGATGAATAAGCAGCTCACGGTGATCGGCGGCGGAGCCGCCGGAATGATGGCGGCGATCTGCGCGGCGCGCAGAGGAACAGCCGTCACGCTGCTCGAGCCGAACGAGCGGCTGGGCAAGAAGCTCAACATCACCGGCAAGGGCCGGTGCAATGTGACAAACGACGCGGGCTGTGAGGAGCTGCTGGCAAACGTGCCGCAAAACGGGCGGTTTCTGTATTCCGCATTCTCCCGCTTCGACGGGCGCGGCACGATGGCGTTCTTTGAGGAGCTCGGCGTGCCGCTCAAGGTCGAGCGCGGGCGGCGCGTGTTCCCGGTGTCGGACCGCGCGTTCGACGTGTCCGCCGCGCTGGAGCGGGAGCTCAGACGGCTGCGCGTCACGCTTGTGCGTGACCGCGCGGTGTGCGTGCTGACGGACGAGACCGGCGCGGTGCGCGGCGTCAAGGGCGAGAAGGGTACATATCCCGCGCAGGCGGTCGTGCTGGCGACCGGCGGCGTGAGCTATCGGGGTACCGGCTCGACCGGCGAGGGGCATCGCATAGCGGCGATGCTCGGTCACACAGTCACGCCGCTCACGGGATCGCTCGTGCCGCTTCGCGCGGACGGCTGCGCGGAGCTGCAGGGCTTGAGCCTGCGGAACGTGGGGCTGACGGTCTACGAGAACGGAAAGAAGATCTACACCGATTTCGGGGAGCTGCTCTTCACGCATTTCGGCGTGTCCGGCCCGCTGGTGCTCTCGTCCTCGGCGCATATGCGGCACTTTGATAAAAAGAGCTATCGGTTGGAGCTTGACCTCAAGCCGGCGCTCGACGAGCAGCAGCTCGACAAGCGCCTGCTGTCGGATTTTCAGAAGCACGCGAACAGCGATTTTTGCAACGCGCTCGGCGAGCTTCTGCCGCAGAAGCTCATTCCCGCGGCGGTGGAACGCTCCGGCATCCCGCCGCACGAGAAGGTACACGATCTCACGCGCGAGCAGCGCGCCGCGCTGCGGACGCTTTTGAAGCATTGGAGCATCGACGTTCTATCGCCCATGCCGGTGGAGAATGCCATCATCACCTCCGGCGGCGTCAAGGTCGGAGAGATCGACCCGAAAACGATGGCGTCGAAGAAGGTGCCGGGGCTGTATTTTGCCGGTGAGATCATCGACGTGGACGCCTATACGGGCGGCTTCAATCTGCAGATCGCGTGGGCGACCGGCAAGGCTGCCGGTGAAGCGGCAGCGGAGTATTTGGCAGAGCGATAAAGGAAATATACTTTACACATAGAATGAGGGAAAAGCAGACGATGATACCCGAAAAGCACTTTGCCGTCGCGGTGGACGGCCCCTCCGGCGCGGGGAAAAGCACGCTGGCCAAGGCGATCGCGGCGAAGCTCGGCATTTTGTATGTGGATACCGGCGCGATCTACCGCACGATCGGCTATGCGGTGAAGCGGCGCGGCATTGAGCCGCGCGACGAAGCCGCTGTCCGCGCGATCCTGCCGGAGCTGGAGATCGGTATGCGCTACGAGGCGGACGGAGAGCAGCACATGCTGCTCAATGGGCAGGATGTGACGCGCGAGATCCGGCTGCCGGAGATCTCCATGTACGCGAGCGCCGTGTCGGCGCTGCCGTCGGTGCGCGCGTTCCTGCTGGAAATGCAGCGCGATCTGGCGCGGAAGCACAGCGTCATTATGGACGGGCGTGACATCGGCACGGTGGTGCTGCCGGACGCCGAGGTGAAGATCTTTCTGACGGCGTCCGCCGAGGTGCGCGCGCAGCGGCGCTGCCTCGAGCTGGAACAGCGCGGCACGCCGAAGCCCTACGACGAGGTGCTGCATGAGCTCAATGAGCGGGACTACAACGACTCCCACCGTGCCGCTGCGCCGCTCCGGGCGGCGGAGGACGCAATGGTCGTCGATACCTCCGCGCTCGATTTCGACGCGAGCAGGGAAGCGCTGCTCGCCCTGATCCGGGAGAAGCTGCAATGAACCATGTTTTTTTTGGCATCATCTGGGTGCTCGCGCAGATACTGCGGCTGCTGTACCGCATCGAGGTGAAGGGACTGGAGAACCTGCCGCGGAACGGCGTGCTGCTCTGCCCGAACCATGCGAGCGACCTCGACCCCGTGCTCATCGGCATCTGCCTGCCGATCAACTACCGCCTGCATTTCATGGCGAAGGAGGAACTGTTCCAGAACCGCTTGTTCGGCCGCATCCTCCGCGCGCTGGGGGCGTTTCCGGTCAACCGCGAGGGAGCGGACATCCAAGCGGTCAAGACCGCGATGAAGGTCATCCACGAGGGCGAGAATCTGCTCATTTTCCCGGAGGGAACGACCATTCACGATGGCGTGGGCTACCACGACGGTCTGCCGGCGCACGCCCATTCCGGCATCGCGATGATCGGCGTGCGCTCGGGCGCGACGCTCGTTCCGGTATTCGCGGACGGGAAGAAGAGAATGTTCCGCAAGACGACGATCATTTTCGGCGAGCCGTATGTGCCGCAGATCACGGGACGGCGCGGGACCTCCGAGGAGCTGCAGAAGGTTGCGGACGATGTGCTGCGCGAGGCGTATGCGCTCGGCGGTCAGGCGGTGGGAGGCGCGCCGCTGTGAGGGTCATTCTTGCTAAGACCGCAGGCTTCTGCTACGGCGTGGAGCGCGCGGTCGCGCTCGCGCACGAAACGGCCAAGGCGCATGGCGGCGCGATGCTCGGGAGCGTTATCCACAACGCCAATGTCGTCGCGGAGCTGGAGCGCGAGGGAATGCGTCTGATCGCGTCGCCCGAGGAGGCGGCAGCGGGGGAGACGGTGCTCATCCGCTCCCACGGCGAGAGCCGGGAGGTGCTGGAGGAGCTGCAGGCACGCGGCGCGGAGATCGTCAGCGCGACGTGCCCGAACGTGCGGCACATCCAAATACTTGTCACCGAGGCCGAGACCGCGGGGAGGCAGGTCGTCATCATCGGCGAGCACGACCACCCCGAGGTGCAGGGCATCGCAAGCTGGTGCAGGGACGCAAGGATCTTCGGAAACGCCGAAGAAGTTGAGAAATGGGCGGAGGAAACGGCGGAAATTGCCGATTTGCCCATAACGATGGTCGCGCAGACCACCTGTATTCGTGCGCTTTGGGAAAGTTGCGTGAAATTTCTAAAAAAAGAGTGTACAAATCTGAAAATTGATGATACAATATGCAATGCTACGCAAAAGCGTCAATCGGAGGCGGCGGAGATCGCTTCTTCGGCGGACGTGATGGTGGTGGTCGGAGACCGGAAAAGCGCTAACACCAGACATTTGACGGAAATCTGCAAAGAGAACTGCACGCGCGTCTATCAGATCGAGGACGCCGACGAGCTCTCGCCGGACATGTTTCATGGCTGTACTGTTGCGGGCCTGACGGCTGGTGCCTCCACTCCTGCGGGCATCATTAAGGAGGTATATGCAACCATGACGGAAGAAATCAAGACCATTGAAGGTAACGAGACCTTCGAAGAAATGCTCGACAAATCTTTTAAGACTTTAAATACAGGAGATAAGGTGACCGGTATCGTCACGGCCATCGGTACGACCGAGATCCAGGTCGACCTGGGCTGCAAGCAGGCGGGCTACATTCCCGTCAGCGAGCTTTCCAGCGATCCCGATGCCAAGGTCGAGGACATCGTCCATGTCGGCGACGAGATCGAGACCTACATCGTCCGCGTCAACGACGTGGAGGGCTATGCCACCCTTTCCAAGAAGCGCCTCGACGCGGTCAAGGTCTGGGAGGACATCGAGAATGCCGTTGAGAACAAGACTGTTCTCGAGGGCATCGTCACCGAAGAAAACAAGGGCGGCATCGTCGTTTCCGTCAAGGGCGTGCGTGTGTTCGTTCCCGCTTCCCAGAGCGGTCTGCCCAAGGACAGCGACCTGAGCCAGCTCATCAAGCAGCGCGTTCAGCTCCGCGTCACCGAGGTCAACCGTGCCCGCCGCCGCGTCGTCGGCTCCATCAAGGCTGTGCAGAACGAGGCCCGTGCGGCCGCGCAGGCTGAGATCTGGGCCAACATCGAGGTCGGCAAGCACTATGACGGCGTGGTCAAGTCCATGACCAGCTACGGCGTGTTCGTCGATATCGGCGGCGTGGACGGTATGGTCCACATCTCCGAGCTGAGCTGGAGCCGCATCAAGAATCCCGCCGAGGTCGTCTCTGTCGGCGATCATCTCGACGTGTACGTTCTCTCCTTCGATCCCGAGAAGCACAAGATCTCTCTCGGCGTGAAGGACCGCACCCAGAATCCCTGGGATGTGTTCATGAACACCTACAAGGTCGGCGACGTGGCCAACGTCCGCATCGTCAAGCTGATGACCTTCGGCGCGTTTGCTGAGGTCGTTCCAGGCGTGGACGGTCTGATCCACATTTCCCAGATCGCGGACCGCCGCATTGACAAGCCCTCCGACGTTCTGGCCGAAGGCGACAAGGTCGACGCGAAGATCATCGCCATCGACGAGGATAAGAAGAAGATCTCTCTGAGCATCCGTGCGCTGCTCACACCCGCTGCGGAGGAAGAGGCTCCCGTCGAGGAGTAAATCCATACTGAATGAAAAAGGACAGGCTCTGCCTGTCCTTTTTTCTGTCTTCTTTCGGAAATTAGGCTTTTCAAGCGAGGAGATGTGTGGTAGAATATTCCTGTTGACAAAGTTTTAACAAAACCCCTTTACCATATTCATTCAGGAGGAGACCAACGATGAACGTTCAGGAACTCTATCAGAAGAAGCTGACCACCGCCGCCGAGGCGGTCAAGGCCGTCAAGAGCGGCGACTGGGTCGATTACGGCTGGTGCACGAACCATCCCTACACGCTCGACAAGGCGCTTGCCGCCCGTCAGAGCGAGCTGCGCGATGTCAAGGTCCGCGGCGGCGTGACGATGTGGATGCCCGAGATCTGCAAGGCGGAGGACGCCGGCGAGCACTTCACCTGGCATTCCTGGCATTGCAGCGGCATCGACCGCAAGATCATCGCCAAGGGAATGGGCTATTTCTCTCCCATGCGCTACAGCGAGCTGCCGCGCTTCTATCGCGACGGCAACGCCAAGGTGGACGTGGCGATGATCCAGGTCACGCCGATGGACAAGCACGGCAACTTCAGCTATGCGCTGGCCTGCTCGCATCTGGCGGATATGCTCGATAACGCCAAGACGGTCATTGTCGAGGTCAACGAGAATCTGCCGTGGGTCTACGGCCTGAACGGCTGCGAGATCAACATTGCCGACATCGATATGGTCGTTGAGGGCGAGAACCCGCCCGTGGCGCAGCTCGGCGCGGGCGGCGCGCCGACCGAGGTCGACACCGCGGTGGCGAACCTCGTCGTGCCGCAGATCCCCAACGGTGCCTGCCTGCAGCTGGGCATCGGCGGTATGCCGAACACCATCGGCTCGATGATCGCGCAGTCCGACCTCAAGGACCTCTCCGTTCACACCGAAATGTATGTGGACGGCTTTGTGGATATGGCGATGGCCGGCAAGATCACCGGCAAGCACAAGCAGCTCGACAAGGGCCGTCAGGTCTTCGCGTTTGCCGCCGGTACGCAGAAGCTCTATGATTACATGGACCGCAACCCGGACGTCATGGGCGCGCCGGTCGATTACACGAACGATGTTCACGTCATCTCGCAGATCGACAACTTCATTTCCATCAACAATGCCATCGACTGCGACCTCTTCGGTCAGGTCAACGCCGAATCCGCCGGCATCAAGCACATCTCCGGCACAGGCGGCCAGCTTGACTTCGCCATGGGTGCATATCTTTCCAAGGGCGGCAAGAGCTTCATCTGCATGTCCTCGACCGTCACCGGCAAGGACGGCACGGTCAAGAGCCGCATCGTTCCCACGCTGACGCCCGGCTCCATCTGCACCGACCCGCGCTCCTGCACGCACTACATCGTCACCGAGTATGGCATGGTCAACCTCAAGGGCCTTTCGACCTGGCAGCGTGCCGAGGCGCTCATCGGCATCGCGCATCCCGACTTCCGCGAGCAGCTCATCGCCGACGCGGAGAAGATGCACATCTGGCGCAGAAGCAACAAGTAAGCCTGCTATTTGATACAAAAGGGCGGCCCGAAGGGGCCACCCTTTTTCCTGCCGTAGGTGCGGGATCGGGCGCGATTTTTGAGCAGGAGGCAGAAAAAACTTGAAAAATATTCGGACTTGAGCTATACTATATACAGAGGGGAAATGACCCTTTTGCGGTTTTCTATGTTGTGTGACTGAAAATTTTTGACAGGAGGCGGGCGTCATGTTCTGCGTAGGGGATAAGATCGTGCATCCGATGCACGGAGCCGGTGTGATCGAAAGCATCGTGGACGAGAAGATCGGCAGGGACCTTGTCCGGTTTTATGTGTTCCGGATGCCTGTCTCCGGCCTGACGCTCAAGATCCCGACGGCGAACAGCGAGATGATTGGAGTCCGCGCAGTCTCGTCAGCAGAGACGATCGAGCGCGTGCTCGCGGAGCTCCCGAAGCTGAGCGTGGACATGACGACGAACTGGAACCACCGCTACCGCGAGAATATGGAGCGCATCAAGAGCGGCGACCTGCTGGAGGTCGCAGGCGTGATCAAGGCGCTGATGCACCGCGACGGCGAGCGCGGGCTCTCCACCGGCGAGCGCAAGATGCTGCACAACGCCAGACAGATCCTGCTTTCGGAGGTCGTGCTGGCCGAGGATGTGGAGTACGCCGACGCGGAGGCGCGTGTCAATGCGGCCATGATGGCGGAGGAGAGCGCATGAAAAAGCTGCTTGGGAGGCTGCTGGGCAAAGGCGTTTCCGCCGTTCGTCCGACCTGCACGGCGATCCTTGCCGCGGCGGGCAGCTCGCAGCGGATGGGCGGCGAAAATAAGCTCCTGCTGCCGCTGGATGGGATGCCGGTGCTGGCGCACACGCTGCGCGCGGTCGACGCGGCGCGGAGCGTGGACGAGATCGTGATCGCGGCGCGGGAGGAGGACCTGCTGACCTACGCGGAGCTCTGCAAGACCTATGGCATTCGCAAGCCGGTCAAGGTGGTCGTGGGCGGCGCGACAAGACAGGAATCCGTGCTGCGCGCGGCGCTGGAGGCAAGAGCCGACGCGAAGCTGCTTGCTGTCCAGGATGGAGCGCGTCCGCTCGTGACGCCGGAGCTGTTCGACGCGGTGGTACTGCGCGCGGCGGTGTGCGCCGCCGCGGCTCCCGCCGTGCCGGTGCATGACACCATCAAGCTCGCACGGGATCGCCGCGTGACGGAAACGCCGGATCGCTCCATGCTTTTTGCCGTGCAGACGCCGCAGGTTTTTGACGCCGGACTTCTGAAAGCAGCGCTGCAATCCGCGCTGACGGAGCACGCGGCGCTGACGGACGATTGCTCCGCGGTAGAGCGCCTTGGCAAGGCAGTCTACTTGACAGATGGTGACGAGGAAAACATTAAGATCACCACACCGCTCGACCTGATCGTCGCGGAGGCGATCCTGCGCCGACGGGAGGAACGGGAGGCGGAGGAATGACGGGCCTGCGCATCGGACACGGCTATGACGTCCACCGCCTGACGGAGGGGCGGAGGCTCATTCTCGGCGGCGTAGAGGTGCCGTATGAAAAGGGCCTGCTCGGCCACAGCGACGCCGACGTGCTGACGCATGCCGTCATGGACGCTCTGCTCGGCGCGGCGGCGCTGGGCGATATCGGCAAGCTCTTTCCCGATACGGACGCGGCTTACGCCGGGATCTCGAGCATCCTGCTGCTCGAGCGGGTGGCGGAGCGGCTGCGTGAGGCGGGATATGCCGTCGTCAACCTTGATGCGACGGTTTTGGCGCAGGCTCCGAAGCTCGCGCCCTACCGTGAGCGGATGCGGGAAAATCTCGCCCGCGCGCTTTCGCTCGACACTTCCCGCGTCAGCGTCAAGGCGACGACCGAGGAGGGACTCGGCTTTACCGGAGAGGGACTTGGCATTGCGGCGCACGCGGTCGCGTTGCTCGAGAAAATAGGATAAGAAAAAGGACGGCTGAAGCCGTCCTTTTTTGCTATGCAAACGCATGGCAAAAATAGATATGTGCCCTTTCCTCGCCCCTGCGGGGCAAGCGGAAAGGATGCACAAAAGCTTCACGCACCGGCCTTTGTGCATTTTTGTGGTGCGGTGCTTGTGCGTGAAGCTTCATGCGCTCACGCCGCAGGCGTTCATTGCGGCGAAGAGCCGCGCGCGGTTTTCTTCGCTCATTTCGCACAACGGCAGACGGAGAAGATCGCTGCACAGTCCCATGCGCGCCATCGCGGTCTTGATCGGAATGGGATTGACCTCGCAGAAGAGCGCCCGGATGAGCGGAGCAAGGCGAAGCTGTTCGCATCCTGCCTCCAAAATGCGGTCGGCAAGGCACAGCTCCACCAGCCTGTGCATTTCGCGCGGAACGATGTTTGCCGCGACGGAGATCACCCCTGCGCCGCCAAGCGCGCAGACGGCGGCGGTGTCCTCGTCGTTGCCGGACCAGACGGAGAAGCCGTCGCCGCAGAGGTTAAGGGTCTCCTGGATCAGGGCGAAGCTGCCGGAGGCCTCCTTGACGCCGACGATGTTCGGGTGCTGCGCGAGCACGGCGTAGGTCTCGGCGGTGCAGCTCACGCCGGTGCGGGAGGGGACGTTGTAGACGATGAGCGGGCGGTCGACGGCGTCGGCGACGGCGGTGAAGTGACGCACGAGCCCGCGCTGCGTCGCCTTGTTGTAGTAGGGCGTGACGACCAGAACGCCGTCCGCGCCCGCTGCACAGGCCTCACGCGAGAGTGCGATGGCGGAGGCGGTGTTGTTCGAGCCGGTGCCGACGATGACGGGGACGCGGCCGTTTACCTGCCGGATGGACCGCTCGATGATCTCGGCGCGTTCGGCATAGGTCAGCGTCGCGCCCTCGCCGGTCGTCGCGCAGAGGATAAGCGCATCGGTGCCGGAGGCGATATGCCATTCGATCAGCTGCTCAAGGGCGGGGAAGTCGATGCCGTCGGGCGTCATTGGCGTCACGAGCGCAACGCCGGAGCCGCGGAATAAGGATTGGGACATGATGGAAGCTCCTCTCTTTTTTGATAGCAGCGTGGAAAATATTGCCGGGAGAAAAAGAACGGTTTTCCTTGAATCCTTGCGCATTTTATCCTATAATGTAGAAATGCAGGGAAATGCGGCCAATGGAGGACCCCTATGAAACGATTCTGGAAAACGATCATCTTGAGTATGCTGCTTGCACTCACGCTGTGTGTCGGCGCGCAGGCCACAGAGAATACTATGCTCAAGGTCGGCTTAAAATACGGCACGAACGCTCTTTTTACGGCGCGGCTGCAAAACTACAACGATACGCTCAGCGGCTCCGGCTACGAGTTCGGCTATTACGATGCCGACCGCAGCTTCGTCCCGCTCGCCGTGACGGACGAGCAGAGAATCACCGTTACGGTGGACAGCAACGCCTACGTTTCCGGCGGCGTGTGCTATGAGACGCGGCCGACGAATTACTCCACCATCCTCGGCGCCTACCACATTGAGCTGCTCACGGCGTTCGGCAGCTACGAGGAGGCGCTTTCGGTGGCGCAGAGCTACCCGAAGGGCTTCGTCGCCTACATCGACGGGGAGTATCGTGTGCGCGTCGGCAACCACGCGAGCTACGATGAGTCCGCGCGCGTGCTGTCGGAGACGGATGTGCTGGCCTACGGCGCACAGATCGTAACGCCGAGCAGCACCGGCGTGGTCGTGTCTGTCACGGATACGGACACCGTCCTCTTTGAGTTCGACTGCTCGGGCCTTCGCAGCCTCGGCGTCCGCCCACGCTCGGTGAGCGGAGAGAAGACGGTGACGTGGTTCTCCGGCTATCGCTACTACGGCGGCTTTGAATACCAGCGCACGACCGGCGGCTACATCAGCGTCATCAACGTGCTGGATATCGAGGATTACGTCAAGTGCGTCATTGCGGCGGAAATGTCGAACGACTGGCCGCTCGAGGCGCTCAAGGCGCAGACAGTCTGCGCGCGCACCTATGCCGCGTCTCAGACGCGGCACCGCAGCGCAGGCTTTGACGTCTGTTCAACAACAGACTGTCAGGCCTATCGCGGCGCGGCACTCTCCAATGAGCGCTCCGACGCGGCGGCGGAGGAGACGCGCGGCGTCTATCTCTACTACAACGGCGAGCTGGTGACCAACGCGGTCTACTACTCCTGCAACGGCGGCGCGAGCGAGAGCTGCAAGAACGTCTGGGGCAGCGAGGTGCCGTATCTGCAGGGCAAGCTCGATCCTTATGAGGCAAGCGTCGCGTGGCGCTTCTCCCGCTACTACTGGTCGTTCACTGCGACCGGCGACGAGCTGCGCGAGGTGCTCAAGTCCGAGGCCAATACCGACATCGGGCAGGTGCAGAACGTCTATGTGTCCGAGTACAGCGACACGGGCAACGTCATTGCCATCACCTTTGAGGGGACCCGGGGCAGCTACACCGCGCGGCGTGAGAAGTGCCGCACGCTCCTCAACGGCGTGTATGACCACATCAACGTGCGCAGTATGCGCTATACCGTCACCGGCGGCGACGCGAGCACTTACTATGTCAACGACGCGCAGAGCTCGGTGACCGGTACGGGCGGGCTGTATGTGATCGACGGCGACGGCGCGGTCGTACCGAACAATGCCGGTGCGAAGGATACCTACGTCATTACATCGGGCGGCGTGCAGTCGCTCGAGCGCAAGAGTGCGAACACGAGTAATACCTTCACCTTCTCCGGCTCGGGCTGGGGCCACAACGTCGGCATGAGCCAGTGGGGCGCGTTTGCCATGGCGGAGAAGGGCTATACCTATCGCGACATTCTGAATTTCTACTACACGGGCATCACGCTGAGCTGATGCGGAAAGAAGCAAGATGAAAACAAGCGATTTTTACTACGACCTCCCGCCGGAGCTGATCGCACAGACGCCGCTGGAAAAACGCGACGAGTCGCGCCTGCTGTGTCTCGATAAGGCGACGGGGGAGTGGTCGCACCATCATTTTTATGAGCTGCCGGATTTTTTGAGGGCGGGGGACTGCCTGATCCTGAATAACTCCCGCGTCCTGCCGGCGCGATTGCTGGGACACCGTTTGCCCGGCGGCGGAGCCTGCGAGGTGCTGCTGCTGCAGGACAAGGGCGATAAGGTGTGGGAGTGCCTTGTGCGTCCGGGCAAGCACCTGCGCGAGGGTGCGCGGGTGAGCTTCGGCGACGGCGAGCTGACGGCGGAGATCGCCGAGGTCCTGCCGGACGGCAACCGCCTGGTGCGCTTCGATTACAATGGCATCTTCCTTGAGGTGCTCGAGCGGCTCGGCAAAATGCCGCTGCCGCCCTACATCAAGGAGGAGCTGCAGGATCAGGAACGCTACCAGACCGTCTACTCCAAGGTCAACGGCTCGGCGGCGGCCCCCACGGCGGGTCTGCACTTCACGCCGGAGCTTCTGGAGAGGATCGCTGCCAAGGGCGTCGGCGTCGGCTATGTGACGCTGCACGTCGGGCTCGGCACGTTCCGACCGGTCAAGGAGGACGAGATCGAGCAGCACGATATGCACAGCGAATACTGCACCATTCCGCAGGAGACGGCGGATTTGATCAACCGCACGAATGAAAAATATCTGGAAAGTAATCTGGCATTGATCCAGAAGATCCCGACCCCGATTACGCCGATCAAAATCGACAAGGAGCACAGGCACATCACGCTGGCATATTTTGACCAGAAAAGTACGGTAGACTATATCGGAGTTGTACAGGGCATTCCGGTCTGCTTCGATGCAAAGGAATGTGCCCAGGATACCTTTGCCCTGCAAAACATTCACAGGCATCAGGTAGCGTTTATGGATCGGTTTGAAAAACAGAAGGGCATTGCTTTTTTTCTGATCTACTATTCGCATCGGGAACAGTTTTATTATCTCCCTTACGCACATTTGCGCTATTTCTGGGATCGGGCGCAGGAGGGCGGGCGCAAAAGCTTCCGGTTGGACGAGTTAAACCCGGAGTATTTCCTGCCGAAAAAAAACGGTGTTCTTGTTCCGTATCTTGATCTTTTACAAAAGGACTTGGAGGATCGGCCGGAGAGCTGGGAGGAATGATATGAACAGAGAAGAAAGAAATTCCCTGATCGGGACAATGACGACGCTGTGTTATCTGGAAAAAGACGACAGCTATCTGATGCTGCATCGTGTCAAAAAAAAGAATGACGTCAATCAGGACAAATGGATCGGTGTCGGTGGACATGCACTCGCCTATGAAAGTCCGGAGGACTGCCTGCTTCGGGAAGTAAAGGAAGAAACCGGTCTGACATTGACCTCCTATCGATTTCGAGGAATCGTAACGTTTGCGTTAAAGGATGTGGAAACGCAGTACATGTGCCTGTATACAGCAGATGGCTGGGAGGGGACCCTGGATTATAACTGCCCGGAGGGTGATTTGGAATGGGTTTTGATAAAAGAGCTGGAAAGCTTAAATCTGTGGGAAGGTGACCGCGTATTTTTTCAGCTTTTGCAGGAAAACCGTCCGTTTTTTTCCCTGAAACTGGTCTATGACCACGGGGTACTGCAAAATGCAATTCTCAACGGCGAACCG
>OMNU01000414.1_pt1 | contig 20113 bp, 14 predicted proteins | sample 1673511 | NCBI WGS metagenome assembly OMNU01 (sample SAMEA103958113, study PRJEB25191) | human gut metagenome | reverse complement strand
AAATCCTGTTTTCTATAAAGCGGCATGCGGAAATCCTACTGTCAGTGTAAATAGAAGAGGCGCTAAGGACGCCCGCCGCACCTCCTGCAGAGCGGGGAAAAGGGCATAAAAAATGCCCGCCTCTCTTGTGCGAGGGGCGGGGTGAAAAATGACCAGAAAGGCCGGCCGGCATACGGAAAAGTTTGTGAACAGGCGTCCTTGACGGCGGGAGGGGGCGGGCGTATAATAAAACCGCACGACCGGATGACCAGACGACCGGATGACCGTACAATCATTCGATCAACCGATCATCCGATTCTCCCGAAAACGGGGGAGAGAACGCCTCGGGCGAAAAGGAAGGAACAGGACGTCCATTATGAAGCTGCAAATTTTCTATGATCTGATTTTGATACTGATTTTTACCAAGGTTTTTGGCCTCGCCATGCGGAAAATCCATGTGCCGGAGGTTGTCGGAGCGCTGCTGGCCGGCGTTTTGCTGGGACCGACGCTGCTCGGCCTCGTCCAGGGGAGCGAGATGCTGGATGTCTTTGCGGAGATCGGCGTGGTTCTGATTATGTTCACCGCCGGAACCGAGACCAACCTGAAGCAGATTCGCGCTACAGGGAAGGCTTCGATTGTGATTACCAGCCTTGGCGTGATTGTGCCGTTTGCCTTTGGATATATTGTGGCCAGCCTCTTTAACGGCGGGTTTGCCGTCGGACGGGATCAGATGCTTTCCAACATGTTTTACGGCGTGCTGCTGACTGCAACCAGTGTGACCATCACGGTTGCCGCGCTGAAGGAGATGGGGCGACTTTCGACCCGGGTGGGAACCTCGGTTTTGTCGGCGGCCGTGCTGGATGACATCATTGGGATCATCATTTTGACGGTCTTTATCGGGATGAAAAATCCGGAGGCCAATCCGCTGAAAATGACCCTTTCCATTCTGGCGTTTTTTGTTGTGGCGTCAGTTGGCGGCTTTGTCATTCGCAAGCTTTATCACAAGATGGAAGACTGGTTTTCCGGGACGCGGCGGACGGTGATTTTTGCGCTGGTGGTCTGCCTTGGTTATTCTTACGTGGCTGAGCGGTACTTTGGGTTGGCCGACATCACCGGTGCTTTCTTTGCCGGGATTATTTTCTCCGACCTAAAGACTTCCAATTTTCTGGAGCACCGGATGGATATTACCTCTTATATGATCTTTTCGCCCGTCTTTTTCGCGACCATCGGGATCAACACTGAGCTCTCCGGCTTCAGCCCGGCGCTGGTTTGGATGGGGCTTTGCTTTGTTGCGGCCGGCCTTTTGTCCAAGTTCCTCGGCGCGGGGGCGGGGGCGCTGCTTTGCGGATTTTCCAAAAAAGAGGCCTGCCGGGTCGGCCTCGGCATGATGTGTCGGGCGGAGGTCATCCTCATCACGGCGCAGCGCGGGGTTTCTCTCGGCTTTTTGAATCAGGAGTTTATGCCGTTTGTGATTCTGCTGGTGATCGTCTCCTCCTTTGTCACGCCGATTCTGCTCAAGCTGAGCTACAGGGGAGAGCCGCCGGAGGGCGGCGCGGCCAAGGCAGAGGCGCCGGCCGGTTCGGCGGAGGACGCGGGACAGCCTGCCGACTCGATATAAATCGCTATTAAAAAGGCCCGGAGAGGCAGTGATGTGCTGCTCCTCCGGGCTTTTTTTAAATTATCGAATGTCGACCGCTTCGACCGAGAGTGTTTTCCCGGTTTTGTGATCAACCTCAAAAATGCAGCCGTTCAGCATGCAGGCCCCTTTTTCCAGCTGGAAGCGCACAGGCAGCTTATCCTTCATTTTGGCGATGGAGAGCTGCGGCTGCACGCCGAGCACCGACTCGATCGGGCCGGTCATGCCGAGGTCGGTGATATACCCCGTCCCCTGCGGCAGCAGGCAGGCGTCGGCCGTTTGCACATGGGTGTGGGTGCCGAAGAGGGCGGATACTCTGCCGTCCAGATAGAAGCCGAGCGCCCGTTTTTCGGCGGTGGCTTCGGCGTGAAAGTCGACCAGGATGATCCGCGCGCCGGCGGCCTTCGCCTCCTCCACCAGGGCGTCGGCCGTATGGAAGGGGCAGTCGAGCGGCTCCATATACACCACGCCGAGGAGGCTGATGACCGCCACCGTGACGTAGCCGAAGTCGACATAGGCGATGCCGCGGCCGGGCGCGCCGGCCGGGAAGTTCGCCGGGCGGAGGAGGGTTTCATCCTCCTCCAGCAGAGGGAAAATCTCCCGCCGGCGGAAGGTGTGGTTGCCTCCTGTGATCACATGGGCGCCGCTGTCGTACAGGTGCGCGGCCGATGCGGGAAGTATGCCGTTGCCGTCGGCTGAATTTTCTCCGTTGACGACCACCATGTCGATGTTCCGCTGCTTTTTGAGGCTCGGTAGCCTTTGCCGCAGAAAATCGCAGCCGATGCTGCCGCAGACGTCGCCGATACATAATATACGCATGTTTTCAGATCCTTTACCCTTTGGTTTTGCGGGGGAGTGGGAGGCGGCTTTTAAAAAAGCTTTGCCGGAAGCTGCCGGGCGGCCGCCTTCTTTAAACCGGCATAATAAAGAGAAAGGCGGCACGGTTTTGAAAGCCGTGCCGCTTCGTTTTGATATGTCCTTATTTGGCGATGTCGGCCACCCGCGTTTCCCGGATCAGGTTTACCTTGACCTGTCCCGGATACTCAAGGTCAGTTTCGATCTTCTGCGCGATTTCACGCGCGACCAAAACCATTCCTTCGTCGCTGATAACCTCCGGCTTGATCATGACGCGAACCTCACGTCCGGCCTGAATCGCGAAGGAGCGCTCGACACCTTCGAAGGAATTGGCGATTTCCTCCAGCTTTTCGAGCCGCTTGATGTAATTTTCAATATTCTCTCTTCTGGCGCCCGGCCGCGCTGCCGAAATGGCGTCGGCCGCCTGCACCAGGCAGGCGATGACCGTCTTGGCCTCCACATCGCCATGGTGTGCGTGGATGGCGTGGATGACGGCTTCACTTTCTTTGTATTTCCTTGCAACCTCGACGCCGAGCTGAATGTGAGAACCTTCATACTCGTGATCGAGCGCCTTGCCGATGTCATGCAGCAGTCCCGCGCGGCGGGCCAGCTTGACATCCTCGCCAAGCTCGGCGGCCATGATGCCGGCCAGATGGCAGACCTCCAACGAATGGTTGAGCACATTCTGCCCATAGCTGGTGCGATAGTGCAGCCGGCCGAGCAGCTTGATCAGCTCGGGATGGAGACCGCGGACGTCGGCTTCCATCATGGCGCGTTCGCCCTCCTGCTTGATGGTGCGCTCTACCTCCGCCTTGGCCTTGTCAACCATTTCCTCAATGCGGGTCGGATGAATCCGGCCGTCGGAGATCAGCTTCTCCAACGCGAGGCGGGCAATCTCCCGCCGAACCGGATCAAAGCAGGAGACGGTGATCGCCTCCGGTGTGTCGTCGATGATGAGATCAACGCCGGTCAGGGTTTCGAGCGCGCGGATGTTGCGTCCCTCGCGCCCGATGATGCGGCCCTTCATCTCGTCATTCGGGAGGGCCACGACCGATACGGTCGCTTCGGAGGAGTGGTCGGCGGCGCAGCGCTGAATCGCGCGGGAGATCAACTCCCGGGCCGTTTTGTCGCATTCCTCCTTACATTGCTGCTGGAATTCGATGATTTTAACCGCCTTCTCATGGGTCAGCTCGGACTCGAGAAGGGAGAGCAGATGAGCCTTGGCTTCTTCACTTGTGAAGCCGGAGATTTTCTCCAGCATGGCCATCTGACTGTGCTTGAGCTGTTCGGCCTCCTGCAGGCGGGCTTCTACATCCTTAGTGCGCTTGGCCAGCTTTTCTTCTTTTGCTTCAAAATTTTCCTGCTTGCGTTCAAAAGCTTCTTCCTTTTGCTGTAAACGGCGTTCCTGCCGCTGCACTTCCGAGCGGCGTTCCCGCAACTCTTTGTCTGATTCGGACCGTAAAGCGTGAATTTCGTCTTTCGCTTCCAGAATATTTTCTTTTTTTCGGGCTTCGGCATTTTTTATAGCATCGCTTAAGATGCGCTTGGCTTCATCCTCGGCTGAGCCGATGGCTGCTTCCGCTTTCTTACGCCGGTGGGCGATACCGGCAAAAAAGCCGATGATCGCACAGATCAGCGCGATGCCGCCGCCGATGGCATAACCGATACCGGTTATTCCGGGCATTTGCATGCACCTCCTAATATAATAAACAGCAGTTGGCAGAATATTGTCACAAACGCGCTCTATCGGGAGAAAATCCCGGACAGCACTCTATAAATATCCCGCTGCGAGGCCGCTTGTCCGCCCCGTTTGGGTTGGAATGACAAGTCCGCGCGCCTGCCCGCCAAAGCAGGAACGATCGGTTTGCACACTGAACCACAATACATAAATAATATAACTTTGTGTTGTATATGTCAAGGTTTTTATGCATATTTTCCCATTTGTGTTTTAATGAAAAAACCAAAACGTTTTAACAAGTTTGTGCGGTATTGACACTGCGACTTAAATGTGCTAACATATTCTACAAGAAAAGCCGTTACTGTGGCCGATGTGGTAGCTTTGCGCGCTTTGATTGTTGGCTGATTCAAGAAAGGAGAAAACGTCATGAAAAGGAATTTTGGCTTTCGTTTTTTGGCCTGCGTGGCCGTGCTGCTCTGCTGCACGATGCCATTGGGGATGTCTGCTTTTGCCGAGGGGGCTGAGGATAAGGAGACGGCGCTTCTTTCCTGGTATCGGGAGAATGTTGATTCTGCCGCGGAGTCTGAAAATTTTTCCTGCGTCAGCATGGCTTGCGTTGGAGAAACAGAGTTTTATAGAGTTTCTCTGAAAGAGGATGTGTTTATACCGGAAGAAACCTATGTGCGTTTGGGAGAGGCTGTTTTGCAGCTTCCAAACAGTGCACCCTGCGTGGTATATGCGAGCGGTAAGGTTTACACGCTTGTTGAGGCATACACTGCCGGTGTGCTGAATGGGGAGATTTTGACAAGAGAGAATTTTGCTGATTCCGTACTGGATGTTTTCGGGGTCGGGGATCTGGATTTTGATGGAAAGTGCAGCGTGTCGGATGTCGTTTTGCTTCGGCAGTTCATCGTTACCGGGGACGGGGATATAACGCTTATGGACATTGACGGCGATGGGGCGCTCACGGTTTCGGATGTTGTGGGGCTTCGCGAAAAAATTATCGCAAGCTGAAAGGCTTTTGTGCGGGAAATGCGGCAGGCGGCCGGGGGATTTGCTCCGGCCGCCTGCTTTTTATATATATCCTGTTTTCTGTTATCCTGCTTTCCATGCTGCATTTTTAAAATTGCAGCTCTACAAGGCCGCTCCTGGGGACGCTGATGCTCTGCAGCCCTTTCGTAAAGGCGGCCTCCTTGGCGGAAACCCTCTCGCCGCAGGTGTCGTAGATAACGGCTTTCGCCTTGCGGTCGGTTTCAAAATCGAGGAAGAGTCTGGCCTCCTTCGTCGCATTGATCAAAATGATTTTCCGAAGGGCAGCGTCTATGGCGACGATTTTTTTGCCGGCGTATACGCCGATGATGGCGGTGCTGTCGTCACAGGCCTTGACAACGGGATAGAGGAAGTGCGGCTCATAGGGGATGAGCTGCGCGCCATGCAGAATCTTTTTGTACTGCACAGAGAAATGAATCCAGAAGGCCAGCATCCTCCGGTGCGCGGCGGGGAGCTGCGAGAGCATCTGCGAAATCTGCAGGACGCCGAAGATGGAGTGGAGGATTTGCAGCGCGGCGTCCTCGACCGTTTCGTCGCAGCTCCAGGTCAGCATGTCGCAGTGACAGGCCGTATTGCCGCTCAGCAGCCGGAGGTCGATCGTTCCGACCCGGTTGGAGACGAGGTCGCTGGCGCAGTCTCCCACCCGGAAGATATTCCCATACTGCCGCATGGCGGGGCCGATATACTGCTGCCGGAATTCAATCAGAATATCCGGCTTGATTTTTTGCAGTGCGGCGGAAATATCCTCCAGCAGCCGTTCGGTGGCGTCCTGAACGCAGGCATAGTCCATGCCGGGCGCTTTTTTTGCGCCTCCGTTCCAGAAAAAGCGGTCGAGGAAATCCAGCTTGAGACCGTCGAGGTCAAACCCTCTCACTGCGTTTGCATAGGTTTGAATGAGGAAGTCGCGTACCTCCGGATAGCGGGGATCCAAAACGCCGCAGGAGGAGCGCTCTACTTTGCACAGCAGCTTGTTTTGAAACCGCTCCCAGTTTTTGGAGAAATATCCGACATAGGGTACGCTGTACCACAGGATATATTTTAGGCCGGTTTGGTGCACCCGGGCGACATGGGCGCGCATATCCGCGATTTTTTCCCTGCAGGCCTCCCAGTCTCCGGTGTAGCCGTAGCCGCAGTGCGTGTCGGAGGTCTGCCAGCCGTCGTCGACAATGATGGCCTTCATGCCGAGGCCTGCGGCCAGCGCACATTCCTCCTCCAGCACGCGGTCGGAGATGGCTTGATGAAAATTGTACCAGGAGGAGTACATGGGGATGCCGGCAGTCTCCGGAACCGGCATGGGGTGAAGCTGCAGCCGCTCCTCCCACCAGAGCCGGGTATCCTCCAGCGCCTGATAGTAGGGGATGGGGCGAAAGTCCGCCCGGACGCGCAGAGAATAGCTGCTTTGCCCGGCAAACTGATTCAGCGGGAGGGAGATTTCCGCCGTGACGGTATTGTCGCTGTCCCTTATGCCGAGGTTGACTCCCGTGACCTTTTTGACCTCATCCAGGGCGAAGGTGTAGCGGTTCTGATCGGCACTGTTGAATAAAATGGCGACCGGCGCCGACGCGGTCAGCGCGGAGGAGAGGTTCAGCCTCCAGTTGCCGTCCAGCACCCTCCGCGTGCGGCAGTTGGGGTGCCACATGTACTGCACGTCCACGCAGGGCAGGGTCCACAGCAGGATGGCCCGGGCATCGTCGGGCAGACACTCTGCGTCCGGAAGGGAGAAAAGAAAGGTGTACTCATACACCTCCTTTTCCGGTTCGGCTTTGTCTATCTCGACCGTGAGCGCTGCGTTGGAAGAGATGGTCAGGTTTTCGAATGTTTGAAGCTGCTGCATCCGTGCCGCCTCCTTTTTTTAAAACAATATTTTACTTTAAAAATCGAGGGGGAAGCGGCCGTCACCGCTTTCCCCAAAAGTTTTTTCTAAAGAGTGGAGATTTTAAAAATCTCAGGCTGCCGTGCCGGCGACAATCAGGGAACGCAACGCCACAACGTCGGAGACGGTCAGATTTTCATCCGAGGCATCGAGGTTGCCGGCCGCGAACTCACGGTCACTCCAGCTGCCGGCTACGATCAGCTTACGCAGCAGCACAACGTCGGAGACGGTTACCTTGCCGTCGTTATCGACGTCGCCGAGCAGCACTTCCTCACCCTGCTTGATCAGGATGCGGATGGCCGACCCAATCTTGGAGTCGGTGGCCGATTTGGCGTAGATGACGATCGATTCGGCCTCTTCATCCTCCGCCACGGTCAGCAGGCCGGTGGGAGAAATGGTGGTGCCCGACGAGGTTCTGCCGGTGACCGACCAGGCGAGGCTGGCCGTGCCGCCCGTTACGTTTGCGGAAAGCTGGAGCGAGTCGCCGGGTTTGGCCGACTCGGCCGGGGAGGTGATGGACACCTGCGTTCCGCCGGTGTACTTCTCCAGCTCGAACCAGTTCAGGTTGACGCCGCCCGACTGGAAGTTCAGGCGCAGCGCCGTCCGTCCGGCGGGCAGGGTGATAAAGACATCCTCACTGGTTGCCCACTTCTGCCAGCCGCCGGTGCTCAGAGCCTGATCCAGCGTGCCGAGGCTGACGCCGTCGCCGAGCAGCTCCATCTTGACCCGGTCGCCGTTGCTGGCCACACGGGCGTGGAAGCGATAAACGCCGGCTTCCTCAACGTCGAGGTAGTATTCCAGCCAGCGGCCTTCATAGGTGTCGGTCGTGTTGTAGCCGCCGCCGACATCCTGGCAGCCCTCCATACCGACCGACGAATGCTTCCAGGTGAAGTCGATCGCCTTGATCTGCGTCGTGCCGGAGGCGGTAACGGTGGTGCACTTGGGATCCAGCACCGCGCGCTTCATGGCGTTGCTCCGCATGATCAGCTTGAGGACATAAACCGCGTTCTCCTCAAGCTCCTCACGGGTGACGTGGCCGTACTTCAGCGCGCCGCGGAGGTTCGCCGGATCGCCGGTACCCATCTTGAGGTTGTTGCCGGACAGCACCTCGCGGGAGGCGATGCTGTCATTCCACCAGTCGGTCATAACCAGACCCTCGTAGCCCCACTCCTCGCGGAGGATGTTGGTCAGGAGGTCGCGGCTCTCGGAGGTTTCGACGCTGTTGATGTGGTTGTAGGAGGACATGATGCACCAGGGATCGGCGTCCTCGATACAGATTTCAAAGCCCTTGAGGTAGATCTCGCGCATGGCGCGCTCGGACATACGGCTGTCCTGATAGCCACGGTTGGTTTCCTTATTATTTGCGGCGAAATGCTTGATCGTAACGCCAACGCCGCCCGACTGCACGCCGCGGGTGATGGCTGCCGCCATTTTGCCCGAGAGCAGCGGATCTTCGGAATAATACTCAAAGTTACGTCCGCACATCGGGTTGCGGTGAATATTCATACCGGGAGCCAGCCAGATGTCGGCGCCGTTCTCAACCGCTTCGACCGCGGCGGCCGCGCCGACCTTCTCCAGAAGATCGACATCCCAGGTGCAGGCCAGAAGGGTTGCAACCGGCCAGGCGGTGCAGGCCTCCGACAGGTGGATACCGGCAGGGCCGTCGGCGGTCTCTGCCGCCGGGATGCCGTAGTCGGGCATGTTGCCGATACAGCCGGTGCCCTCCGGAATGGAGGCGCCGTGCCCCTCCAGCAGATAGATGACCTCTTCATCGGTCAGCTGGTCGAGGAAGGCGTCCATCAGATCGGGGTTCTTCTGCACGTCGGAAAGCAGGATGGTCTTTCCGGCGGCGGGTGCGTTGGTCGAGAGCACCTGTGTGGCGGTGCCGACCTTGGTCAGGGTGAGATAGTTCAGGTTGCCGAAGCCGTTCGATACCACGCGGAGGGTGGTCTTTCCGGCCGGGAGGGTAATGGTAACCGCGTCGGTGTCGACGAAGTTGTACCACTGGTTATCGCTGGTAGCCGTGTTGGGGAGGTTGACCGTTACGTTCTGATCTTTTCCGCCAACCAGCACGTTGACGCAGTTGTTGTGGTCGGTGCCGTAGCCGTTGGAGGCACGGAAGGAGAGGAAATACTCTCCGGCCTCGGCCACGTCGAGGTTGTAGTCCAGCCATGCGTCGTGCAGATCCAGGCCGTAGACGCAGATGCCGTCCTTGTCGTCGCCGCTCTTGATCGTCTCGGTTCCGAGGCGGCTGTCGCAATCGGCGAAATCCTCGCCCTCAACCTTGTTGATGCCGGTGGCCGCAATCTTGTGCGTTTTGGCCTCCTCACCGCCGCTGCCTTCGCCCGGGGTGAGGGTGAAGTAGTCCAGCACGCCCTGGAAGTTGTCGCCGTTTAAGAACTCGATTTTCAGAATATGCTTGCCGGCCGGCAGATTCACCGTGACCGAGCCGACCTCTTTGATATTCCACTTGTCGCCGGTGTTGGGGAAGTTCAGGCTGATGCCGTCCTGCTTTACGTCGTCGATGTAGACGGCGACGGAGTTTTTCACCCCGCTGCCGCCGTTGCCGATGGCAAGGCCGAGGGCGTATTTGCCCGCCTGCTCAACATCGACGATATAGCTTGCCCAGCGGTTGATGCCGGTGTCGGAGGTCAGTGCCTCCAGTCCGCAGACAGTGCCCTCATCGTTATAGTACACCTTGGCGTGATAATGCTTGTAGAAGAGATCCTCCGCCTCGATCTTGGTCGTGCCGTCCGGAGAAACCGGCGTGCCGATGCCTTCGATCGTATCGAGCGTCTCGAGGTTCTCATAGCTGCCGTCGGCCAGCAGCCGCTTCTCAAGCTGGATCGGAGCGAGTTGCTTCGAAAGCTGCTGGGTCACGGTGTCCTTGTCCACCTTGTAGGTGTAGCGGACGCCGTTCTCACCGGCGTTGCGGATCGAGTTGCCGACGTAGATTTTATAGTCGCCGGCCTCCATCACATAGGCGGATTTCTGTACCTTGCCGGTGTCGTCGTAGCTGGACATATCGTCAATGTCAAAGGCGATTTCCAGCGTTTCGAACTTTCCGGGGGCGAGCAGGCCGGTCTTGGCAAAGCCGGCAAGCTCCTTGCCCGGCTTGCCCAGCTTGCCCTGCGGCGCGCTGAAGTAAACCTGCACAACCTCTTTACCCGAGTAGCTGCTGCCGGTGTTGGTTACCTTTGCGGTGGTGACCAGCTGGCCGTCCTTCTCGGTTACCTTGACATCCGAAATGGAGAAGTCGGTGTAGGAGAGGCCGTATCCGAATTCATAATTGACCCGCTCGTATTTGGGATCGAAGGTCTCGAACCAGCGGTAGCCAACGTAAATATCTTCGGTATAATTTACATAATAATCGCTGTCATAAAACTCCGGATAATCGGCAAAATCCTTGGCAAAGGTGTCGGACAGCTTGCCGGAAGGAGTCACGTCGCCGGTTAAGATATCCGCGACGGCAAGGCCGCCCTCCATACCCGGCTGCCAGGCCAGCAGAACCGATTTGATGCAGGAGTATTCCTCAATCCAGGAGGTATCAATGATACCGCCGATGTTCAAAACGACCACGACGTTACGGAAGAGGGCGTCGCCGGCCATCTTGATCAGCTTGCGCTCGTCGTCGGAGAGGTAGTAATCTCCCTTGGAAGGGTTGCGGTCCGAACCTTCTCCCGAACGGCGGGAGATCACGATGATCGCCGTTTTGGAAACGCCGGCGGCAGCCTCCATCTCGGCCTGGGTCGGCATGTAGCTGCTGTTGCGGAGGTAGCGGTTGGCGATCGTCTCGTTGATCGAGACCTTGCCTTCTCCGGCTTTGATCTGCATGCCTTCGAGCAGGTTGCGGACATATTCGGCCTTGACATCGCCGGAACCGTCGCCGCCCTTGACGAAATCAATCTGCCCCTTGCCGAAGATGGAGACGGTTTCTCCCTTGGCAAGCGGCAGGCCCGATTTCTCATTTTTCAGCAGCACCATACCCTCGGTCGCCGCCTGCCGGGAAAGCTCGATGTTTCCCTCCGCCGAGAGGGCGGACGCCGTGATCGGCGCGGGCGCGGAGAGCAGCATGCTGCCGCCCAGCGCTGCACTCAGCAGCAGGGCGATTGCTTTTTTGAAATGTTTCATTCCAGGACTCCTCCATTCTGCCGCAAACAGGTGGCCAGATGTGCAGTTCTCCGGTTTGCGGCGGGCGGCGAACCTTTTGTTTTCCTTAAAGAATGCCGCCGGCCGGAGATTCCGCTTTCTTCGCGGCTGGCGTCATGTTTTGTCCGGGTCGGCGGAAAATGCCGGTTTCCGCCCCCGAGCTGTCATCAACTTACACAAAAATGCAGAAGCGACAAGCTTACCTATTGACATGATAATCGAATGTGGGTATTATGAAAAGTGCCAAATCTGTGAAAAAGTAGTCAAAAGATGACATCATCCGCGCCGGAGAGTTTTGCGTGCCGGGGAAAAGCGTTTCCTTGCCATAAATGCTCTTTTTGGACGCAGAAAAAAGGGAAGGGAGGCCTGCTCCGTGCAGAAAGCGTTTTTTGAAATTTTTCGGGATACCGATTATCAGCTGCATCTCGGCGTTTCGGAAAACAACGCCTTTGACCCGCACTATCACTCGAACATCGAGATTGTCTATCTGATCGAAGGGGAAATCGAAATCACGGTGGGGGAGGAGACGCAGCTTCTGACGGCCGGGCAGCTGGCGGTGGCCGACAGCTACGACGTGCACTCCTACCGCACGCCGGAGCACTCGCTTTCCTATGTTATGATTATTCCGCTGGAGCTGGTGGGCAGCTTCTCCCGCTTGAATGAGGGGAAAACCTTTGCCACACCCTTTTTGACCGACCCGGCCAAAACCGCCCCTGTACTGGAGGCGATCCGGGGCATCGAGCAGCTGCATGAGAGCAATCCGTTGGCGACGAAGGGGTATCTGTATGTGATCCTCGGCCTGCTCAGTGAGGCGCTGACCCTTGTGCCCTGCGCCCGGTCGGTGGGTACCATCGGACCGATGCGGGACATCCTGCTCTATCTCGATCACAATTTTCAAAACCCGGTGCAGATGACCGATCTGGCCCGGCAGTTTGGATATAACAAGGACTATCTTTCCCGCATATTCAATTCGACCATCGGCTGCGGCTTCAAGCATTACCTGAATCTGCTGCGGGCGCGCCACGCGGCCAACCGGCTGCAAAGCAGCGACGATTCGGTCTCCGACATTGCGGAGTGTGCCGGCTTTACCTCCCAGCGCAGCTTCAACCGCGTCTTTCGGGAGATTTACGGCTGCACGCCGGTGGAGTACAAGCGCTCGGCGCGCTGAGCGGCGGTGTCAGGACGCCGGACGCCGCCCCCTCTGCCTTGCCGGGAAGAGCCGCAGCGCCGCTTTTTGTCTCTTTGTGTTTTCAGTCGTCCGGCTCGGTCTGGCGCTTGCGGTACCTGGTCGGCGTCTGCCCGACGAGCTGCTTAAAGCAGCCGGAAAAATACTGACTGTCGGCAAAGTGCAGGCGCTCGGCAATCTCTCCCACGCTGAGGGTGGTGTTGTCCAGATAGCGCTTGGCGACCTCGATCTTCTTCTCGCGGTAGTAGGTGTAGGGCGTAACACCGTAAAACTCACGAAAAACCTTGATGATATGGTTTTTGGTGTAGTTCATCTCGGCGCAGAGCGCCTCCAGAGTCAGATTTTCCTCCACACCGCTGTCCAGCCGCTGCTTGATCTGCTCGGGCAGACGGTAGGTGCGGTTGCTTATGTGATTTTTGATCTGGATGATGATTTTGAGCAGAGAGATGGTAACCTCATCCGTGATGCGGTCGTAATCGTCGGCGTACATTTTGGTAAGCCCGAGGATATCCTCCATATGCACCGAGATGTCACATCCCCGGATCAGGTAGGTATCCTGCGGCAGCTGCTGCCGGATGATGCCCTCGATCAGCGGTCCGTCGAAGGCAACCCAGATTTTGTGCCAGGGGTGCGCGCTGTCGCTGTAATAGCGGTGGTGACTGTGCCGGGTCACGATGTAAATATCATTTTTGGAGGGGTGGAGCACCTGTCCGTCAATCTCCAGCGTGCCGGTTCCGTCGTAAACATATTCAAATTGTATGATGTCGGAATCCTCCCGCTCGATGCAGTAGGTTTTGTCACAGTAGGAATAGCCTGCCATCAGTACGTTGATCGGCCGCGCGGGATCATAATAATGCCAAAGACTCTGAATCTCCTCAAACATTGTGATAATCCTCACTTTTTGATTGATTTTTCCTCTTTTTAGTCAGCGCAAGTTATGATATTTTTATAATAGCCAGAAAAGCTATAAATTGCAATATCGTATTTTGTTTTTTTAAAGAAAGGAAGATGTATCATGAAACTGCGTGCACCTGCCGTCCCGCTCATCACGGTTGATCCGTATTTCAGCCTCTGGTCGTTCGGAGATAAGCTGAATGAGAGTACCACCTGCCACTGGACGGGCCACAAGCTGCCGGTTACCGGTATCGTCCGGGTAGACGGAAAGCCCTACCTTTTTATGGGGGAGGATGACGCCGCCGAAAAGATGGAGCAGACCGGGCTGGAGATTCGAGCCATGACGACCACCTACACCTTCGCCTGCCCCGAAATCACCCTCACGGTCGAATTTATGACGCCGCTGCTGCTGGAGGATCTGAAGATTGCCTCCCGTCCGGCCTCTTACATAAAAGTAACGGCCGCGGCAGCCGACGGCAAGGCTCACGAGGTAGAGACCGAGCTTACCGTGGACGATTCCATCTGCCTGAATTTCAAGTATGAATACCCCACCGCGTATGAGGAGGTTGCCCTCGACGGCATCACCTGCGCCAAGGTCGGCAGTGTAAAGCAACACGTCCTCTGCCGCTGCGGAGATGACGTGCGGATCAGCTGGGGCTATATCTATGCCGCGACCAACGCCGCCGACGCCAGGGTGGAGGATGTTGCCCATAAGCATGAGTACGGCGTTCCGGCCAACGAGATCCGGATCACCGCAAAGGGGGAGGAGGCACTCTTCGTCCTCGCGTATGACGACATTCGTTCGATCCAGTATTTTGGAGAGAATCTGCCCTCCTACTGGAACAAGGACGGGGAGAAGATCACCGACATCATTCCGGCCGCGTTTGCCGAGTATGCCGATCTTCATGCCCGTGCGGCGGCCTTTGACGCGAAGCTTCGGGAGGACGCCCCGACCGAGAAATATTATGAGCTGCTGGCGCTGGCCTATCGGCAGGCGATTGCCGCGCACAAGATTGCGGTGGATAAGGAGGGAGAGATCCTCTTTATCTCCAAGGAGTGCTTCTCCAACGGCTGCGCCGCGACGGTCGATGTGACCTATCCTTCGATCCCGCTCTTCCTGCTTTACAACCCCGAGCTGGTCAAGGGCATGCTGCGCCCCGTCTTCCGCTATGCTGCGTCGGACGAGTGGTTCTATGATTTCGCGCCGCACGACGCCGGCACCTATCCGCTGGTGAACGGGCAGGTCTACAGCCACGGAACCACCCCCTACTGGCAGATGCCGGTGGAGGAGTGCGGCAACATGCTGGTGGTTACCGCTGCGGCTGCCGTGGCGGAAAAGGATGTCTCCTTCGCCGTGCAGCACTGGGCTTTGCTGGAGAAATGGTGCGCCTTCCTGGTCAAGAACGGACTGGATCCCGACAACCAGCTCTGCACCGACGACTTCGCCGGGCATCTGGCACACAACTGCAACCTGGCGCTCAAGGCGATCATGGGTATCGTCTCCTTCGCGCTGCTGAACCGCATGCGCGGGGATGACGCGGCGTACGAGAAGCACATGACCACCGCGAAGGAAATGGCCAAGAGCTGGATAGAGAAGGCCGACGACGGCGGAAAGCAGTACCGCCTCGCCTTTGACCAGCCGGGCAGCTACAGCATGAAGTACAACGCGGTCTGGGATCAGCTTTTCGGCACCGGCGTTTTCCCGGAGGGAACCTTCGCGGCCGAGATCACCAAGCACATTGCGGAGCATACCAACAAATACGGCCTTGTGCTTGACAACCGGGCCAAGTATACCAAGTCCGACTGGCTGCTCTGGACCGCCTCCATGACCGGGGACGAAGGGGAGTTTGCCGCCATGGTCGATCGGCTGTGGGATGCGTATAACGAGTCGGAGAGCCGCGTGCCCATGACCGACTGGTATGATACCGAGACGGCCAAGATGGTCGGCTTCCAGAACCGCACGGTGCAGGGCGGCCTCTTTATCCGGCTGCTCAAGGACAAGGGCATCTGCAAGGCGGACTGAGGCTTCTGCCTCCTTTTCCCGGAGGACAACTGAATTGTAGAGACAGCGCCCCTTTTTAGCGCGGGACAAAACCCGCGGCGGAAGGGGCGCTTTGCCTTGTGGCAGGCTTTTTTTGAAGGGGGCATGCGGCCGGCCGCAGAAAAACCGCCCGCAGAAACCGGCCGCAGAAAAACCGCCCGCAGAAAAACCGCCCGGATTGTACCGATTGACAGTACAGTCCGGGCGGTTTGCTTTTGCTTATAATAAAGCTGCTTTGGATGGACGAAAGGCTTAGTCCTTCAGCGGAACGCCCTTGCCATCCACATTGATGCTGCCGGTCAGAATCTGAATGCCTTCGATCAGACCCCAGATCTCCATCGGGACGGCACCAATGCCGCAGGTGAGCAGGCTGACCAGAAGCTGAATCAAAGCTTTTTTCTGATAGCCGAGGTAGAAGTTGTGAATTCCCAGCCCGCCGAGGAAAATACCCAGCAGTCCGGCGGCAAGCTTGGATTTCTGCGTACCGGCAGGAACCGGCTGTCCGGCGCTGGCCGGCGCGCCGCAGTTGACGCAGAAGGCTGCTCCCGGATTTTCCGGCTGGCCGCAGTTGGCACAGAAGTTGGTACCGCTGCCCTTGGCCGCGCCGCATTTGACGCAGACGGCGGCGACATCGTCCATCTGGTTTCCGCAATTTTTACAGTACATAACACATTCCCCCTGAAATAAAATTGGAACTCCTTACTATGAATTATAACAACTCTTTTCTTAAAATGCAATAAAGAAAGCCTGTAAATTCCATGAAATTTTAAGAGAAGGAGAAATTCTTCCAAGCGTCGCGCGGCCGGACGGCATTTGGGATTGCCTTTTGCACCGACAGGTGGTAAAATACCAACCATAGATGGCGGGGAGAAATGCGCCGGCGGCGCGGCTCTCTGCCCGGATACAGGCTTTAAAAACGGCCGGCTGCGGCGCGGAAAAGAGGGAGGACGCAGGATGCAAAGAGTGCTTGTAGGTATGAGCGGCGGGGTCGACAGCTCGGCTGCGGCGGCGCTGCTGCTGGACGCGGGGGTTGAGACGGCCGGCGTCACCCTCCGGCTCTATGACGGGGCGGCGGAGGAGGGGACGCGCTGCGGCTCCTCCCGCGAGGAAAGGGACGCGGCCGCAGTCGCTGCGGCGCTCGGCATCCCGCATACCGTCGCCGCCTTTCGGGAGGCCTTTGCAGCAGCTGTGATCGCCCCGTTTATCGAGGAATATCGTGTCGGGCGGACGCCGAACCCCTGCGTCGTCTGCAACCGGAGGATCAAGTTCGGCGTGATGCTGGACTATGCACTGGGGCAGGGATTTACCCATATTGCGACCGGGCACTATGTCCGGCGGCAGACCGACCCGGTCAGCGGGCGGGAGCTGCTGCTGCGGCCGGCCGACCTGAAAAAGGATCAGACCTATATGCTCTACACCCTTTCCCAGCACCAGTTGGCGCATGCGCTTTTCCCTTTGGGGGAGCTGCAAAAGACGGAGGTGCGCCGGTATGCGGAGGAAAAGGGTCTCATCAGTGCGAAAAAGCCGGACAGTCAGGACATCTGCTTTGTGCCCGACGGGGATTATGCCGGGTTCATCGAACGCTATACCGGAAAGGCCTGCCCGCCCGGACTCTATGTCGATCGGGAGGGGAATCCCCTCGGCCGGCACGGCGGCGTGATCCGCTATACCATCGGGCAGCGCAAGGGGCTCGGCATTGCGCTTGGCCGGCCGATGTTCGTGCTGGAGAAGGACGCGGCCTCCGGCCGGGTGGTGCTGGGGGAGGAGGCCTTTCTCTTTTCCCGCCGGGTCGCGGTGGAATCGGTCAACCTGATTGCGCTGGAAAGGCTGGAGGCGCCGCTGCGGGTGTGTGCCAAACTGCGCTACGGCCAATCTCCTCAGCCGGCGACCCTTTTCCCGGAGGAGGATGGCGCGGTGCTGGAGTTTGACGCACCGCAGCGGGCGGCCACGCCGGGGCAGTCGGCCGTGTTCTACGACGGGGAGGTCGTGGTAGGCGGCGGCATAATCCGGGGTGCTGTGTAAGAATTTCCTCCCGGACGGCGGAGCGCGTTTTTCGGGTGGCTTTATAAAGGAAAGCAAGGCGGCAGGCCTCGTCTTTTGCGGCGGGGAAGCCTCCCCCTTCGTTTTGACGGAGATATAGATTTATAGTTATAAAGAGGGTATGGATGATGAAAACGATTCGTGAGATTCAGGATGAAATTCAGCGCCTGAAGAGTGAGAAAAATGTTGCGGTGGCCGCGCACTCCTATCAAAGCAGGGAGATTTTGGAGATTGCCGATTATACGGGCGATTCCTTCAAGCTGAGTGTCGATCTGGCCGGCACAAAGGCAGAGACGGTCGTGCTTTGCGGCGTGCATTTCATGGCCGAAACGGCCAAGCTCCTCTGCCCGGAGAAGCGGGTTATTCTGGCGCACCCCGGCTGCGGCTGTGCCATGGCGGCGCAGATTTCTCCCGAATATGTGCGGGAATACAAGGCGGCGCACCCCGGCTGTACGGCCGTCTGCTATATCAACACCACCGCCGCGCTCAAGGCGGAGTGCGACGTCTGCGTGACCTCCTCCTCCGCTTTGAAGATTGTCGAGAGCCTGCCGGAAGGGGAGATTCTGTTTGTGCCCGACCGCAACCTCGGCGGCTATGTGGGCGGGAAAAACCCGGATAAGGCCATGACGCTTTACAACGGCTGCTGTCCGGTGCATGATGCCGTCACGGCGGATGAGGCGCGGGAGGCGCTCGCCCTCCACCCGGACGCGAAGCTGCTGGTGCATCCCGAGTGCCGGGCGGAGGTGGCGGCGCTGGCCGATTATGTCGGCTCGACCTCCGGAATTATGGAGTATGCGCGCGCCTCCGCAAACGAGGCGTTTATCATCGGAACCGAGGTCAGCATCGTCGACTCCCTCTCCTATATGCTGCCGGAGAAGCGGTTCTACCTTCTCTCTCCCAAGCTGCTCTGCCCGGATATGCGGATCACCTCCCTCATGGATGTTTACCGCGCCGTGCGGGGCGAGGGCGGGGAGGAGATTCTGCTCGACCCGGCGGTGGAGGCGGGCGCGCGCCGCTGCATTGACCGCATGATCGCTTTGGGATAAGCCGGCGGAGGCCAAGCTCTGCCGCCCGCCGGAACCGACAGGCGGCAGGACTTCTAAGTCAGGCTTTAAGCGAACGCATATTTCCTCCCCCGCCCGGCATATAATGTGGGGAAACGGGAGGGGTGCGCATGAAGATACTTACGTTCTCTCTGGATCGGCGGACGCGGTTTGCCCTGACCGCCCTTGCGGTCGTGATTGCGGCGCTGCTGACGGCGTCGGCGCTGGCTGTAAGCGGCGGCAGCTCGACGCCCGACGGGGCGGACACCGCACAGCGGCTGGAATTCCTCTCTCAGAACGGCTATGCCTGCGAGGGGGAGACGATGCGGCAGATTCGCATTCCGGATCAGCTGGATGAGGTATACACGGTCTATAACTCGCTGCAGATTGAGCAGGGCTATAATCTGGATCAGTATCTCGGCCGGACGGTGGAGCTTTACACCTATACCGTCACCAACTATGACGGAGAGGATGAGGTCTATGCCCATCTGATGGTTTGCGACGGCATGATCATCGGGGGAGATATTTCCTCCGCGCGGCTGGACGGGTTTATGCACGGAATCATTCAGGTGAAGTAAAAAAGTCCGGCTGCGGCCGGGCGGCTTCCACGCGGCTTTGATGGAGGTGGATTTGTGCCGACCTACAGGATAGATAAAATCATTGCGGATGTGACCCCCTTCTCCCGGAAGGAGGTGCGCGCCCTTCTGCGGGAGGGGCGGGTGACGGCGGAGGGCCGCCCCATCCGCAACCCGGGAGAGCGGCTGGATCCGGAGGCTGTGCCGATCGAGCTGGACGGCCGGCCGCTGCGCTTTACGGCGCAGGTGTATTATCTGCTGTACAAGCCGGCCGGCCTGCTCTCGGCCAGCCGTGATTCCTCCCGCCGCACGGTGGTTGATCTTGTGGAAAAGGCCACCGGCCGCCGCGGCCTCTTTCCGGTCGGGCGGCTGGACAAGGATACCACCGGATTGCTGCTGATTACCAATGACGGGGATTTCACCCACCGGGTGATCTCCCCCAAAAGCCATGTGGAAAAGGCCTACATCGCCCGGCTGGACGCGCCGGTTCCCGCCGGCACGGCCGAGCGATTTGCCGCCGGCGTCACGCTGGCCGACGGCGAGGTGTGCGCGCCTGCCCGGCTGGAGCTGCTGGGGGAGGAGGGGAGGCTCTGCCGCCTCATCCTCTGCGAGGGCAAGTATCATCAGGTCAAGCGGATGTTCGGGACGGTCGGCTGCGGCGTGGTCACGCTGCATCGGGAACGGATCGGCCGACTGACGCTGCCGGACGGGCTGGGAGAGGGGGACTTCCTCGAGCTGGATCGCGAAACGGCGGCGAAGGCCCTCTGCCCTAAGGGCGGGGAGCCGGCGTCGTGCAGGGGCGAAAAGCCGGTTTCTATGCCGGACAGGCCGCAAATATGACTGATTTGTGAACAATTTACCAAAAAGACAATATCTATCGGTAAAATCCTTTGATTTTTAGTGATTTTAGTTTATTCTGAATTTTTTGTTATACAATTTACATAAAGCCGGATTTTTAAGTTTGGATAATTCAAGAATAGCATTCCGACCCGGCATCTGTTATAATATGCACTACAACCGGGAAGAATAATTTTCGACCCCGTGAAGCTCTGATAGGAGGATTTTTGTAAATGGCAGGATTGTCACTTCGTGGTATTTATAAAAAATATCCGGG
>OMNU01000412.1_pt1 | contig 20135 bp, 9 predicted proteins | sample 1673511 | NCBI WGS metagenome assembly OMNU01 (sample SAMEA103958113, study PRJEB25191) | human gut metagenome | reverse complement strand
CGGTCTCGGCATTCCTGCTGAACCGCTCTTCCGATCTTTCGAATCTCTACTATTGGAGCAGCTACCGACCTCGACGGTAACTATGTACTGAACGGCGTCCCCGAAGACGCAACTCTCGTATTCAACTATTTGGGCATGTTGCCGCAGGAGATAAGCGCTGCGGGGCAATCCGTCATCAACGTAAAACTACGTGAAGACGCACAACTGCTGGAAGAAGTCGTGGTTATCGGTTACGGCTCGGCCAAGGCAAAAGACCTGACAGCCCCGATTGATGTCGTTAAAGAAAAAGAACTCATCAATGTTCCCACCTCCTCCCCGATGGCAGCATTGCAGGGAAAGGTACCGGGTGTCAACATCATCAATTCGGGAACACCGGGCGACGGTCCTAAAGTGACCATCCGCGGTATGGGTTCTTTCGGCGACACCTCTCCCCTTTATGTAGTGGACGGCATGTTCTACGACAACATCAACTTCCTGAACAACTCCGACATTCAGGACATGACCATCCTGAAAGATGCATCCGCATCGGCCATCTACGGTGTGCGTGCCGCCAACGGTGTGGTAATCATCACCACCAAGAAAGGTACCCGCAACCAGGATGCCAAAATCACCTACAACGGTTATGTGGGCATCCAGAAAGCCACCAACCTGCTGGAGATGTGTAACTCTCACGAGTATGCCACCATGATGTTGGAAGCCAACCCGGAAGCTTACCGGTCGATTTTCGAAAAGTCAGTAGCCGAATTCGGAGGCAATATGGAAAACCTGCAATTCAATGCCGATACCAACTGGTATGACGAACTGTTGCGCACAGCCATGATGACCAATCACAGCTTGAATATCTCCGGTGGTACGGAAAAAGCGACCTACTCTGCCGGCATGAGCTATCTGGCACAAGACGGTATCATGGACGTGGAAAACTACTACCGCCGCTTGAACTTCCGTGCCGCCCTTGACTACGAAGCCCGCAAATGGCTGAAAGTAGGCTTCAACGGCGTATTCAGCAACTCGCAGCAGCAGCTTCCCAAGAATGCCGCATGGCAACAGGCATACAACACACCGTCTATCATCCCGGTGTATGATGACCGCCGCGACGATGCCGTGTTCCCTAAGAAGTACACATCGCCCGAGCAGGTGGGCCTGACCAACAACTTCAACAATCCGGTAGCCACTGCCAACTATTACGACAACCGGAACGAGACCTACCAAGTGCTGACCAACTTCTATGCACAGCTCAACCTCATCCCCGACAAGCTGAATATACGCAGTAGCTACAGCTACGACTACTCAATGATTCGCGGTTCTGAGTTCACTCCTACCTACTATGTAGGCACCAACCAGAAGAAAGAGGTTACCGAACTCACTAAAAAGAACACTAACTACTACAAATATATATGGGACAACGTGGCCACTTATACTGACAAGTGGGGCAAACACTCCTTTACCGGTATGCTGGGTGCATCCATGCGTCAAGAGCAATACCGCCTGCTCGAAGGTACCGCCACCAACGTGCCCGAAGGTGAGGACGTGTGGAAATACATCGCACTGGGCAACAAGGAAGGCGCTACGGTGAAAGACGACGGCTGGAAATACCGCGGTCTCTCCTATTTCACCCGACTGAATTACAACTACAACGACAAGTACATGTTGATGTTCACCTTCCGTGCCGACGGCTCGTCCAAGTACAACGACAAATGGGGCTACTTCCCCTCCATCGGTGCCGCATGGGTCATCTCCCAAGAACCGTTTATGAAGAACCAGAATATCTTCGACTACATGAAGCTGCGTGCCAGCTGGGGTAAGCTGGGTAACGACAAGATTGCTGCCAGTGCAGGCTTCGCAAGCATACAGAACGTACAGTCCGTATTCGGTCCCAATACCGCCATCGACGGATTCATCAACACCACCAACTTCAGCTGGCTGGGTTGGGAAGTAGTGAACGAAACCAACGTGGGCGTCAACTTCAGTACACTGAAGAACCGCTTGAACGCCGACATCGACTGGTACTACCGTCTGACTGACAACGCCGTGATTTCACCCAAGCTCCCGATGAGTGGCGAGCTGCTGGCCGGCAACAACGGACAGATTCTGAATACCGGTATCGACCTCTCCTTGAACTGGAACGACAAGATTGGCCAGGACTTCAATTACAACATCGGCGTCAATCTCTCTTATCTGCATAACGAAGTGAAAAGCCTAAAAGGAAACATGAAAATCATCAAAGGCGGAAAGACCGTGAATATGGTGGGCGAGACGATGAACTCATTCTATGGCTACAAGGTCATCGGCATCTACCAGACTCCTGAACAATGTGCTGCCGACCCCATCGCCGTGGCCAACGGACTGGAACCCGGCGACTTCATCTACGAGGACGTGAACGGCGACCATGTGATAGACGGAAACGACAAGCAGGTGTTGGGCTCATACGTGCCCAGCTTTACTTATGGCTTCAATGCCGGATTCTCTTATAAGAACTTCGACTTCAGCCTCACTACCTACGGACAAGCAGGCGGCGAACTGTGGAACCGTAAGCGTGCCCTGCGCTATGCAGCCGACTACTATAACTTTGACCGTGCACAGTATGAGAACCGCTGGACGGGTGCAGGCTCTACCAACGAACATCCGTCGGCCAAGGCTCTTCTCAAAACCTGGAACAAATCAGACAGTAACAACGCTTCCTATTTCGTAGAAAGCTCCGATTACTTCCGCATCCAGAACATCACGCTGGGCTACTCGTTCAAGAACTTGAAGATAGGCAGCTACGTGATGCCGGGACTCCGCCTCTCATTGACGGCCGACCGCCCCTTCACTACCTTCAAGGCCAACAGCTTCACACCTGAAGTGTCGGATGCCGAAGGTTGGGATACCGAAGTATACCCTCTGACTTCAACCTATACTTTCGGAGTGCAAATAGATTTCTAAACCCTAAAACGTAAAACAATGAAATTCTTAAAGAAAACATTCGCATATATACTTCCGGCCATGATGGTACTGGGAGGAGCTACCGCTTGCACCGATTTCATAGAAATCGATCCGGAGAACAAAGTTCCCGAACAAGGCGTGGACTTTACCAACAAGAACAATATGTACCAACCCGTAGTGGGTGCCTACTCCAAAGTACGCACACAGGGCATGCACTGGTGCAACGCACTATTGATGTTCACCCGCGACGGTGACGTGTGGTCGGGCCGTACCGATGACCAGGGCGATGCCGTGGCCTTCGGACGCAAGTTCAACTACAACAACTCATTCTGGGCACTGAACCAGGTATGGATGAACTTCTACGACATCATCCGCATCACCAATGCCGCCCTGCAAAGCCTCGACGGTTATGCCGAATATCTTGCTGCAGGAAGCGAAGATTACAAAACCTACGAATCCTATTGCGGCGAAGTACGTACCATCCGTGCATGGGCCTACTATTGTCTGGTGACCAATTTCGGTCCCACCGTCATCTACCGTGACAACCTGCAGACCGATTTTCGCCGTTCTACCGTAGAGGCCGTATATAATTATATGCTGGAAGATTTGAACTACGCCATCGACAAACTGCCCCGCATGCGTCCCAACCAGATGGAACACAAGGGAGCCGTGACAGCCTTCACCGCCCAAGCATTGGCCGCCCGCATCTATCTGCTGAAAGGAGACTATGCACAAGTGGAGACACTGACCGATGACATCATCAAGAACGGTGGATTCCGTCTCTACGACGACTTCTACCAGCTGTTCAAAATTCCCGGAAAGTTGTGTGACGAATCTTTGTTCGAATGCCAGGTAACAGACTACGGCAATGGTTCTGGCGATTACCTGGGCGTAGACCAATGGTTCAATTTCCAGGGTCCGAACATGGCAGAGAGGTATGATGAAGTAGTGAACGCAGACGGTACCATCAGCTACAAGCAAGCCGAAGGCACCAAGTCCATAGGCGGCTGGAATTTCATAGGCTATGAACCCGAGTTCGTGGCATGGGCCGAAGCCCGTGGCGAAGGTGTGCGTGCCGAAACTTCTTTCCTGAAAGCCCTGAGCAAGACGCGCGAGGGTTGGCAGGTAGGTCCCACATCGGCCACCAAGACCGACTGTTGGAACGGCAAAGGTTACCTTCCCTACAATCAGATGACTCTTCCACGTACAACCTACGGAGCCAACAACAATGTGCGTATCATCCGCTATGCCGAAGTACTGCTGATGAACTCCGAAGCCAAAGTCAGACTGGGCAAGGATGGAGACGCAGGCTACAACGAAGTGCGCCGGCGTGCAGGCATGAGCACCAAAACCGGTGTTACCCTGAAAGACGTGATGGACGAACGCCGGATGGAACTTTGCGGCGAATGGTGTGCCCGTTATGTGGACTTGGTGCGTACCGGCGATGCCGCCACCGTACTCGGTCCCAAAGGATGGACAGCAGAAAAGACTTATTGGCCCATACCGGCCAACCAGTTGGACGACCTTCCCGACCTGAAGCTGGAACCCATTGACGGAATTGCCGAATAAATCCGCTCCAATATGGTAAAAAGATTCCTAATCAGTTGTGGAATAGCCTTTGCCGCTCTGACGGCAAAGGCAACCCCTGACGATTCCATCAAAGTGGTGAAGGGGCAAGTCAGTGACTATTACATCACTGTAACCCAAGACCGTATCGTAAAAGGACACGTACTGGACACCAACCGCCAGCCACTCGCAGGCGCCACAGTCATGTTCTTCGCAAGTCCCATGCACAATACCACTGCCCACAACGGCAGCTTTGCCATCAAAGGAGCGAAGAACGACGTGCACCTGTATGTCTACTATCCCGGGAAAAAGATAGTGAACAGAATCCTGGCACTGGATGAAACCGATATTGAGGTAGTGATGGAAAAAGAGGTACACAAGGCAACCGCAATCTGCCGCCCCGCCCAGGCGACCCGGTGGTATGACCCACAGGCGCCTCTGTCGCGCACCTTCTGCAATCCGATGAACATCAGTTACAACTTCGAGCCTTTCAACAACAATGTGCGTCCCAACGGTTCGTTCCGTTCCTCTGCCGACCCGATGGCGGTGGAATACAAGGGAGAATACTTTCTGTTCTCCACCAACCAGGGCGGTTTTCACTATTCCAAGAACCTGGTGGATTGGGATTTCGTTCCTGCCGGCTTCCAACGCAAGCCTACGGACGACGACCAGTGCGCACCGGCAGCCTATGTAAGCGGTGACACGCTGTTCTATACCGGCTCCACCTACGAAGGCCTCGCCGTGTGGTACAGCACACACCCCAAAACGGGACGTTTCAAACGTGCCATCGAAAAGAATGTGCTTCCCACATGGGACCCCTGCATGTTTCTGGACGATGACGGCAGACTGTATATGTATTATGGCTCCAGCAATGAATATCCGCTAAAGGCGGTGGAACTGGACCGGAATGATTTCTATCCCATCAGCAAGATTCACGACGTGATGATGCTCCGCCCCGAAGAACACGGCTGGGAACGTTTCGGCATGAACAATGACGATGAAGTGACACTCCGCCCATTCACAGAGGGCGCTTACATGACCAAACACAATGGCAAATATTATTTCCAATATGGTGCTCCGGGCACTGAATTCAAAGTCTATGCCGATGGCGTATATGTTTCGGATTCCCCGCTGGGCCCGTTTGTCTACCAGAAGCATAACCCGATGTGCTACAAGCCGGGCGGTTATGTGCAAGGTGCCGGTCATGGAGGCACGTTCTGCGACGTGAAAGGCAATTACTGGCACGTGGCCACCTGCATGCTCTCCCTAAAGTACAAGTTCGAACGCCGCATCGGTCTTTATCCGGTGGCTTTCGACAAGGATGGTGTCATGTATTCGTCCACTGCCTTCGGCGATTATCCCAACTGGGCAGAACCGATGGACGTAAAGAACCCTGCAGAGCGTTTCACGGGATGGATGCTTCTGTCCTACGGCAAACCGGTGGAGGTATCATCTACGGATAGCATCCATGCAGCTTCCAACCTGACGGACGAAAGTATGCGCACCTACTGGGCAGCCCGTTCCGGCAACCCCGGCGAATGGGCCGGGATAGACCTGGGCAGTACAAAGAATGTACGTGCCGTGCAGTTGAACTTCTACGACCATAAAGCGGTTCAATACAACCGTGCCATGGATATTTATCACCAATACCGTATTTTTGCTTCCGAAGACGGAAAAGAATGGACATTGGTCATAGACAAGAGCGACAGTGACAAGGATTGTCCGCACGACTACATCGAGCTCAACGAGCCGTTGCGTGCCCGTTATCTGAAATACGAGAATGTGCACATGCCTACGGGAAATGTCGCCTTGTCCGGCTTCCGCGTCTTCGGGAACGGTGACGGCGATGTCCCGCAAGCCGTGAAAGGACTGACTGTGAAACGTGACAGGAAAGACCGCCGGAATGCCCTTATCTCCTGGCAACCCGAAGCAAGCGCCTATGGCTACAACATCTACTACGGCACCGCCGAAGGCAAGATGTACAATGCCATCACGGTACTGGGACAGACGGAATATGACTTCCGCGGACTGGATGCGGACACGGACTATTACTTCACTATCGAGGCGCTGAACGAAAACGGCCGCTCGCCATTGTGCAAGATGACAAAAAATTAAACACAAGAAATAAAGATATGAAAAAACCAATAATGATACATGTGCTGGCTTTGTTCCTGATTTCCACATTGGCGGGCTGTGCATCCTGCTCTTCCGACTTGAAGGAAAACGGGAAAGAGAACGGAAAAGAGGAAAAGCCCGACACAGAGGAAGTACGTCCCGAATCATTCGCTTCGGATGACGAAATGCTTGATTACATCCAGAAGGTACATTTGAACTACATGTGGGACGGTGCGGAACCGACCTCCGGACTGGCACGCGAACGCATCCACCTGGATGGGGATTATCCCGAAAAGGACCAGAATGTTGTCACCACCGGCGGCAGCGGATTTGGTATAGCCGGACTGCTGGTAGGCATCGAACGCGGCTTCATCCCCAGGGAAGAAGGCGTGAAGCGCCTGACCAAGATTGCCGATTACCTGAAACGCGCCGACCGCTTCCACGGCGTATGGCCCCATTGGTTGTACGGCCCTACCGGCAAGGTGAAACCTTTCGGACAAAAAGATAACGGCGGAGACTTGGTGGAAAGCTGCTTCCTGATGCAAAGCTTGCTTTGCGTACGCCAATACTTCCGCGACGGCAACGAGCAAGAAAAGGCGCTGGTAGAGAAGATTGACCAATTGTGGAAAGAGATGGAGTTCAGCTGGTATCAGAATGGCAAGGATGTCATCTACTGGCACTGGTCTCCCGAATACAACTGGGAAATGAACTTCCCGCTGGAAGGCTACAACGAAGCATTGATTGTGTATGTGCTCGCAGCCTCCTCCCCCACTTATCCCGTTCCGGCTTCAGCCTACCACAACGGCTGGGCACGCGGCGGCGGCATCAAGTCCGACTCTGCCCCCTACGGCCTGCCTTTGGAATTGAAACACAACGGAGCCGAGAAACTGGGCGGTCCCTTGTTCTGGGCACAATACTCGCACATCGGTCTGGACCCGCGCAACCTGAGCGACCGCTATGCCAACTACTGGAACGTGGTGCGCAACCATGCCCTCTCCAACTACCGCTACTGCGTGGAGAATCCCAAACAATACAAAGGTTACGGCGAGGACTGCTGGGGACTGACCGCCAGCTACTCTACCAAAGGCTATGCAGCCCACTGCCCGGGCGACAACGACCATGGTGTCATCACACCGACAGCAGCCTTGTCCAGTTTTCCCTACACACCGGAGGAATCCATGCGTGCACTGAAGTATTTCTATTCCAAAGGCGACTGGATTTGGGGCAAGTACGGATTCTACGATGCCTTCTCCGAGGGAAGTGACTGGACGGTGCCCCGCTATCTTGCCATCGACCAATGCACCATTGCCCCGATGATTGAGAACTATCGTTCCGGCTTGTTGTGGAAACTCTTCATGAGCTGTCCCGAGGTTCAGGAAGGATTGCAGAAGCTGGGATTTAAGGCTTAGGGATTTACGATTGAAGTTAGTATGCGACATGATGGAGCAGCTAAGCTTAAGTTGAATTTCTATATCACTATTCCCCTCCTCCTTCAGGGGGCCGGAGGGGATAATCAAAATTATATCATATGAAGAAATACACATTATTAGCAGCCTTGGCTTTCTCTGCCCTCACCGTGACGGCAACGCCCAAAGAAAACACATCCCAAGGCAATCCGCAGGAGATGGATAAATTCATTACGGAGCTGATGGGCAAAATGACGCTGCACGAGAAAATCGGTCAGCTCAACCTGCCGGTAACGGGAAACATCGTCACCGGACAAGCCAAGAGCAGCGACGTTGCCGGTAAAATCCGCAACGGTGAAGTCGGAGGTCTGTTCAACCTGAAAGGCGTGAAGAACATCCGCGAAGTGCAGAAACTTGCCGTAGAGAACAGCCGCCTGGGCATCCCCTTGCTGTTCGGTATGGACGTGATTCACGGTTACGAAACGGTATTCCCCATCCCCTTGGCACTCTCGTGCAGTTGGGACATGGAGGCTATAGAGAAATCGGCCCGTATCGCCGCCATTGAGTCGAGTGCAGACGGTATCTGCTGGACGTTCAGCCCGATGGTAGACATCTGCCGCGATGCCCGTTGGGGACGTGTATCAGAAGGCAACGGTGAAGACCCCTTCCTGGGTTCAGCCATTGCACAAGCCATGATTCGCGGTTATCAGGGCAAGGATATGAGTGCCAACAACGAGATAATGGCTTGCGTAAAGCACTTCGCACTGTATGGCGCCGGAGAAGCCGGCCGCGACTACAACACGGTGGATATGAGCCGCAACCGTATGTTCAACGAATACTTCCCTCCCTACAAGGCTGCCGTAGAAGCCGGTGTGGGTAGCGCAATGACCTCCTTCAATGAAATTGACGGAGTACCCGCCACTGCCAACCACTGGCTGCTGACCGACGTACTACGCAACCAATGGGGCTTCGACGGCTTCGTGGTGACAGACTATACAGCCATCTCCGAAATGATAGACCACGGAATCGGCGACCTGCAGGAAGTATCCGCACGTGCCCTGACCGCCGGAACAGACATGGACATGGTAGCCGACGGATTTATCGGCACACTGGAAAAGTCTCTGAAAGAAGGCAAAGTGACCGAAGCCGACATTGACAAAGCCTGTCGACGCATCCTGGAGGCCAAATACAAGCTGGGATTGTTTGCCAACCCGTACAAATACTGCGACGTGAAGCGTGCCGAAAAAGAAGTGTTCACTCCCGAGCACCGCTCCATTGCCCGCCAGATTGCCACAGAGACATTCGTGCTGCTGAAGAACCAAGACAACCTACTGCCCTTGCAACGCAAAGGCAACATCGCCTTGATTGGCCCGCTTGCCAACACCCGTGCCAACATGCCGGGCACTTGGAGTGTGGCAGCCACAGCAGACAAATACAGCACCCTGCTGGAAGGTTTCAAGAATTCTGTCGGCTCCAAGGCCAACATTCTCTATGCACAAGGCAGCAACCTGATGTACGATGCCGACTACCAGACACGCGCCACGATGTTCGGCCGTGAACTGCCCCGTGGCAATGACCAAGAACTGCTGGACGAAGCCCTGAAAGTAGCCGCACAAGCCGATGTCATTGTAGCCGCCCTCGGCGAGTCCTCCGAGATGAGTGGTGAGAGCAGTAGCCGTTCCGAACTGGAAATGCCGGACGCACAGCGCCACCTGCTGGAAGCATTGCTGAAAACGGGCAAACCCGTAGTATTGGTATTGTTCTCCGGACGTCCCGTAGTGCTGACTTGGGAGAATGAAAATGTTCCCGCCATCTTGAATGTATGGTTCGGAGGTAGTGAAGCTGCAGACGCCATTGCCGACGTAGTGTTCGGAGACGTTTGCCCCAGCGGTAAGCTGACCACCACTTTCCCGCAGAATGTGGGCCAGTTGCCTATGGCATACAACCACAAGAATACCGGCCGTCCTCTGAAAGAAGGCAAATGGTTCGAGAAGTTCCGCAGCAACTACCTGGATGTGAGCAACGACCCGCTGTATCCTTTCGGCTATGGCTTGAGCTACACCACCTTCCAGTACAGTGACATCACGCTCAGCTCCAAGCAACTGAATGCGGACGGCAAGCTGACCGCTTCCGTAACCGTAACCAATACGGGTAACTACGATGCAGATGAAATCGTACAGCTCTATATCCGCGACTTGGTGGGCAGCATTACCCGCCCCGTGAAAGAGCTGAAAGGCTTCGAGCGCATCCACCTGAAAAAAGGCGAAAGCAAGCAGGTGACCTTCACCATTACCCCCGAATTGCTGAAGTTCTACAACTACGACATACAGTATGTATACGAACCCGGCGAGTTCCATGTAATGATTGGACCCAACAGCCGCGATGTAAAGACTACGAGTTTTGAGTTGAAATAGGTATAGTTTTGCTTTTAGGTAAGAGGGCAGTCCGCGAAAACCGGGCTGCCCTTTTTTAACACCGTCACCAAATCTTTTTTGCATTTTGATTGTTCAGAGGAGAAACTGAATGATTTATCCACTAAAAAATCAATGTAATGAAGAAGAACCTAAACCTTCCCAAGAAGAAAACCGGAAGACTGAGAAACCTATTTCTGACGGTGTGCCTGCTGGCAAGTGTCGCCGCATCAGCGCAGGAGAAAACAGTAACCGGTACCGTGACCGATGCCCTGGGTGACCCGCTGATTGGTGCCACCGTATTGGTGCAGGGAACCTCCAATGGCGTGATTACCGACATAGACGGCCGGTACTCCATCCAGGCCACCCCGGAGAACACATTGGATTTTTCCTATGTAGGCATGGTGAAGCAAGCTGTCAAGGTAGGCAGCCAGTCGGTAATCAACGTCCAGATGAAAGACGACTCGCAGATGCTGGCCGAAACCGTTGTCATCGGTTATGGCAGCGCCAAGAAGCGAGACCTTACGGGCTCCATCACCAACATTAAAGGCGACGAAATCGCCAACAAGCCGGTGGTCAACCCCGTATCCGCACTGCAAGGAAAGATTGCCGGCGTGCAGGTGATAAACTCCGGCAAGGCAGGCTCCGACCCGGAAATCCGTGTACGCGGAACAAACTCCATCAACGGCTACAAGCCACTCTATGTGGTGGACGGACTGTTCAACGACAACATCAACTTCCTGAATCCGCAGGACATCGAATCCATGGAGATACTGAAAGACCCGTCGTCGCTCGCCATCTTCGGTGTGCGCGGTGCCAACGGTGTGATTATCATCACCACCAAGAAGGCGAAAGAGGGACAGACACGCGTCAATATCAACGGCTCGTTTGGTTTCAAGTCCGTCACCGACAAAATTGCACTGACGGATGCCGAAGGCTTCAAACTGCTGTACAACGAACAGTTGAGGAATGAAGGCAACCCGGAATACAACTTCTCGGACTGGACGGGAAACACCAACTGGCAGGATGAAATCTTCCAGACTGGGTTCATCACCAACAACAACATCAGCATCACGGGTGCCTCGGACAAGAACAGCTTCTATCTCGGTGCGGGCTATGCTTACGAACAAGGCAATATCAAGCACGAGAAGTACAGCAAAATCACGCTGAACATCAGCAACGACTATAAAGTGACGGACAACCTCAAGGTAGGTTTCCAATTCAACGGGGCACGCATGCTGCCCGCCGACACGAAGAGTGTGGCTACAGCCCTGCGCGCAGCTCCGGTGGCGCATGTATTCAACTCCGAGTACGGCCTCTACACCTCACTGCCCGGATTCCAGAAGGCACAGATGAACAACCCGATGGTGGACGTGGACCTGAAGGCGAATACCACGAAAGCCGAGAACTACCGTGGCTCGGGCAACGTGTACGGGCAATGGGATTTCCTGAAACACTTCCAGTTCAAGGCCATGTTCTCCCTGGACTATGCCTCGAACAGCACACGGACATACACCCCGGTTATCCAGGTATATGACGCAAGCGTCGAGGGAGACATAGCCACGCTGGGCAACGGCAAGACCGGAGTGTCCCAAGCCAAAGAAACGGAAATGAAGGTACAGAGCGACTATCTGCTGACCTACACCAACTCCTGGGGAGACCACAGCGTGACGGCCACAGCCGGTTTCACCACCTACTACAACAAGCTCGAGAATCTGAACGGCGCCCGTACCCAAGGGGTAGGCCTGGTCATTCCGGACAATCCCGACAAATGGTACGTAAGTATCGGTGACGCAGCCACCGCCACCAACGGCAGTACGCAGTGGGAGCGCTCCACCGTGTCCGTGCTGGCACGCGTGCTCTACAACTACAAGGGCAAGTACCTGTTCAACGGCTCCTACCGCCGCGACGGTTCTTCCGCCTTCTCCTACACCGGCAACCAGTGGCAGAACTTCTACTCCGTCGGCCTGGGCTGGCTGATGAGCGAGGAAGCATGGATGAAGGACATCACCTGGCTGGATATGCTGAAACTGAAAGGCTCATGGGGCACACTGGGCAACCAGAACCTGGACCGCGCCTATCCCGCCGAACCGTTGCTGACGAATGCCTACTCCGCCGTGTTCGGCACCCCGTCTGCCATCTATCCGGGCTACCAGCTTGCCTACCTGCCCAACCCCAAACTGCGCTGGGAGAAGGTGGAAGCCTGGGAAGCCGGTGCAGAAGCCAACTTCCTCCGCAACCGCCTGCACTTTGAAGGGGTGTACTACAAGAAGAAAACCAAAGACCTGCTGGCCGAAGTGCCGGGCATCTCGGGCACCGTACCGGGTATCGGAAACCTTGGCTCCATCGAGAATTCGGGCGTAGAGCTTGCCTTGAGCTGGCGCGACCGGATAGGCGACTGGAACTACAACATCGGAATGAACCTTGCCACCATCAAGAACAAGGTACTGAGCCTCGTGCAGGAAGGCTACTCCATCATAGCCGGAGACAAGCAGCAGAGCTACACAATGGCAGGATACCCCATCGGCTACTTCTACGGCTACAAGGTGGAAGGCGTCTACCAGACCCAGGAGGAGATTGAGCACTCTCCCAAGAACACACTGGCAACCGTCACCCCGGGCGACCTGAAGTTCCGCGACGTGAACGGTGACGGTGAAATCACCACGGCAGACCGTACGATGATTGGTAATCCTACACCCGATGTCACCTACGGCTTCACGCTCGGCCTGGGCTACAAGAACTGGGAGCTTGCCGTTGACATGATGGGACAAGGCGGCAATCAGATTTACCGTACCTGGGACAACTACAACTGGAGCCAGTTCAACTTTATGGAGCAACGCATGGACCGCTGGCACGGTGAAGGGACCAGCAACACCCAGCCGCTGCTGAACACCAAGCATACCATCAACAATCTGAACTCCGAGTATTACATAGAGGACGGCTCGTTCTTCCGCATCCGTAACGTGTCGCTGGCATACAACTTCGACAAGGCGCTGATTTCGAAGATAGGCATGCAGGCGCTGAAGCTCTACGTGAACATACAGAACCTGAAGACGTGGAAGCACAACACCGGATATACCCCGGAACTGGGCGGAAGCGCCATCGCCTTCGGGGTGGACGACGGCAGTTATCCGATGCCGGCGATTTATACGTTCGGATTTAATCTGACGTTCTAAAAGCCTCTCCCCTAAAAAAGAGTAACTTCAAACCTCCCCCGACTCCTTCAAAGGGAACGGGGAATGAAAAATATAAATTTATGAAACTGATAAAATACATATTTACATTGCTGGTGGGTGCAACAGCCCTCTCACTGACATCCTGCAACGACTTCCTGGACCGCGATCCGCTGGGGCAGTTCACGGAAGATGACTCTCCCAACGCCCTTGTCGGCGGAAAGATATTCAACGTCTACTACCTGATGCGCTCGTACGACATCACTGCCGGTATTCCAGCTTTTATGGTGCACATGGTGCGCAGCGAAGACTCCGAGAAAGGCAGTGACGCCGGCGACGGCAGCAACGAGGCCGCCATGTGGGACGACTTCGAATACACTGCCTCCAACGGGCCGCTCAGCGCCTATTGGGGACAGAACTACAAAATCATCTACCAGTGCAACGAAATCCTGGACGACATTGAGAAGAGCGGACACAAGGACGACACCGAAGCCATCCGCAACCGCGGCGAAGCGCTCTTCTTCCGTGCCTGGTGCTACTTCAACCTGGTACGCGCCTTTGGCGAAGTGCCGCTGGTCACCATCAAGGTAGTGGAAGCCTCCGATGCCAACGTGCCCAAGACCACGGCGGAAAAGATATACGAACAGATTGACAAAGACCTGACCGAAGCCGAAGAATGCCTGCCCCTGCGGTGGGACAGCGACTACACGGGACGGCTGACCTGGGGCGCCGCACGCTCCCTGCACGCACGCACCTATATGATGCGAAACGATTGGGACAATATGTACACAGCCTCCACCGAAGTGATAAAATCGGGCATCTACAACCTGAATACACCGGTCGACAAAGTCTTCACCGTAGAAGGGGAGAATTGCGGTGAGAGCATCTTCGAACTGCAATGCGAAGCCACCGATGCCATGAAAGAGGACGCCAGCATCGGCAGCCAGTTCTGCCAGGTGCAAGGGGTGCGCGGAGCCGGCGAGTGGGACCTGGGATGGGGCTGGCACATGGCCACCAAACTGATGGGAGAAGCTTTTGAACCGGGCGACCCGCGCCGGAACGCCACATTGCTCTACTTCCGTCACAGCACGGACGAGCCCATTACACCGGAGAATACCAACCAGCCTTATGGTGAGTCACCCGTATCCACCGCCATGGGTACCTACTTCAACAAGAAGGCCTACACGGACCCGACACTGCGCCGCAAGTACACCCGCATGGGTTTCTGGGTAAACATCCGCCTCATCCGCTACCCGGACGTGTTACTGATGGCTGCCGAAGCCGCCAACGAGAAAGGGCTAACGGGCGAAGCCGCCGGGTATCTGGAACAAGTACGCGCCCATGCCCGCGGCACACTGGCAGACGTGCTTCCGAAGGTAGAATCTGCCAGCCAGTCTGTGCTGCGTGACGCCATTCGCCACGAACGCCGCGTAGAGCTGGCACTGGAACCCGACCGCTTCTACGACCTCGTGCGCTGGGGCATTGCCAAAGAAGTGCTGCAAGCTGCCGGAAAGAATTACCAGGACAAGAATGCGCTGCTGCCTCTGCCCCAGACAGAGATAGACAAATCGAACGGAGTACTGGTGCAGAACCCCGACTATTGATACCCGGCCAAAGGAAACAGCCGGCCCAATCAATGGCAAAAGGTCTGTTTCATAACTTACTTGCAATCAAAGCATTGCTACTGCAAAGAGCTGCAAACTTTTTGCAGTGGCACTGCAAAGGTGTTGCAGTAGCACTGCACAACAGTTGCAGTGTCGCTGCAAAGCAGTTGCAGTAGCGCTGCAAACCGTTTGCAGTATCACTGCAGAGAAATTGCAGCACCGTTGCAAAGAAGTCATAGCACTACTGCAATAGAGTGACGGCAATCTAAAAACAATGAAGGGAACATACTTACAAACAATTAATTCAATATGAATATGAAGAAAATTTTCAAGAGAACAAGTCTGCTGCTCGCGACCGCTTTAATAGGCGTCACCGTGCAGGCGCAGAAGTCTCCGCAGGACATGGACCGCTTCATCGACGCACTGATGCGCCGGATGACTGTGGAAGAGAAAATCGGCCAGCTCAACCTGCCCGTGACCGGAGAGATCACCACCGGTCAGGCAAAGAGCAGCGACGTGGCCAAGAAGATTGAGCAGGGGCTCGTGGGAGGGCTTTTCAATCTGAAAGGAGTGGCCAAGATACGCGACGTACAGAAACTGGCCGTAGAGAACTCCCGCCTGGGCATCCCCCTGCTGTTCGGCATGGATGTGATACATGGCTATGAGACCATCTTCCCCATCCCTCTCGGCCTCTCCTGCACGTGGGACATGGCAGCCATCGGGCAGTCTGCCCGCATCGCCGCCATCGAAGCCAGTGCCGACGGCATCTCATGGACCTTCAGCCCGATGGTGGACATCAGCCGTGACCCGCGCTGGGGACGTGTATCCGAAGGGTCGGGCGAAGACCCGTTCCTCGGAGGCGCCATCGCCCGCGCCATGGTGTTGGGGTATCAGGGAAAAGACCTGAACGACCAACTGACACGGAACGACGAAATCATGGCATGCGTCAAGCACTTCGCACTGTACGGTGCCGGAGAAGCCGGACGCGACTACAACACCGTAGACATGAGCCGCAACCGCATGTTCAACGAATACATGTACCCCTATGAAGCAGCCGTCCATGCCGGAGTGGGCAGTGTAATGGCCTCCTTCAACGAAGTGGACGGCGTGCCCGCCACCGCCAACCACTGGCTGATGACAAACGTGCTGCGCAAACAATGGGGCTTCAACGGTTTTGTGGTGACCGACTTTACCGGTATCTCCGAAATGGTGGAACACGGAATCGGCAACCTGCAGACCGTTTCCGCTCGTGCGCTCAACGCCGGTGTGGACATGGATATGGTGAGCGAAGGTTTCGTGGGCACGTTGAAAAAGTCGTTCACCGAAGGCAAAATAACCATGAAGACGCTGGATGCAGCCTGCCGCCGCATCCTTGAAGCGAAATACAAGTTAGGGCTGTTTGATGACCCTTACAAATACTGCGACCTCAGCCGTCCCGCACGCGACATCTTTACGCGCGAGCACCGCGACGCCGCACGCCGGATTGCCGCCGAAAGCTTTGTGCTGCTGAAAAACGAACCTTTTGAGGGACAAGGCAAGAAGTCTTCTCGTCCTGTCCTTCCCTTAGAGAAGCAAGGCACCGTCGCCGTCATCGGCCCTCTGGGCAATACCCGCAGCAACATGCCCGGTACCTGGAGTGTTGCCGCACGCCTGGATGACTATCCCTCTCTGTACGAAGGACTGAAGGAGATGACAGCCGGCCGGGTGAACATCACCTACGCCAAAGGCAGCAACCTCATCGGTGATGTAGCCTACGAGGAACGCGCCACCCTATTCGGCCGATCGCTGGGCCGGGACAACCGTACGGATAAGGAACTGCTGGACGAAGCTTTGAAGGTGGCCTCCGGTGCCGACGTGATTGTAGCCGCCCTGGGCGAGTCTTCCGAAATGAGCGGTGAAAGCTCGAGCCGTACCGACCTCGATATCCCCGACGTGCAACGCACCCTGCTGGAAGCCTTGCTGAAGACCGGAAAGCCCGTTGTACTGACCCTCTTCACCGGCCGACCGCTGACGCTCACCTGGGAGCAGGAACATGTGCCCGCTATCTTGAACGTATGGTTCGGTGGCAGTGAAGCGGCATACGCCATCGGCGACGTACTGTTCGGTGACGTGAACCCAAGCGGTAAGCTGACCATGACTTTCCCGAAGAACGTAGGGCAGATACCTTTATTCTACAACCACAAGAATACCGGTCGCCCGCTGGCTGCCGGCAATTGGTTCGAGAAGTTCCGCAGCAACTATCTGGATGTGGACAATGAACCGCTGTATCCCTTCGGCTACGGGCTCTCATACACCACTTTCCAGTACAGCGACATCGCCCTCAGTACCCCGGTCATGGGACAAAATGGCTCCACCACTGCCGTAGTCACCGTGACCAATACCGGTAAGCGTGACGGCGCAGAAGTCGTGCAGCTCTATATCCGCGACCTCGTAGGCAGCATTACCCGCCCCGTACGCGAGCTGAAAGGCTTTGAAAAGGTGTTCCTGAAAGCGGGCGAAAGTAAGACCGTATCCTTCAAGATTACCCCTGAGCTGCTCCGCTTCTACGACTACGACCTCAACCACGTGGCCGAGCCGGGAGATTTCAATGTGATGATAGGTGGCAGCAGCCAGGCAGAAAAGACAGCCCGACTGACACTGAAATAAAATAAAATATTTAATATTGCACTCTAAAAACAAGAAAACATGAGATATACTACTTTACTCCTTTGTTTTTGCAGCATTCTGCTCCTTGGCAGCTGCAAGAGCCAGCCCTCCGCACAGAACGGACAGCCGCTGGAAGTGATGACGTTCAATGTCCGCCTGGATATTCCTTCGGACAGTGTAAACAACTGGAATTACCGCAAGGGTGACGCCTGCCGTATGATAGCCTACTACAGCCCCGACTTGCTGGGCATGCAGGAAGTGCTTCACAACCAAATGGAAGACCTAAAACGCGGGCTGCCGCAATACACAGCACTCGGTGTGGGGCGCGACGACGGCAAGGAAGCAGGCGAATACTGCCCGATATTCTTCCGGACCGACCGATTTACACTGGTGGAATACGGTAATTTCTCCCTCAGCGAGCAACCCGAAACTATCGGCATCAAGGGCTGGGACGCTTCCTACAACCGTGTCACCACCTGGGCGATACTGCAGGAAAAGAACAACGGACAAAAGTTTGTATATTTCAACACCCATCTGGACAACGACGGAAAGACAGCCCGCAAAGAGGGCGTGCAACTCATTCTCGACAAAATCAAGGAGATAGCACCGGACATGCCCGCCATCATCACTGGTGACTTTAACTGTACGCCCGGTGAAGAACCTCTGCAAACGCTGGAAAAGGGAGGAATGGAAAATGCCGCAAAGACAGCTGCCGTCACCTACGGTCCGTCCTGGTCTTTCCATGACTTCGGCCGTCTGCCGGTGGAGGAACGCGTACTGCTGGACTATGTCTTCGTGACTAAAAGCGCAAAGATAGACCGCTACCGCGTTATCCAAGACAAACCGGAGAACAGCTACCTTTCCGACCACTGTCCTATACTTGTTGAATTGACCGTGCAATGAATATAGATAAGTAAATGATAAAAAAACAAGTAAGCATTGGTACAATGAAAATACAATACTGTTTATTATTGTTCCTGCTGTTGCTCGGTTTCACGCAATGCAAAAGCCCCGCCGCCAAAGAAGACCGGCTGAGCGACGATGCCCTGATGGACACCGTACAGCGCCGTACCTTCAACTACTTCTGGGAAGGTGCCGAGCCCAACAGCGGACTGGCACGCGAACGCATCCACATGGACGGTGTCTATCCGGAGAACGACCAGAACGTAATCACGTCCGGTGGAAGCGGCTTCGGCATCATGGCTATACTTGCCGGTATAGACCGCGGCTATGTCACCCGCCAGGAAGGGCTGGAACGAATGGAGAAAATCGTCTCCTTCCTCGAAACCGCTGACCGTTTCCACGGTGCCTACCCACACTGGTGGTATGGCGATACGGGCAAGGTGAAACCCTTCGGGCAGAAAGACAATGGCGGCGACCTGGTAGAAACAGCCTTCATCATGCAGGCGCTGCTCTCCGTCCACCAGTACTACATCGACGGTTCGCCCGCCGAGCAAGCCCTCGCCGCCCGCATCGACAAGCTGTGGCGCGAAGTGGACTGGAACTTCTACCGCCAGAACGGCCAGAACGTGCTCTATTGGCACTGGAGTCCGGAATACGGTTGGGAAATGAACTTTCCCGTACACGGTTACAACGAATGCCTCATCATGTATATCCTTGCCGCCGCCTCGCCTACGCATGGCGTACCTGCCGCCGTATACCACGAAGGTTGGGCGCAGAACGGCGCCATCGTCAGCCCGCATAAGGTAGAGGGTATCGAACTGCATCTGCGGTATCAAGGTACGGAAGCCGGCCCCCTGTTCTGGGCGCAGTACTCTTTCCTGGGACTTGACCCCAACGGACTGAAAGACGAATATTGCCCCGGTTACTTCGGCGAAATGCGTAACCTGACGCTTGTAAACCGCGCCTACTGCATCCGTAACCCCAAGCATTACAAAGGTTTCGGACCGGACTGCTGGGGGCTGACCGCCAGCTACTCCGTAAACGGATATGCCGCCCACTCGCCCAACGAGCGCGACGACCTGGGAGTCATCTCTCCCACCGCCGCACTGTCATCCATCGTATATACGCCGGAGTACTCATTGCAAGTGATGCGCCACCTCTACGGAATGGGCGATAAAGTATTCGGCCCTTACGGATTCTACGACGCTTTCAGCGAAACGGACAACTGGTATCCGCAACGTTATCTTGCCATCGACCAGGGCCCGATAGCCGTAATGATTGAGAACTACCGCAGCGGACTGCTCTGGAAGCTCTTTATGAGCCATCCGGACGTACAGCGGGGATTGCAGAAGTTAGGATTCACCGCCCCGCAAGCCACAGCCGAAGAAT